>OLWT01001217.1_pt1 | contig 13774 bp, 10 predicted proteins | sample 1674001 | NCBI WGS metagenome assembly OLWT01 (sample SAMEA103958137, study PRJEB25191) | human gut metagenome | biome: human-associated habitat [ENVO:00009003]; feature: intestine environment [ENVO:2100002]; material: feces | place: Germany | collected 2013/2015 | reverse complement strand
AGGATGCCGCAGGTTCGAGTCCTGTCACCTCGACCAAAGGGGCATTGACGGATAAAAATCCCTCAATGCCTTTATTTATGCCAAATTTGGCTTAAACAGTACACTTTGAGCCTTTATCTTAACCTTACACAGACTCACTCAAACCATTTTCAAACTGATAAAAAAGGGGTGTAAAAAAGTGGTAAGGGGTAAAATAAGGGGTACTGCAATAATGATATAATTACCCCTATTTTTATAACAATTCTATACATAATAATGAGTCACTTGCATTTGATATGTAAGTGACTTTTTTTATTTTATAAACCAATATAAAGGAACTAAAAAACAATGTCAAAATGCAAAACGATTGCGATATGCAATCAAAAAGGTGGAGTTGGAAAGACAACCACAACAGTAAATCTCGGTGTAGGATTAACAATGAAAGGTAAAAGAGTATTGCTTGTCGATGCAGACCCACAGGGAGATTTAACTGTAAGTCTTGGGTGGAAAGATAATGACAATTTATCAATTACACTCGCAAACAAGATTATGGACTTTATTCAAGACAAGAACAGTTCCCCTGATGATGTTATTCTTCATCATTCGGAGGGCGTTGATTTAATTCCGGCAAATTTAGAATTGTCTGCACTTGAATTAAGCCTTGTTAATGCTATGAGCAGAGAGGTAGCACTTAAAGGATATTTGAATACAGTTAAAGATAAATATGATTATATCCTTATTGATTGTATGCCCTCACTCAGTATGATAACGGTTAATGCCCTTTCCTCCGCAGATAGTGTAATTATTCCCGTTCAGGCACAATTCCTTTCTGCCAAGGGTATGCAACAGCTCGTACAAACCATAGCAAAGGTAAAAAGGCAAATTAACCCTCATTTGAAAATTGACGGAGTTCTCTTTACTCTCGTTGACGGCAGGACAAATCTTGCTAAAAGCACACAGGATGCTATTAAATTTGCTTATGGTAAGAATGTTAAAATATTTAATACTAATATACCCATTGCAATTAAGGCTGCTGAAACAAGTTCAAAGGGTAAAAGCATATATACTTACGCTCCAAAAAGCACCGTAGCACAGGCTTATGAAGAATTAACAAAGGAGGTGCTTGGAATTGAGCAAAGAGAGAAACACAGATTTTACTCTAAACAGTTTAGATGATTTGTTTACATCTCAAAACGAAAGAGATAACGGATATTTACCTAATATACAGGATATTTCGTTAGTGCTTCTTGACGATTTTCCTAACCACCCATTTAAAGTGCGTGATGATGAAGATATGCTCAAGTTGATTGAAAGCGTTTCCGAGCGTGGTGTTCTCATTCCTGCCATTGTAAGACCAAAGGCAGACGGAAGATATGAACTCATATCAGGACACCGAAGAAAAAGAGCAAGCGAATGTGCTGAAAAGAAAACACTTCGTTGTATGGTATCGGATTTAGATGATGATGCCGCTACTATTATAATGGTAGATAGTAATATTCAAAGAACTGATATATTACCAAGTGAAAAAGCATTTGCATATAAGATGAAACTTGATGCAATGAAACATCAAGGACAACGAACGGATTTAACTTCCAACCCACAGGGACGGAAGTTAGTAAATAAGGAAACTGCTCAAATCGTTGGCGAAGAAAATGGGGATAGTCAAACACAGGTGAGAAGATATGTGCGTCTTACCTATCTTGTGCCGGAACTTCTTGAAATGGTTGATGAGGGCAGAATTAAAATGAGACCTGCCGTAGAAATATCATATCTTGATGAAGATAATCAGCGTGATTTGGTAGATGCTATTGATACGGAAGATTGCACACCCTCACACGCACAAACTATCAAAATGCGTAAATTCTTTGACGAGGGCAAATTAAGTTCTGATGTCATAACATCAATTATGCAAGAGGAAAAACCAAATCAAAAGGAAAAAATCATAATTCCAAACAAGACGGTTGAGAAATATATTCCAAAGTCCATTCCTGCCGAAAAAAGACAGGATTATGTTTGCAAGGCTTTGGAGCATTACGGTAAATATTTGCAAAGAATGAGGGATAGAGAAAGCAGGTAATGTAATTACAAATTTTCTCTATCCCTTTCCCACACCCTAACCCTAATAATTCAATAACCTACCGAAAAGAGTAAACATCTCTATATAAGAGAGTTTATATATAAACAATACAAAACTAAAAGGAATGATGCTTATGAACTAATTAAAATCGCACTATTGCTTTTAAAATTACACAGGAATAATATGAAAGTGAAAGGAGCGATTAATTATGAAAAGAGTCGGTTTAATAGCAACGATTGTGATTGCAACAATGCTTATTGCAGGTTATGGAAATAGCAATAACGTTGATAATAAGACAACAGTTAATGAAAGCTTGGCTGTTTCTTCTTCAGTTGGTAATACAGAAAATAACAATAGTGAAATTGTCAAAGAAAATCAAAGTAGTACAGAGGTTACTACAACAGAGCCAACAACTGCTGAAACTTCCTCACGAAAAGAAACAACTGCAATTCAAAAGGTAATACAAAACACAACAAAACCGACAACTACATCAAAACAACCAACAACCAAAAAAGCAAGTCAATGCAGTAATAACAATAATCACTCAATGAAATGCGGCAATATGGGCAGATGGTTTGACAGCAAATCGGATGTTAAAGCATATGTGGATTCAGTAATGAAATCTTGGGCAGACAAATGGGAAAGCGGAGAAATATCTGATGATGAATATTTTGCTAACTGCCCACAAGGCTATGAATGCTGGAGTTGCGGTTACTGCGATAAATGGACAGGCAATTTCGAATAAACAATATCATAAATTTAAGCTGAGAAGATGTAACAATCTTCTCTTTTTTTATGCCTTAAAACAGGCAGAAAGGAAAAGTTATGAAAGATAAATTCAAAAGTTTAGGCAAAAGAATTGTTGCACTTCTTTTGTCGGTATTAACAGTTACAATGATGTTTCCGTTAAGTGCTTTTGCGGCAACGGAAAACCTCGGTGCGGTGTCGGGTATGAAGAAACTTGATGTAAGCGTTTCAAAGCATTACGGACACGAAGTTCATACTACGAAAAAAGGCGGTACAACTTATCCGCTTTTCTGTATTGAATACGGCACAACCTCACCGAGTTCGTCATATCTTAAAGGCAAAAAAGCTATGGCAAGTGACACAGCAATTAAAGCTGCAAAGTGGATATTTGCAGGATATTATCTTGAACACGGCAACTCGATAGATTGGCAGGATATGGCTTACTGTCAGAAAAAAGTGTGGTCTATCTTCGGTTCTGATACAAGCTGGGATTTCAGCGACAGCGGATACAAAGCGTGGTGTGACAAGGCACAGGACAGAATGGACAATCTAAATAAAAAGCCGTCATTCAATAATACCAATGTCGGAACAATCGTTGCAGGAAACAGCCTTACCGTTACTGATACAAACAAGGTGCTTTCCGATTATCCTGCATTCACAAAAAACGGAAGCGGTTGGAGCATTACCCACAGCAAAAATTCTAACTCATTAACAATTAAGGTTGATAAATCTTGTACTGCGTCAAGTTTCAAACTTGCCAACGGTGAATATTACAAAAACGGTACAGGCGATGACGATGAACTTTTGCTTTACTATCCATATGGTAGTGAAGCATATCAAAAACTTATCTATTCGGCATATTATGACCCTGTTTCGATGGCTTTTTCGGGTTCGATTACTCCTCTTGGTGATATGAAGCTTGTTAAGACTTCGGAGGACGGCATTGTAGCTGGTATTAACTTTACTGTCACAGGTGCTAAGGGGTTTTCAAAAACTGTCACAACAAATGCAAACGGCGAAATTGATATTTCTGATTTAACTCCCGGAACATATACGATTACGGAAGAAAACATTGACAGATATGTACCTAATCAATCGCAAACTATAACTGTTTCAAGCGGTAAAACATCATCGGTCAGCTTCTATAACATACTCAAAAAGTTCAGAGTAACCGTCACAAAACAAGACTACGAAAAAGGACACGCACAAGGTGATGCAAAATTAGGCGGTGCTGTTTATGGTTTGTATAAAGGCAATGAACTTGTTGCACAATATACAACTGACAGTAACGGCTCTTTTACTACCGACTATTATGTATGTGGTACTGATTGGACAATAAAAGAAATCAGTCCAAGTGAAGGTTATTTGCTTAACGATACGGTGTATAAGGTAGGTGCAGACCCGAAAGATTATACAGTTGAATACAATAACGCTCCCGATATGACTGTTATGGAACAAGTCATTAAAGGTAAAATCAGCATTATCAAACATACGGATGATGGTGAAACTCAAATCGAAACACCCGAAAAAGGTGCAGAGTTTCAGGTTTATCTTAAATCATCAGGCTCATTTGTAAACGCCGATAAAGACGAACGAGATACAATCATCTGTGATCAGGATGGTTTTGCAAGTACAAAACTTTTGCCTTATGGCGTTTACACAGTCCATCAAACAAAGGGATGGGATGGCAGAGAAAAAATAACCGATTTTGATGTGTTTATCAATACCGATGGTAAGACATACAAATTCCTTATCAACAACAAGAATTTTGAATCGTATCTCAAGGTAGTTAAACTTGATAAGGAAACGGGTAAACGAATCCCATACGAGGGTGCAGCATTCGAGATTTACGATAGTGATAACCACAGAGTTACAATGCAGTACACCTACCCTCAAGTGACATCAATTCATACCTTTTACACCAACAAAGAGGGATATTTAATCACACCTGAAAAGTTGCCGTATGGTGATTATACTCTCAAAGAAGTACAGGCACCGTACGGATATGTGCTTGACGACACACCGATACCGTTCTCTATTACACAAGAAAATTCTTCCACGGACACAGGAGTAACCGTAGTCAAGGTTAAAGCAAAGGATATGGCTCAAAAAGGCATAATCAACATTACCAAAACAGGCGAAACATTTTCATCTGTTGAAGAAAATAATGGTATATACACTCCGAAATACAGTATAAGTAATCTTAAAGGAGCAATTTTTGAAATCTATGCTGCCGAAGATATAACCACTCTCGACGGTACGGTAAGATATGAGCAAGGCACTTTGGTTGATACTATCACAACCGACGATGACGGTGTGGCTAAATCAAAAGAACTTTATCTCGGTAAATATACAGTTATTGAAAAGACTGCACCAAACGGATATGTTCATAATGCCGCCAAGTATGATGCTGAACTCACCTATGCAGGACAGAATGTTTCCGTTACCTCAACCGACCTTTCGGTGTATAACGATAGACAAAAGGTTTCGGTTTCACTTAAAAAGATTATGGCAAATGATAAGACATTCGGTATCGGCAATAACGGTGAAATCACTTCTGTAAGATTCGGTATTTATGCCGGTGAAGACATTAAAGCAAGCAACGGCGATGTTATTCCAAAAGATGCTCTTATCACTTTTGCAAATTGTGATAAAAATGGAAGCATTGTCTTTGATTGTGATTTGCCGGTAGGCTTTAAGTGGTACGCAAAAGAAATCGCAACCGATGCGCACTATATCTTATCCGATACAAAATATGAGTTTGATACCGAATATCAAGGTCAGGACATAAAGGTTATTGATATTAAAATCAATAACGATAAAGCTATCGAAAACAATCTCATTTATGCTTCTGTTAAAGGCTTAAAAGTCGATAGAGAAACGCAGGAAGTAATCAAGGGAGCAACCTTTGGTTTGTTTAAATCAGACACTACCGAATTTTCAGAAGATAAAGCAATCTTAACTGCTGTTACCGATGAAAACGGTATCTTCGCATTTAACAATGTTCCTTTCGGCGAATACCTTATAAAGGAGCTTAAGCCAGCCGACGGCTATCTTGATAATGAAGATGTATTTACTGTAACAATCAAAAATAACGAGCAAGTGGTTGAACTTACTGCACTCAATGATAAAGTGCCAGAATTAAAAACAACTGCAACCGTCAATGGCAAAAAAGAAGTCATCGCAAAAGGCGAAATAACAATAAAAGATACTGTTGAGTACAAGCATTTAGTACCTAATACCGAATATGTTATCAAAGGTACATTGATGGATAAAGCCACAGGCAAACCGTTCAAAGTTAAAGGTAAAGAAATCACTTCAACCGTTAAGTTTGTACCCGATAAGGCTGATGGTAAAGTAGAAGTCACCTTTACTTTTGACGGTTCGGCTATTAAAAAGGATACCGAACTTGTAGTCTTTGAGACATTGTATCGTGACGGTGTTGAGTTAACCGCTCATGCCGATATTAACGATAAAGGACAAACCGTAACGATTAAAGTCCCTGAACTTGAAAACCCAAAGACAGGAGATGAAAGGAACAAAAAGGCATTAGCTTCTGTTATGAGCGTATCTGCACTTGGAGCAGTATCACTTGCTTATTATCTTCTCAAAAAGAAAAAGAACAATAAGGAGGAAAAGTAATGGAGCCAAAGGCTATTATCGGCATTGTTATTGTTGTTGCAATTATTGTTGCAATTGTGATTATGCAGATAAAAAGAAAAAGTAAAGACTAAATTCGGTATTCAATGGGCAGTCAAGTTTTGGCTGCCCTGTTTTATAAAAAAGCAAATATAGTTAAATGAGTCTTAACTGAAAAGAGTGATTTTATATGAACGAAACCAAAAGAATCATTAATGATTACGAGATTATTCAGTCATTTTATGTTGGAGAAAAAGAGGTTGTTGTAGGCGAAAACAAAAATGCCGAATACAAATATATTTGCGGCTATTACGAAAGCAATGAAATCTTTGAAAGGATAAATGATTGCAGAGCAAGCAATGATTATCTTGATATTATGACCTTGTTCTGTGACAGAGCAAAAGAACAGGTAGGACTATGCAAACAAACACAAAAAACAGAAATCGGCATTTTAACACTTGATATGTATTCTCCTGTTGATATTTACGATGATTTAACAGGCAAAGTAGTTGTTGAAAAAATTGAACATCTACGCAGAGAGTATCAAAACGCAGAAAATCAACTTTTCTATGTAACAGGTGGTAACGGAGCAAAGCCTAACGCAAGAGGAACAAAGGTTTTCGGCTATTCTTTTGCAAGCAAAAAGCATTGCTATATCCGCCGCTATGATGTGAAAGGTGTTGTCGATAAAGCAACATTGCCCGAATGGGCAAAAACAGACCTTGCCGAAATTCAAAAACAGATTAAACGAGAAGAAAAGGAGGTTAGATAATGGATATTCGCACTAATGCAGGATACATCATTACCGATTGTGTCCATATCGGTGAAAACGAGTTTGTACTTGGCGTTCATTCAAAACGCCCTGATATGTTCGTTACTTGGGAATACAGCAAGGAAAATGACAGTTATTTTTGGGGACACTATCACACCGACTTGTTTGCAGCTCAAAAGGATTTGAATAAAAGGTGTCAAGACGAAATAAAGCAATATGAACACCTTTATGGTCGTGATAAAAACAAAGAACGGGATATTGAAAGATGAAAGAAAATCAATATGACTGTTCAAAGTGCAATTACAGGGACAGGAGTATTAACTTCTGTGGCTTTTGCACTAAAAAACTTCTAAAAGAAATTAAGGAGGCAAAAGATGAGCGAGAAAAGAACAATTTTTCAGCAGAGAATGAGAGTGCTGAATAAGCTCTATAACTACGGTTGCAAAACCGAAAAGGACTTGCAGAAACTTACCCTTGAAAATATCCTTGAAATTAACGGCATAACAATACCTGAAATGTCGGTTATAACCGAACTGCAAAAGCAGGTTAAGGCAGGTACTCTCTACTCTTATCTCGGAGGTGGAGAAAATGAGCAAAGCTATTGATGGTGTTACTAAAAATAGGAAGTGCGTACACCTGAATTTGAAAGATAGGAGGAGTTAAAATGACAAAAGACAGATATGTTCTTTGGACCGACATCAATCTTGATTTTGACGATTGGAAAGATGACTTGCAGAGTGAGTATCCGGAATTAAGTGAGAATGAGCTAATAGAAAAGATGTACGAAATTAACGCCGATTATCTTGACGATGAAAGAGTTAATCTCAACAGGCAACTCTCACAGTCTATCCTTATAATCGGAGATTTGGGATTATGGAACGGTCGAGCAAACGGCTACAAAATGATTGACTCCGGCAATCTTAAAGATTGCTTATACACCAATAGCGATATGGCTGAATGGTATGTGGATAAAAGAGGAGATTTAAGATGTGATGCAGTACATCACGATGGTATTAATCACTATCTTTACCGTGTTTTCAAAGACGGTGTAAGTGAAACACAGATCGAAAATCTGCAAAACAAAATCTACTTTGGTAAGGCAACGAGAGCCGACATCACAAGAGTAACAAGACGGCTCGGTGATGAAATCAATAAGGTGTATAACATTGACTTGCCTTTTGCAAGAGAAAAGCAACCAAGAGAAATAGAGAGATAGGAGTTGATTAAATAATGCCTAATAAATTTGAGCTGATTACAAAGGCATACAGTGATGGATGTGCTGATGTAATTCGCTCCCCTCAAAATTGGTGTGAATTTCTTTCTTCTGCCTGCTATAATTACCGCTTGCGTTTTGATGAACAGCTCCTTATTTTCATTCAAAGACCTGACGCAACGGCAGTTCTTGAATTTGAAAAGTGGAACAAGAGGTTTAACCGTAAAATAAACCGAAACGCAAAAGGTATTGCAGTATTCGCAGATGTTGAAAGAACGAAAATAAAACACTACTTTGATATTTCCGATACTAACGAAAATGAATTATCCCGCCCTGTTCCTATATGGAAATATAAGGACGAGTATGAGAATGATGTTATCGAAACTTTTGAAAACACCTTCGGTGCTTTGAGTAATAAAAACGATATTGTTGATGCAGTAATGTCAGCCGCAGATAACGCAGTTGAGGACAATACCATTGACTATATCGCAGAGCTGCCGAGTATTAAGAATGACAGTTTTCTTGAAGAACTCGACGATGACAGTATTTCAACAATATATCGCAGAGCAATCAAAAACAGCGTTGCCTTTATGGTGCTTACAAGACTTGGAATAAATGCAAACGAGTATTTCAGCCGTGAAGATTTTGAGGGCGTAGTTAATTTCAATACTACCGAAACTCTTAATGCTCTCGGCTACGCTACAAGTGATATTACGGAAATTGCACTTAATGAAGTGTCAAAAACCGTACTGTCATTGGAAAAATCAAATCGCATAATTGCAAAATCCGAAAAGGCGGAATATACTAAAGCCGAAAACAAAAATATTAAAAGGAGTGTTTCAAATGACACAAATCACTTACAGAAAACAGGGCGAAGTGCAGATACCGAACTTGGTACTTCCGGCACAGAAGAATTTGACATTGAGCAGATATGGTCAGTTGAGGAAAAAGTTTCTCAAGGAGGAGCATCGTCTGCTGTATTACAACCTGTTGACAACGGGCAAGCTCGACAGCCATCTGCAAGAGGTGGACGAGAGAGCGAAATCAATGGAAGAATCATTGATGAAGAAAATGTCAGCTCAGGAGGGCTTGACCGAGGAGCTGAAAGCAACCGACCAAATGACTTGGGTTCAGGGAATGAACAACCTGAAACAGAGGGTGCAGGAAATCGTGATGAAAGAGGTAATTTACGCTCTGTAACTGATGAATTGCCACCGTTTTTGGATGATGATTTGATTATGGGTGTGCTTGAAAATTCCGATGATGATTTAGTTCATAAAAAATCGTTCATTGTGGAAAAATTCAAAGAATTGAGCGTGAGCGAAAGAATACCATATACTCAAACTCTTTACGGTGGGCGTTTTACGGAATACAACATCAACAATACAACAGTCGGCTTAAAAGCAGAAAAGGACGGACTTCTTATGTACGAGGGAACTTACAAATCTCGCACAAATGAGTCCGGTTTTTCTTGGGGAGTTGTTGCAGAGCTTATCGGTCAGTTGATTGATAGCGGAAAATACCTGCCGAAAGAAAAAAAGGAGCAGGAACAAGAACAATCTGCACAAATCGGTTTATTTGACTATGTTGCCGATATACCCGAAGAACAATATGTTGACGAAAGCAATCAGGTATCTTTATTTACTGACTTCGGTGTATCACAGCAGATTATTGATGAGGCTCTTTGTATCGGTGCCAATGATACCGACAGTACACTTGATATTGCTATGTTCTTTCGTCGTGACAGAGGTACAGAGTACAATACTGAATTTCTTAAAAAACACTATAAAACTAACGGCGCAGGCTTTTATTTCAATAACGAACAGGTATCAGTTTGGTATAACGAAAACGGCTTTAATGTCGCAAAAGGCACTACTGCTCAAAAGCCTTCTGCTACCCATTTAACTTGGGAACAGGTTGCAAAGCGTATTCGTGAACTGCTTGATATGGGCAGATATATTCCGCAGGAAAAGCTTGATATAATTGATGATAGAGAATTATCCATTGTATCCGACCGTATCATTTCTTTTGTTCGTGATATGGACGATGAAGAAAACTCTGAATATTTACCGAGAGGTAAAAGGATTGTTGACAATGTTCTCGGTTATCCTGATGAAGTTGCTGCTCTAAAAGAGTATTTGTCGGACGGTAATAATAGTGTTGCGTTATTTAGAGAATACTCAAAATTTGCAAAGGCTTATGAAAACGGAATGATTAATCTGTATAAATATAATTATGAATATTCCGTGCCTTATGTATATGAAATATTCAAGGGTATGCAAATTGAGCCTACCAATTTCAAAACGGCTGATGATTTTAACCCTAACAGGCAATATTTTATCTCGAACGATGAAATTGATAATTTCCTTCGCAGAGGAAAAAGTAGTGCCGAAAGCAGATTTAGGATATATACGGGCTTTGCTAATAGTAATGATAAATCGGAAAGGATAAAATTCATCAAGGATTATTACGGCTTAAGCGGCTCTTATTCGGGCAATGACAATCTAGATAGCTCTCCAAAAGGTTTAACAATAAGTCACGGCAATATAATGGAGCCGTATGCAAAGGTAGTCTTAAAATGGAATCAGGTTGAAAAGCATATTGATGATATGATTAAAAACAACCGTTTCTTTTATGACAGCGACTTTGACGAATTGCAGAACATATACAAAAGAGATATATCATATTCAGTCGAGAGCTTTTTCAATGACCTGCCTGATGAATATGCTAAACCGTACCCAAAGGAAACCGAAACATACAATATAAGCTATGTAGTTCGTGACAAGCTCGATAATCCGCAGGAGCTTGACAACATTGAAAAAATGATGTCTGATGCAATGGCTTTGATGGGCGAGGATTACAACGGCTATAAGTATCGTAAACAGGAATATGATGATTTTGTAGCTTTCAAAAACGGTACTTATGCTCCGTATAGGGTGCCTGAAAAGGCAGAGCAAAAGCCCCCGCATACATTTACAAGCAAATTCAGTAAGGCTGCCGAAAATAAAACTGTCTTACCTGAATGGCTTACCGAATACCGTGAAATCAAGGCAGAAAACCCACAGGCTATTGTTTTCTATCAGCAGGGCGATTTTTATGAAGCCTTTGAACAGGACGCAGTAAAATTCGCTAATGAGCTTGACCTCGTTCTAACAAGCCGACACATAAATGAAAATACAGGCAAACGCATTGCAATGTGCGGTTTTCCTAAACATTCGCTTGATAAGTATATGAAATATTTGGCGGATAAGGGATATAAAATTGCAGTATCTTCTCTTGGAAATGACGAAAGGAAAACAATTTGGTATGCTCCCGATTATTCCGAAGACGAAAATGAAAAAGAGGAGCAAAACATTAGTATAGAGCCTACATTTCAAGCACCGCCGAAAGCAAACGCATATGCCTTTGATTTGCACCCTGAGATACCGATTGCCGACAGACACAATTATAACTTTGCCGAAAAAGAAATTGAAACAGTTGGTAAAAAAGAGCGTTTTCGTAGAAATATGGAGGCCATCCGAGTTCTTAAAGAGTGCGAATTTGAAAATTGCTTTGCAACACCTGAAGAACAAGAGATTTTATCAGGCTATGTCGGTTGGGGCGGTATTTCAGAGGCATTTGACGAAAACAACGATGCGTGGGCAGACGAATTCCAGGAATTATATACTGCCCTTTCCCCTACCGAATATGAGGCAGCAAGAAGAAGTACGCTGACAGCCTTTTATACCCCACAGCCTGTTATATCTGCTATCTACAAAGCACTTGATAAATTAGGCTTTAAGCAGGGTAATATCCTTGAGCCGTGTTGTGCAATCGGTAATTTTATCGGTATGCTCCCTCAAAATATGCAGGACAGTAAGATATACGGTGTTGAGATTGACAATATCTCGGCAGGTATCGCACAGCAGCTTTATCAAAAGTCATCTATTATGACGGCTCCTTTTGAAAAGGCTGAACTTCCCGACAGCTTCTTTGATGCAGTTGTGGGCAATGTGCCTTTCGGAGATTTTTCACTTGCCGATAAAAAGTACGATAAGTACCATTTCCTTATCCACGATTACTTCTTTGCCAAGTCCCTCGATAAGTTAAGACCGGGAGGAGTTATGTGTCTTGTAACCTCCAAAGGTACTATGGACAAAGAAAGCTCCGACGTGCGTAGATATATTGCACAGAGAGCAGAGCTTCTCAGTGCCATAAGACTTCCTGACAACACCTTTAAGGGCAACGCAGGTACAGAGGTAACATCGGATATTCTCATACTTCAAAAGCGTGACAGAGTGGTTGATATTGAGCCTGATTGGTTATTCCTTGACGAAGATGCTAACGGAATACGAATGAATAAGTATTTTGTTGAGCATCCCGATATGGTACTCGGCGAAATGGTTATGCAATCGGGAAGGTTTAAGCCTGAAAGTGCTTGTAAAGCCTATGAGGACAGAACTCTTGAGGAACAGCTCGATATTGCCATACAAAACATAAATGGCGAAATCACGGAATACACCATTGAAGATGTTGAGGAAAACGAGGTAAACTTTATCCCTGCCGACCCTAATGTACGCAACTATTCTTATACTGTTGTGGACGGCACTATCTATTACCGAGAAAACTCGGTTATGCAAGAGGTAGAAACCTCCGAAACAGGTAAGAACAGAATTAAGGGTATGATTGAAATAAGGGACTGTGTTAAAAATCTTCTTGAAATGCAGAGCAATGATTACCCCGACTATGATATTGAAAAAGAGCAGCACAGACTTAACGAAATATATGATAAATTCGTTAAAAAGTACGGATATATCAACAGTAGAGGTAACTCAACCGCCTTTTCCGATGACAGCTCATATTTCCTTATCTGTTCTCTTGAAGTATTCAAGAATGACGAATTTGAACGCAAGGCGGATATATTCACAAAACGAACTATTCAACCGCATATTGCTAAAACTCACGCAGATACCTCCATTGAGGCTTACGGTATCTCAATAGGCGAAAAAGCAAAAATTGATATGCCCTTTATGTGTCAGCTCACAGGCAAAAGCGAGGAGGAGATATTCGCTGATTTGAACGGCGTAATCTTCCTTAATCCCGATTATGACGAAAACAACAAGGGTGTACCAAAGTATTTACCTGCTGATGAATACCTGTCGGGTAATGTTCGCAGAAAGCTCTGTCAGGCAAGAGAGATAGCCGAAAATGACGATAGATTTGCGGTTAATGTTGATGCTCTCGAAAAGGTACAGCCTGTTGACTTAAAAGCAACCGAAATTGAAGTGCATCTCGGTGTTACTTGGCTGCCTATTGAAATCATTAACAAGTTTATGTATGAAACCTTTAATACATCATATTACGCAAG
>OLWT01001211.1_pt1 | contig 13823 bp, 8 predicted proteins | sample 1674001 | NCBI WGS metagenome assembly OLWT01 (sample SAMEA103958137, study PRJEB25191) | human gut metagenome | biome: human-associated habitat [ENVO:00009003]; feature: intestine environment [ENVO:2100002]; material: feces | place: Germany | collected 2013/2015 | reverse complement strand
AGTACGGAACAATAATATGTATCCGTATCAGAACCTATGGGTATTTTGCAGCGAGGAACTTCCGATAGGTCCTTTAAAAAGGGATACGATCGAATGTATGTTAGCTGATGAGTTTGGGAAATGGTATGGGCACGGGATCTCCTTGTTTCAATCCAGTTTCCCGATACGGTCTGCTTACTATTTCCCCGTTAAAGGGCAATATACCTTTAGCTTCCGGCAGGGGATGCGTAACGACCAACTTCCGGGCATTCAGGAAATCGGCTTACGGGTCTTACCTTCTTCCACTAACGCTCCTTCCGAGAAGCGTCCAAACGAAGAAAAATAAACAATAAGATCGTAAATCCCCAAAGCGAGGAACCTCCATAGCTAAAGAAAGGCAAGGGAATGCCGATAACCGGAGTCAATCCCGTCACCATGCCGACATTAATCGCCAGATGGAAAAAGAATATGGAGGCTACGCTATAGCCATAGACTCGCCCGAAAGCATTATCTTGCCGCTCCGCCAATACAATCAGACGAAGAATAAAAAGTCCGAATACGATCAATACGGCAGAGGCTCCCAAAAAGCCTTGCTCCTCGCCTACCGTACAAAAGATAAAATCCGTATCCTGTTCCGGCACATACTTCAATTTGGTCTGCGTCCCATTCAAGAATCCTTTTCCGGATAATCCTCCGGAACCGATAGCGATCTTGGACTGATTCACATTATACCCCGCCCCGCTTGGATCATCCTCCAAGCCTAAAGAGACTTTAATACGAATTTGTTGGTGAGGTTCCAATATGTCATTAAACACATAATCCACAGAAAATAGGAAACAGATAGAACCTAAAGCGAACAGAGCGATTAACGCATAATGCCATACCCAGTTTCGAATGGATAAATAGAATAAATAGATTGACGCGGCTCCTACCAAGCCTATCGATATCCAAGCGAAGTTTACCGGGACAAACAAAGAAACGACATACCCGATCAAGAATGTCGAAGCAATTCCCCCAAGCATGATCTTAACGCTTATATAATCCTTACGGACACTCCCAACTAATCCCATGGTTATTAATAAGACAAGGCAAGAGACGATTAATTCACCCAATGGGGTAATACCCACCATCACCTCTGAATATTTCATTCCCGTAACGAAAAAGACGACCGCACAAACTCCTATCAACAAAATATATCCAGTCATTCCTTCCCGGTATAACATCAGGAAGAATGCCAAGTAAACCAATGCCGACCCCGTCTCTTTCTGTAAAAGAATACAAACCATCGGCAAGAAGATCAAGAACAAAGTGATTGAGAAATTCTTGACCGTCGTTAGCTTAAAGCCATAGCCATTCATAAACTTCGCCACGGCCAAAGCGGTAGCGAACTTAGCCAACTCCGCTGGTTGCAAACGGATAGGTCCCAATACGAGCCAAGAATGCGATCCCTTGATATTAGGTGCTAAAAATATAGTGGCGATCAACAATACGATCACGCACGCATAGATCAGATAGGCGAATATATCGAAGAAGTCACTTTCCAGCATCAATATGACGAAAATAAGGGCGAGTGAGGTACCGATCCAAATCATCTGCATCCCCGGACGGCCCGACGGGTCGAACAAGCCAACGTTATCAAACTCGTAGCTCGCCCCACAAATACTAAACCAACCGGCGATTACCATAATCAAATACAACAAAATGGTAATCCAGTCTACCGACTTCCATATTTCCGTTTTCCTATAGCGCATTGTTCGGTAGTATTACGGCATTCATAATATATTCCTCCGTCGCCTTGTTAGCCTCGGATATTTCTCCTTTCAAATATTTCTCCAACATCAATTTACCGATAGGCACCGCATAGGTAGCACCGAATCCGGCGTTTTCCACAAACACGGCAATGGCGACCTTCGGCTTTTGATAAGGAGCGAATCCCATAAAAATAGAATGGTCCTTACCATGCGGATTCTCCGACGTTCCCGTCTTTCCACAAACCTCGATATCCGGTAAAGCCGCCCCACGACAGGTTCCACCATAAGCGGTTCCCGTAACAGCCCCTCGCATACCCTCGGCAATATAACTATAATAATGCGTATCCACCGATGTATAATGCCTCTTACTATATAATGTATCCAGCGGAGTGTCTTGAATCTCTTTTACGACATGCGGAGTAATATAATATCCCCGATTAGCGACAGTAGCCGCCAAATTACAGATTTGCAAAGGCGTAGCCAATATCTCACCCTGACCGATAGCGATCGAGATAACCGTACTGGAATTCCAACGTCCCCGGTACACCTTATCGTAGAACTTACTATTCGGAATGAACCCTCGCTTCTCTCCCGGAAGATCAATTCCCAACTTATAGCCATATCCCATTGAGACCATGTGATTCTTCCAAACCTCAAAAGCCTCCTGTACCGACGGATATCGCTTCCGGCTGTCGATCATATCATGCAGTCCCCAAGGGAAAAAAGAGTTACAAGAGGTCGCCAACGCCCCGACCAGATTCAGAGGAGACGGATGCCCGTGACAAGCCGGCTTACCTCCCCGGAAGGTATATCCATGCGCACAGGTATATTGAGTTTCCGGAGTAATCACCCCTTCTTGCAAGAAGATCAAACCTTGAGTCGGTTTAAATGTAGATCCGGGAGGATATTGCGCCATGAGCGGGCGGTTGAATAAAGGTTTCAACGGGTCCTTCTGCAAAGCCACGTAGTTCTTTCCCCGCTGGCGCCCGATCAAGATACTCGGATCATATGTAGGAGCGGAAACCATACAAAGTACCTCCCCTGTCTCCGGCTCTATCATCACGATACCCCCTAATTTATTCTGCATTAACTTCTCCCCATAAGCCTGCAAGTCCATATCCAAGGATAATTTCAAGTTCTTGCCGGATTCCGGCTGGATATCGTGCCTGCCTTCCTCGTATCGCCCCTTGATACGTCCGTGAGCGTCACGCAACAGGATCTCGACTCCTTTCACGCCCCGCAAATATTCCTCGTACGATTGCTCGATCCCGGTTCTGCCGGAGTAATCGCCTTGTGTATAATAAGCGTCATTCTCTATATCTTTCCGGTTTACCTCGCCGATATTTCCCAGCACAAGAGCGGCATTGGGATACTCGTATTGGCGGATCGTGCGATTCTGGATATAGAAACCGGGAAATTTGTATAACTTCTCCTGCAACACGCCATATTCCTGCGCAGAAAGCTGGTTCATAAATACTTGAGGGACATAGGAAGAATAACCGGGATTTAACCGCCGGTTCTTAATATCCGCTATACGTTTGAGGAATTGCTCTTTCGTGATGCCCAGCACATCACAGAAATCGAGGGTATCGAAAGGCTGTATCTCACGCATGATAAGCATCACGTCGTAAGCGGGCTGGTTATAGACCAACAATTTACCATTACGATCGTACATCATACCCCGGGAAGGATATAAGGTTTTTTTCAAGAAAGCGTTACTATCCGCCCAAGCTTTATAATCGTTGTCGACCACCTGAAGGATGAACAAACGGATAATAAAGATGATAACCAACAGGATCACCGCCCCACCTAAGACATAGCGCCTGTTCTCAAACTCATACTTGGTATTATTCTCCACTTTTCTGAGACTCTATATTGAATGCTTCTACCGTACAAATCAATAAGGTTGTCATCACCACGCTCGAGAGGATACGGACAACCAGAAACAACGGGTCAAATAAAGTCAACGACTCAATCACAAAAAGAGTTGTATGTTGTATCAACACAAACGATAACACATATCGGAAAAAGCCTCCGAAACCAAAGGTCTTATAAGACGGGTAAATACCTTCCGGCAAATCTTTCCCCATGAATACACGGATTAACGGCTCCCTGCAAAATCCCGCCAATGTACAGGCGGCCGCATGCATACCCGGTGTGTTGCTGAACGTATCAATAACCACCCCGGCTATGAAAGAGAAGAAAACGACTTGCGTCCGTGAGCTACCGACCGGCATCTTAATAATGAAATAGAGATACAGAAACGGGGTAGCGATCCGCAAGAAATGAATGTTGTTCAAGACCAAGACCTGAATCAACACAAACACCACGAAATATATGAAACCACGCAGTAAATTATTAATCATTTCTTTTCGCCTCTTGTTCTACACCAATTTGCTCCGTCTGACGGAAATTCTTGATAATACGCACGTTGTTCAACGCTTGAAAATCCGTAGCCAGCTCGACCTGTAATGAATAGAAATTATCATCGTGTTGTTTCTCGAAATCAGCGACCGTACCTACGATAATACCCGAGGGGAATACGGCGGAGTAACCGCTCGTCACGATCGTATCGCCTTTCTGGAACTCCACATGACGCGGCAACTCATCGAGGTTGGCGTACAGCGTATTGCGCCCATTCCAGCTTAATGACCCGAAATAACTACTACCTAACACCTTACAACTCAACCGGAACTTAGGATTCAGCAACGGAATGATCACGGAGAAATGATCGGAAACCGTCGATACGATACCAACCACACCTCGTTCCGAGACAACTCCCATATCGGGCATGATCCCATCCAGTTTCCCTTTATTCACGGTAATATAATTGGACAAATGCGTGACACTGTTGTTCACTACATCCGCCACGACAAACGAATAAGGAAATTGCTCCGTCGAATCCGGCGCGAATCCCTTAAAACTAACCGTATCCGCAATCAGCGCATCTAACTGATCTTGCAGATCCAGCATTTGCAATTCCAACTGTCCGTTACGCTCCAATAACTCCTTATTGATATCCCGAAGATTCAAATAAGAAGTGACAGATCCGGATATCGAGGCGATATATCCTGTCACGACATTCGCTGAGCTGAATATAATATTCCGTTGGTACGCGTTATTACGATAGACCAACATCAACGAAACAGCCTCAAGCAGAATGAACAAAAACCAATGCCTCTTCCCGATCAGGAATTCTAGTAACTTACGCATAGGAATTGAAAACTGAAAGTTGAGAATTGAAAATTGAAAAGAACCAGACCTATCGGCTCGCTAATTTTCAACTTTCAATTCTCAATTCTCAATTATTTACTCTTATCGGATTAAGAAATTAAACTTCTCAATATTCTTCAAAGCGACTCCCGTACCTTTCGCCACGGCATGCAACGGATCCTCGGCGATATGGAACTGGATATTCATCTTATCCCGCAAGCGCTTATCCAAACCGCGAAGCATAGCGCCACCGCCAGCCAAATAGATACCGTTTTTCACGATATCGGCATATAACTCGGGAGGGGTTTGCTCCAAGGCACTCAAGATAGCCGCCTCTATCTTCGAGATAGACTTATCCAAACAGTGGGCAATCTCCTGATAAGAGACGGGTACCTCCATCGGTAAGGCAGTCATCTGATTCGGGCCGTGAACCACGTAATCCTCCGGAGCGTCCTCCAATACCGTAAGCGCGGAACCCACGTTGATCTTGATACGCTCGGCCATACGCTCACTCACCTTCACGTTGTGTTGGCGACGCATATACTCCACGATATCAGCCGTTAAATCGTCACCCGCCATACGGATTGATTTATTCGACACGATACCACCTAAGGAGATGACAGCGATCTCGGTAGTACCACCGCCTATATCCACGATCATATTACCCTCGGGGGCCAAGACATCTATACCGACACCGATAGCGGCAGCCATCGGCTCAAAAACCATGTACACATCACGTCCACCGGCATGCTCGGCAGAGTCTCGCACGGCACGTATCTCTACCTCCGTACTACCTGAAGGGATACCGATCACCATACGTAAGGACGGAGCGAACCAGCGCTTCCTTCCGCTCGCCATCTTGATAAAGCCGCGAATCGTACATCTCACGGGCCACCTTACCGACAGCCAGCACCTTGTCCGAGCGAGCATCCAAAGCAATCACCGAAGGTTCGTCTACCACCATCTTATCATTACACGTGATAATGGTATTGGCGGTACCCAAATCTATGGCAACTTCTTGTGTGAAAGAAAACAATCCCATTAGTCTTATTATTAATGTTTAAAATGACGAACACCTGTCTTCACCATAGCCAAACCATGTTGGTTACAGTACTCGACAGACAACTTATCATTGATAGAGCCTCCCGGCTGGATTACGGCCGTGATACCTGCTTGGTCTGCGATCTCAACGCAATCGGGGAACGGGAAGAAAGCGTCGGAAGCCATCACGGCGCCATTCAAGTCGAAGCCGAATGATTTAGCCTTCTCTATGGCTTGTCTCAAAGAGTCCACACGAGAGGTCTGCCCGATACCGCTGGCGCAAAGCTGCTTGTTCTTCACCAAGGTGATCGCGTTGGACTTGCTGTTCTTCACGATTTTGTTGGCGAACAACAGGTCCTCAACCTCCGAGGCTGTCGGCTGCTTATCCGTCATAGGCTCCAAATCAGCCTTACCTTGGATGCTCAAGTCCTTCTCCTGCATCAAGACACCATTCAATAAAGAACGGAACTGCATCGGGCAAGTCTTGCAATCCTTACGGATCAAGATGATACGGTTCTTCTTCTGTTGAAGTACCTCCAGCGCGTCAGCGTCGTAAGCCGGAGCGATAATCACCTCGAAGAAAATCTTGTTGATTTCCTCGGCCACTTCCTTGTTAATCGTAGTATTCGTGATCAAGATGCCACCGAAAGCGGAAACCGGGTCACCGGCCAAAGCCTCTTTCCAAGCCTCAACCACATTACCGCGGGAAGCGATACCGCAAGCGTTATTATGTTTTAAGATAGCGAACGTCAGCTCGTCGAACTCATCGATCAAGTTCACGGCAGCGTCGATATCCAATAAGTTGTTGTAAGAAATCTCTTTTCCATGGATTTGATCGAACATATCGTTAAACTTACCATAGAACTTAGCGGCTTGATGAGGATTCTCGCCATAACGCAAATGCATCGGACTATCTACCGTTGCACGGAAATGGGAACCTTCGCGGCCATCAAAATAATTGAAGATAGCGGAGTCGTAACCCGAGGAAACGGCGAACGCCTCTTTGGCGAACCATCTACGATCCTCGATGCTTGTCTCAGCGCCCTTCTCGTTCAAAAGATCCATCAACGGCTGGTATTGAGCCTTGGAAGCTACGATTACCACATCCTTGAAGTTCTTCGCGGCGGCACGTATCAAAGAGATACCGCCTATATCTATTTTCTCAATAATCGCTTGTTCCTCAGCGCCGGAAGCGACAGTCTCCTCGAAAGGATATAGGTCAACGATAACCAAGTCGATCTCCGGGATCTCATATTCGGCTAATTGTTTCTGGTCATTCTCGTTCTCGCGGCGAGCCAAGATACCACCGAACACCTTCGGATGAAGCGTCTTCACACGACCGCCCAAAATAGACGGATAAGAAGTCAAGTCCTCTACCGCATCACAAGGCAAACCCAATGACTCGATAAATGATTGAGTACCACCTGTTGATACAAAGCTCACACCCTCGCTATGCAATTTCTTTAGGATTTCGTCCAGCCCGTCTTTGTGAAACACAGAGACCAAGGCACGTTTCATTCGTTTCGTTGCAGCCATCTTTCTATTTTCGTTTACTTTAATGTTTTAGAGCACAAAAGTAGATATTTATTTCCAATCCAGCCTTATTATTCAGATAAAAACAAGGCAACCATACCAAATTTCATCCATAGCCAAAGAAACATGAATCCATCGCACATGATACGGGAGACGGGGCACGCCCCGTCTCTACAACATATGACATTGCCCTAAGATAATGAGATTTCCTTTGTTAATAATAGAAGATCGCCCAATTTGACATTCTGACATTTTGTATTCTAAAGCTCCAGAGAATCGAATATTTCGCCCCAGAGTACAGTCGGTTTCCATATTTGAGAATAAAAATCCGCAATTAGTTATCTTCCAAGGATATATCGTTTTTGGAGCTTTTATTCTAGCGAGGATTCCCGTCTCTTATCACCCTCAAACATACAAACAATAGACTTCTTATTCGAAAACAATAGACTTTTCACTCGAAAACAATAGCATTCGTAGTCGAAAGCAACTAACAACGCCGCCGTAAACACCCTACAACTGGATCGTAACAACCTTACAATGCCTATCCGCAGCATGAAAAGACAACCAAATCCTCTCTTTTCTCCCCTCTATTCCCGCTATTTCAGTCTATTCAAAGGAATGGCTTGTCAGCGAAAAGCGCCCATCCCAAGCAAAAAGCCACGAATAAGCGAATTACGCAGACAAGCCATTTTAGTGATGAGAACTATCGTCCACCAGTAATCAGCAATAAAAAGGAAGGGACACACCGCCTCATCCCGCCATACAAAGCGAGTCCGATCCCTATCACCACACAGGCAGATCCCAAATACAAGCCTATCACCTCTAACTCAGACCCCGGAGGGAGATACCGAACCACCACCTTGATAGCCAACGCCAACGGCATCCCATGATAAGCATAAACAAAGAAGCTGCTCCCCGCCAGAAAACCGCTTACCCGACAAAGCCCTCGCTCCAAACAGGTCGCCGTGAGGCTGATAAAGCACACGCACCCCACGATAATCCCCACGTTATGCAGGTATCGGCACCATGGTTCTCCCATAAAACAGAGGTCGCACACAGCCAAAATCGCATAAAGCCCTACTATGCAGCAAATAAGCGATAGGGGTCTTACACATATTCTACCTCCTTTAATATCTGCTGGCCAATAAAAGGGCTTAACCCTTTAAGGGTGACTATGTCCACTTTCAATCTGTCAAAAAGCTTCTCTAATATCTCACAAGCCAAAAGGAAATTGGAATAAGTCTCTTTATCATCCTCAAAGTCGATCAATATATCCACATCACTACTTTCCGTATTGCTCTCACGAACAGTAGAGCCAAAAAGCCCCAACTGCTTTACACCGCAACTCTGCGACAAAGGCTGCTTTGCTTTCCGAAGAAGAGATATGACAGATTGTTTATTCATTACACAATTGGATATTAATGTATAATGCAAAGATAAGCAATATTTTTCGTACCTTCTCATTTAAACCGCGTATCGTTTGCTTAAATGAGATTAATATACTTACTTTGCGATAAATAAACTTTTAATCAAACTATTAAACTATGGATATACTAAATTCTCATTTACCTTTGTCTATAACTACTCAAAGCAACTACAAATGACACAAAAAGAATCTATCCGCTTATTCGAAGAAAGAAAAGTTCGCGCCATATGGGATGACGAACAAGAGGAATGGTATTTCTCGATCGTTGATGTTATATCTATTTTAACAGATAGCCCCAACCCTCGAAAATACTGGAGTGTATTAAAAACCAGATTGAAAAGAGAAGGTAGCGAGTTGACTACAAATTGTAGTCAACTGAAAATGCAGGCCGCTGATGGCAAGAAATATTTAACCGACGTAGCCAATACCGAGCAACTCTTCCGCCTTATCCAATCAGTACCATCTCCAAAAGCAGAACCTTTTAAGTTATGGATCGCCCAAGTAGCGAAGGAACGTTTGGATCAAATGCAAGACCCGGAATTGTCTATCGAGCAAGCCATGGCCGATTATAAACGATTGGGCTATTCGGATAATTGGATCAACCAACGATTGAAATCCATCGAGATACGGAAAGATCTAACAGACGAATGGAAGAAGAGAGGACTGGAAGAAGGCCTCCATTTCGCTACATTAACCGACATAATCTATAAGTCATGGTCCGACATGACCTCCAAGGAATATAAACGATTCAAAGGATTAAGAAAAGAGAATCTTCGAGATAATATGACAAACAAAGAGCTTGTATTAAACATGCTGGCCGAGTTATCTACCAAGGAAATATCAGAAGCATCGGAACCAGACACCTTTAGCGAGCACATAAATGTCGCCCAACAAGGAGGCGAGGTGGCTCGTAACGCCCGATTAGAGCTGGAAGCCAAAACCGGGAAAAGCGTTATCTCACCGCTCAACGCCCAAAAGATAATTAGCCTAAAAAAGGGAGAGAACGAGCGGGATGTATGACATCCAATGATAAGATAAACAATATTTTTCGTACCTTTGCATCCTCAATCGCAATTTAATAGGTATACGAAATATGATAACAGTTAACAATCTGGACGTACAGTTTGGAAAACGCATCCTTTTTCAGGATGTGAACATGAAGTTTACACCGGGCAATTGCTACGGTATTATCGGTGCTAACGGGGCCGGAAAATCTACGTTTCTTCGTGTAATCAGCAAGCAATTGGACCCTACCAGAGGTAGCGTTAACCTAGGACCGGGCGAACGCCTTTCCGTATTGAGCCAAGATCACTTCGCGTTCGATGAATATACGGTAATGGATACCGTATTGATGGGGCACACGACCTTATGGGAGGTGATGAGCGAGAAAAACGCCCTTTACGAGAAACCTGATTTCAGCGACGCCGACGGTATCCGCGTATCGGAACTGGAAGAGAAATTCGCAGAGATGGAAGGCTGGAACGCAGAGAGCGACGCCGCCAACCTATTGAGCGGACTAGGCATCAAGGAGGATTTGCATTATATGTATATGAAGGACTTGAGCGGTAAGCAGAAAGTACGTGTCTTATTGGCCCGTGCCTTGTTCGGACAGCCCGATAACCTATTATTGGATGAGCCGACGAACGACTTGGACCTTGAGACGGTTTCTTGGTTGGAGAATTATCTCTCTAATTTCGAGCATACCGTATTGGTTGTTAGCCACGACCGTCACTTCCTCGACTCCGTTTGTACGCATACCGTGGATATCGACTTTGGTAAATTACAATTATTCGCCGGAAACTATAGCTTCTGGTACGAGTCTAGCCAGTTAGCCCTTCGTCAACAGCAGAACCAGAATAAGAAAGCCGAGGAGAAGAAGAAAGAGTTGGAAGAATTTATCCGCCGTTTCAGCGCCAACGTAGCGAAGTCCAAGCAGACCACCAGTCGCAAGAAGATGTTGGAGAAGCTGAATATCGAGGAGATCAAACCGTCCTCACGCCGCTATCCGGGAATCTTGTTCACGCCTAACCGCGAACCGGGCAACCAGATCCTAGAGGTGAAAGGATTGTCGAAGAGTATCGACGGACAGGTATTGTTCAAGGACTTGAACTTCTTCGTGGAGAAGGATGACAAGATCGTATTTATCAGTCACGACCCTCGTGCCATGACCGCCTTGTTCCAGATCATCAACGGTGAGGAGAAAGCGGATGCCGGTACGTATCAGTGGGGACAGACGATCACGACCTCTTATCTTCCTCTCGATAACTCCAAATATTTCAATACAGATATCAACCTGCTCGATTGGTTATGCCAGTTCTCGCCGGATACTAACGAGGTATTCTTGAAAGGCTTCCTCGGACGTATGTTGTTCTCGGGCGAGGAGCTTATGAAAAAGGTAAGCGTACTTTCCGGAGGTGAGAAGATGCGTTGTATGATCTCACGTATGATGCTCACCGACGCCAACTGCTTGATCTTGGATACTCCGACCAACCACTTGGACTTGGAATCCATCCAAGCCTTCAATAATACGTTGAAGACATTCAAGGGAAATATCCTGTTCTCCAGTCATGACCACGAGTTCATACAGACCGTGGCGAACCGTATCATCGAGCTGACTCCTAACGGTATCATCGATAAGATGATGGATTACGATGACTACATCACAGATCCGGCTATCGCGGAGTTACGGGAAAAGTTATATTCGAAATGAAAAAAAGATTATTATTCATACTAATCGTTTTTATCGCATGGCTACCGGTTTTTGTTATTCAAAAACCGGTATTTATGTTTTATCAGCATGCGTTGTCCGAGACTTGTACCTTCACGGACTTCCTACAAGTTATGCTTCATGGGCTGAAGCTGGATTGCACGATAGCGGGATACCTTACCGCCATCCCTCTCCTATTGACTCTAGTATCAGTTTGGCTTCCGGGCGCTTGGTTGAAGAAGGTATTGAAAGGGTACTTCTTGATCATGGGAATTCTGGTATCTGCGATCTTCTCCGTAGATGTGGCTTTATACAGCTTTTGGGGATTCAGGTTGGACGCTACTTTATTCTTCTACCTGCAATCGCCCGCCGATGCGATGGCGAGTGTTCCGTTGGGAATGTTCTTTATCCAATTATTGGTATTCGTGGCATATGCGCTAGGTATCTATGCTTGGTTCACCTTCATCCTCCGGTTCGCGCCAGTAAAGCCTAGCTTTCCACCTACGGGATTGGAACAATTGGGAAGTACTTTCGCCATCCTCTTAGCAGGGGGAATATTGTTTATTCCGATCCGGGGAGGCGTAACTACGTCTACGGCAAATGTCGGCATGGTTTATTTCAGCCAGAACCAGTTCTTGAATCATTCGGCGATCAACCCGTGTTTCAGTCTGATAGCCTCATTGAGTAAGCAACAGGATTTTGCCTCGCAATTCGATTTCTATCCGGAGGAAAAGCGGAAAGCCTTATTCGATACGCTCATTCAAGCCCAAGACTCCTTATGCCCGGGAGATTCCATACCTACAGAGCCTGTCAAGCTATTGACAACGACTCGTCCCAATATTCTCATTATCATCATGGAGAGTTTCACGGCAAATGCTATCGAGGCTGTTGGTGGTGAGCCGGGAATTACGCCGAACTTGAATCGGCTGAGCAAAGAAGGTGTATTATTCACGAACCTATATGCCAACTCGTTCCGTACCGACCGAGGCTTAGTCTCCGTATTGAACGGCTATTTAGCCCAACCCACCACCTCCATCATGAAGTATCCGGTGAAAAGCCAGACCCTTCCATCTATCGCAAAGAGTCTTAACAAAGAAGGATATACGGCAGATATGCTCTATGGAGGTGATATCAATTTCACGAATATGCAAAGTTATTTCTATAGTTCCGGCTACAGCAAGATAACGGCAGACCGTGATTTTCCCTTGAGTAGCCGTCTGAGTAAATGGGGAGCAAACGACGATATCACGTTCTCGCATCTTTACGAGGATATCAAGCAAAGACCAGTCGACGGCAAACCTTGGTTAAGTACATTCCTAACATTAAGTAGCCATGAGCCATTCGAGGTCCCGTTTCACCATTTGGAGCATCCCTATCTAAACTCCGTCGCATTTACGGACAGCTGTATCGGCAATTTCATTGATACGTTCAAGGAACTGCCGGCATGGAAAAATACGGTAGTCATCTTTGTCTCCGACCACGGATACCGTTACCCTGAAAACATGCAGGAGTACGGACCTTTGCGTTTCCACATACCTATGCTATGGCTAGGTGGAGCGATCGCTGAACCTAAAGTGATCGATACGTACGCAAACCAGACCGATTTGGCAGCCACCTTATTAAATCAGATGGGTCTCCCCACGGATGAGTTCTCATTCAGCAAAGATATATTGAATCCTTGCGTCCCGCATTACGCCTTTTATACATTCAATAATGGATTTGGCTTTATAGACGAATCCGGTGTTTCCGTATACGACAATGAAGGGAACAAGATTTTAGTAGAAGAACCTGAAAGCGGAAACGAGACCCGCTTGGAGAAAGGAAAAGTCCTATTACAAACTTTATACGACGATCTGGGAAATCGATAACGACAGATATAAAAAAGGCCGACTTACACAAGCCAGCCTTTTTTATTTATATTAATAATATTCTTACTTAGCGTAGCTTACCGCACGAGTCTCACGGATCACCGTGATCTTAACCTGTCCCGGATAAGTCATCTCATCCTGAATCTTCTTAGCGATCTCAGCGGACAAGTTCTCGGTGTCCTTATCGTCAATCTTATCAGCGCCAACGATTACGCGCAACTCTCTACCCGCTTGGATAGCGTAAGTCTTGACAACACCCGGATACGATAAAGCCAATTGTTCCAAATCATTCAAACGCTTGATAT
>OLWT01001209.1_pt1 | contig 13831 bp, 8 predicted proteins | sample 1674001 | NCBI WGS metagenome assembly OLWT01 (sample SAMEA103958137, study PRJEB25191) | human gut metagenome | biome: human-associated habitat [ENVO:00009003]; feature: intestine environment [ENVO:2100002]; material: feces | place: Germany | collected 2013/2015 | reverse complement strand
GAGAAAGCATCTTCTCTCACGACAGGAACGGCAAGGTCGCAGCAGCGTATGAGGCTCTGACGAAGGAGGTGACAGAGATTGAAGAGCGTGCAAAAAATCGATCTGGGCCTGACCGGGTACGATGAGCTTTTCATGAATGACGCGGAGCGAAAGGAAAACAAGCTCCCGCGCATTTATGATATTCCCCTCTCGGAGATCGACGATTTTCCCGACCACCCCTTCAAGGTGAAGCTGGACGAGGACATGGATCAGCTTGTCCAGAGCATCAAGGAGCGCGGGATCATCACCCCTGTCACCCTCAGACCAAAGGAGGATGGGCGGTACGAGATTGTGTCGGGGCATCGCAGAAGGAAGGCTTGCGAGCTTGCCGGGTTTGATACCGTGAAAGCCGAGGTGCGGGAGATGACCCGAGACGAGGCCATCATTTTGATGGTGGAATCGAACCTGCAGCGCTCTGTGATACTGCCCAGTGAAAAAGCTTTTTCGTACAAGATGAGGCTGGAAGCTATGAACCGACAGGGACAGCGTACAGATTTAACTTGTGACCCAGTGGGGCACAAGTTGCAAGGGATGAAATCCGTTGAGATTGTTGCTGAGAGCTCTCCTGATAGCAAAACGCAAGTCCAACGCTATATCCGCCTCACGGAGCTCATTCCGGAGCTCCTGGATTTGGTTGACGAGGGACGCATTGCGTTTAGACCTGCGGTGGAGCTTTCGTACCTGCAAAAAGAGGAACAAGGTGCGCTGCTGGAGCAAATCGCCTACGCAGATGCCACGCCATCCCTTGCCCAGGCCATTAAGCTGAAGCGATTCTCCCAGGACGGAAAGCTGAACAACGAGGTCATCGAGTCGATTATGAGCGAGGAAAAGCCGAACCAGAGGGAGAAGATCAACATCAAGTACGCCGAGGCCAGAAGGTTTATCCCTGCCAGCATTCCCTACGAAAAAACCGGTGAGTATATTCTGAAAGCGCTGGAATATTATCACCGGTATCAGGAAAGGCAGAAAAGTCGGAATGACGCAAGATAGGTTCTTCGCCAAGGGAGCAGTCTACCCTTTTGACGCTGCGTCAGCGCCGTTCCCCCTCTCACACTCTCCCCCCTCATTTACCGGCAATACCAGCTCAAAAGGAAAATATACAGGCGGCACAATTGAAGAAAACCAAGTGCATTCGTACAATATGAGAAAAAACAGTCATTGGAGGTCATCCCATGAAAAAGAATCTCATGTTGTGCGCGCTCCTGCTTTCTGTATTGCTTTCCGGATGCGCCGCAGAACCCCTGCAAGGGCAAGCGGCAGCAAACACCACGGAGGCTCCCACGCTGCAGGAAGGAACGCCTGTTTCCTTTGAGCCGGTATCCACAGAACCAAACGCTCCCACAGAAGCCCCGACAGAAGCCGCCGATCCAGCAGCTTGCACATCAAATGAGGACAAACACGAAAGCGGCCCTGCTATTTCTTCTGAGCCGGTAGGCGCACCCACGGAATCGAACGCGCCGGCATCGGAAGAAGCCAAGCAGCCACCCGAGCTTCCGGAGAAGCCGGAGAAAACAGAAAGTCCCACAGAGGAACCATCCGTTCCTGCGATAAGCGAGCCGGAACCGACTCCGGAGCCCGAGCCCGCATTTGATATCGAGCACTGGATTTCTTACGCAAAAAGCACGGCGGTGAGCTTGGGGCTGACCTTGGATAGCTCAGCAACCGATTGCTGGGACAATCCGATCACCGCGAAGCCGACCTGCATCTACCTGGAGCGAGACATTAACTCACGCCTGAACAGATATGCGAAGGATGGGGAGATAACTGCGGTCTGGATCTGGTACGAATGCGTCGGCACAAGCAGCTACCTGATCTATATCGGGTACGCATAAGCATCAACAAATCAATACACCGAAATGAGCATCGTGGAAGCACGGTGCTTTTTTCATGCCTTGAAGGAGGACAGAACGAATGAAGAAGATTTTCAAAAGAGGAATGTCGGGACTGCTTGCAGTCCTCATGGCATTCACCGTGCTTGCGGGCTTTGGCACGACCACGGCCTTCGCCGCAAGCGAAACAGCGGAGTCCTATATGATTTCCTTCCCCCGTGACGGGGACGCTGCTCAGATTTACTCCGAGGACGCATGGGGACACTCCGCGAAAAACTATATGAACGGCTGGGCAACAGGCTCCAGCAACTATACTACCCTGCATTGCATGGATTCCTTCGACGGGAAGGTGTGCTACTGCATCGAGCCCGGCCTATCCCGAAATGTCGGCGATACCTATCACGGCTTCGGTGAGGATTTTTGGGATAACTATCCCAGCCAGTACAACAACACCATCGAGCCGGACGACATTAAGCTACTGCTGGGGCGTATCATGCAGTATGGCTATCAGGGCAATCTCTCCACCTCGTGGAGATCGCAGAATGATTCCGATGCGGATAAGCTGGCCCACGCCTTTGCTACCCAGCTGCTCGTTTGGGAAACGGTTGTGGGCGAGCGCGATGCGGACTTTGACCATGTGAGCACCGGCGGCTATGACGAGATTCTGTCGCTGGTTTCCCCCAATCATCCGCTGTATAGCCGAATCATGGATTATTACGACAGCATCGAGTACAGCGTACAGAGCCATGCCGTTTGCCCGAGCTTTATGAGCAGAAGCAGCGGCGGCGCAAAGACGATTGAGCTTGCGTGGGACGGCAGTCAGTACATTGCCGAGCTCACGGATACCAACCGCGTGCTATCACAGTTTACCTTCTCCGCCAGTGAGACAGGCTTCCATTTCAGCGTGTCGGGCAATACGCTCACTATCACCACCGATACGGCTCCCACCGGCAATGTGACGATCTCCGCAAGTCGAAGCGCTTCCCGCTGCGGCGTTCTTGTTTGGACGGACTATAAGTACGGCCCCAATGGCGGCGTTCAGGATACCATCACCTATACGGCCTCCGTCAGCGACCCCGTAAGGGCATTTGTCAAGCTGAAGGTCAGCTACGGCAGCGCCAAAATCATCAAGACCAGCGAGGACGGCAAGGTGGACGGCATTACCTTCACTATCACCGGCGAGGGCATCAATCAGACCGTTACCACCGACCGAAACGGTGAAATTCGCATCGATAATCTGATGCCTGGCATTTATACCGTCACTGAGCAGAGCTATGACAAGTATGTGCCCCAGGAAAGCCACCGTGTCACCGTGCTTGCCGGACAGACGGCGACGGTTTCCTTTAACAATGTGCTCCGCCGCGGCGAGTTGACCGTGACCAAGACCTCCGAGGATGGGCTGAATCAGGGCGTGAAGTTCCACCTTTTTGGAACCTCTCTCAGCGGTCTGTCTGTGGATGAATTTGCTGTTACCGATGAAAACGGTGTTGCGACTTTCAAGGATGTGCTTATCGGCACCGGCTACACGCTGGAGGAGATGGATGCCGCCATTCGCTATGTGGTTCCCAACAGCCAGAGCGCCGCAGTGGAATGGAACAGTGTAACCAATAAGAGCTTTTCCAACATCCTCAAGAAATTCAATGTCACCGTCACCAAGAGCGACTGCGAAACCAGAACGGCGCAGGGTGATGCTTCTCTTGCCGGTGCCGCCTACGGCATCTATAAGGGCGATCAGCTTGTGGATACTTACTACACCGACGAGAACGGCCAGTTCACCACCGGCTATTATGTCTGCGGCGACGACTGGACGATTCGTGAGATCAGTCCCTCCGAGGGTTATCTGATGGACAGCACCGTTTATCCTGTCGGTGCAGAGGCGGCCAATTACACAGTTGAGCTGAACGCTGCACCTGCTGTGGCTGTTGCCGAGCAGGTGCAGAAGGGCAATATCGCCATCATCAAGCACACCGACAACGGCGACACACAAATTGAAACGCCCGAAGAAGGCGCGATTTTTGCCGTCTATCTGAAATCTGCCGGAAGCTATGAAGCCGCCAAAGATAGTGAGAGGGACTATCTGACCTGCGACGAAAACGGCTTTGCCCAAAGTAAGGACCTGCCCTACGGCGTGTACACTGTGCATCAGGTTTCCGGCTGGGAGGGCCGCGAGCTGATGAGCGACTTTGATGTGTTCATTGCCAAGGACGGCGAGACCTATCGCTACCTCATCAACAATGCCAACTTCGAGTCATTTATTAAGGTCATCAAGGTGGACGCGGAGACCGGTAATACCATTCCCTATGCGGGTGCGGGCTTCCAGATCTTCCGTCCGGACGGCTCCAAGGTGGAAATGTCCTTTACCTATCCGGAGGTCACCACCATCGACACCTTCTACACCAATGACGCCGGTATGCTCATCACGCCGGAAAAGCTGGAGTTCGGCAAGGGCTACTCCCTCAAGGAGGTCTCTGCCCCTTACGGCTACATCCTCAGTCATGAGGCAGTCAAGTTTGATGTGACCGAAGAGAATTCCGCCGAGGAAGGCGGCGTGACAATCGTTGCAGTGAAGCTGGGCAATTACGCACAGAAGGGCATCATCAAGATTTCCAAAACCGGCGAGGTGTTTGCCTCTGTTACGGCGGCGGACGGGGTCTATCAGCCGGTCTATACGGTGCAGGGACTTGCGGGAGCAACCTATGAGATCAAGGCAGCAGAGGACATCTACACCCCGGATGGTACGCTGCGCTGTAGTGCCGGCGAGGTGGTGGATACGGTGACCACCGGCGCAGATGGCATGGCGGAGAGCAAGCCGCTGTATCTGGGAAAATACGAAATCACCGAGATGAAAGCCCCCGACGGCATGGTCATTAACAAGGACGCCCATACCGCAGAGCTTGTCTATGCCGGGCAGGAGATTGAGATCACCGAAACCGCTGCCAGCTTCTGCAATGACAGACAGAAGGCGCGGATTTCTCTTTCCAAGGTGCTGGAGCAGAACAAGCAGTTCGGTATCGGTATGAATAACGAGCTTTCCGCCGTGACCTTCGGCTTCTATGCCGTCGAGGAGCTTACTGCAGCAGACGGCTCTGTCATTCCTGCGGACGGACTGATTGAGATTCTGTCCCTTGACGAAAACGGGAAAGCCGTGCTCAAGAGCGATGTTCCCTTCGGCAGCTACTATGTCAAGGAAATCAGCACCGACAGCCACTACATCCTCTCCGATGAGAAGTATCCTGTGATCTTTGCCTATGCCGGTCAGGAAATCCCCGTTGTGGAGCTTGCCGTCAATGACGGAAAGAGCATTACCAACGAGATGATCTACGGGGAGATCCACGGCATGAAGAAGGATGAGGACGGCAAGGCGCTGGCCGGAGCTACCATCGGTCTATTCCTTACTGACGGCACAGAGCCTATCCTGACCACCGTTTCCGCAGAGGACGGCAGCTTCACCTTTGCGGACATCCCTTATGGCGAGTATGTGGTTCGTGAAATCGCTGCACCGGAGGGCTATGTGATGGATGACACGCCTTATACCGTGAAGGTAGAACAGAACGGTGCTGTGATCGAGATCGAGATCACCAATAAGCTCATTCGCGGCAGCGTTCAGCTGACCAAGGTGGATAAAGACTATCCCGATCATCACCTGAGCGGCACAGTCTTTGAGGTATACCGTGGCGGAAAGCTTGTGGGCCAGATGGAGGAGCTGTCCGACGGCGTCTACAAGCTGGATGATCTGCCCTACGGCGATTACACGCTGAAGGAAACTGAGGCCCCCAAGGGCTTCTTCCTTGATGAGAAAACCTACAGCTTCTCCATTAAGGAAGATGGCAAAACGGTCATCGTGGAAACCGAGGCCGGAAAGGGCTTTGTCAACCAGGCACAGACCGGAGGCATCCGCATTGAAAAAACTTCGGAGGACGGTGTGCTGAAGGGCTTCACCTTCCGCGTGGAGGGCACGGATATCACCGGCAATGCCTTCAGCAAGGACTTTGTGACCGATGAGAAGGGTCAGATCCACATTGATGGCCTGCGCATCGGCGATTATGTGATCTCCGAGGTGTCCAACAAAGCCAACGAGAAGTATGAGCTTCCCGCAAATGTCACCGTAACCGTTCACGAAGGAAAGACGGTCGTTGCCAAGTTCCATAACAAGCTCAAGCCTGTTACGGATATCCCCAAGACCGGAGATACCACCAATATGCCTCTTTGGGCAGCACTTGCCGGTATCTCCGCAGTCGGCACAGGTGCGGCGGCCTTCTTTACCTTCCGCAAAAAGAAGGAGGTAGGCAAGCATGAGCGTTAAGGTTATCATCGGCATCGGCCTTGTGGTGTTTATCATCGCAGGGCTGATCGTTCTTCGCCTGAAGAACAGAAAGTAAAACGGCAAGGGGCGGCATCTTTTTACAGATGCCGCCCCGCTTATAAAAGGAGACGCTATGGAAGAGACAAGAAAAATCGGAGATTACTCCGTAAAGTATTCCATGTATATTGGGCACAAGGATATTGCTCTGGGCGAGAATCCCAACGCCGACAAGGATGAACGGTATATGTGCTGCTTCGTAGAGACCAACGCCATTTTCGAGCGCTATTCCGGCGTGCTGGTCAGCGACGATTTTGCAGAGATTGCAAAGGTGTTCGGCCAGCGCGCAGCGGATGCAGCCGAGGAGATTATTCAGGAAAACGAGAGAGCCTGTCAGGAGGTCGGCATAAATGAGGAACTCATGGCAGAAAGCTGCGCGCCGGTTTCCTACAAAGATTCCATTGAGAACAAGGTGGTTGTCGTCAAGGGCAGCATTCTCCGGCCTGAGTTCCGCCACGCCAATCACCAGCTTATGCTGTGTACCGGCGGCTTCGGCGCGCAGGCCAATGCGCGAGGCCGTACCTGCTGCTGCATTTCTCTGTACGACGGGAGAAAGACCTCCTTTTACCGCACGGATTTTCTCGGTGCCATGGAGGAAAAGCGCCTTCCCGAATGGGCGCAGAAGGGCTTGGAGAAAGCGAAAGAGATACACGCGCAGGAAAAGAAGCCGGCTAAAGAAAGAGGTGACGCAAGATGATCGAGTATGAAAAAAGAGCAATGATCGAGGCGGAGGACAAATATACCTTTCGCCAGAGCACGCAGATTTCCATGCAAACCGGACTGATCGGCCACCTCCGGGCAGACATGGATACAGACGGCAACGGCTTTTTCAGCAGCTGGTTTGATTTCCGGGAGGAGCTGAAAACCGATGAGTTCAAGGCAGAGTTTGATGATGTAATCAACTCTCTGCGTGAGGAAGGCGACATTCTTCATAACCGCAGGGCGCTTGCCAAGTACTGCTACTGCACCCCACAAAGCCGTATGCAGGAGGAGCCGGGCTACTATGGCGTTCGTGTGGACACCGAAAAATATGCCTATCTTCTGCGCCTGAACCCGGACAGGGGCGAATACAACCTGTACTGCTATTGCTATCGCCGGGACTGGCTCGATCAGCACCTGAAGGACGCAGAGAAAGGAATCCGTTTTATTGACAGCCATTACAAGGAGCTGTTTCGCATTCCGGATGGCGGCAAGGTGAAAATCCACTATTCGTGGAATGAAGACCAGATTCGCACCTGCCGGTATATCGACGATTACCATGTGGAGATCGGGAGCAACCTCTATCACATCTGCGAGTTTGCCGAGCGCATGGAATACGGCGGCCATACCTGCGAGCCGATTCGGGACAACCTGCCCGAGCAGTGCTACAGCGTCCTTTCCGGCAGCGACGAAATCATTATCATCAAGCGCGGCGAAAAAGGCTACTTCAAGACGGACATTCCCGTCACCGACAAGGGCGAAGCCCGGAGCATCGCGAATGAGTATAATGCAAAGCTCGGCGTCAGCCGAGCGCAGGAAGAAGCGATGAAGGCCGGCTCTATGTTCGGCTTTCAGGTGCCCGCCGCAGACCCGAGAAATTATGACGCAGACGGAAAGCCCGTGATGCCGAAGGACAGAGGTGATGCACGATGAGTAAGGACGATTATCGCATCTGGTCCAATGCTGACCTTGACTATGAGGAGTGGAAAGATTGGATGGAGGAAGAATATCCGACGCTTTCCGATGACGAGCGCGTCGCCATGATGTATGAGGAAAACGGGCACTACCTTGAGGACGAACGGCTCAATCTGGACATCCAGCTTTCGCAGCCGATACTGGTTGTGGGCGATTTGGGGCTCTGGAATGGCAGGCGCATGGGATATAAGGAAATTCCAAGCGGCAATATCCGCGACTGCCTTTATTCCGACTACGACTACACCACCTGGTATGTGGACCGAAACGGAGACTTTCGGTGCGATGATACCCACCATGACGGTACGAACCATTATCTCTATCGGGTGTATAAGGACAATATTTCGGAGGCGCAAAAGGACCGGCTCAAAGAAAAAATCTACAACGGCACAGCCACCAGGGCAGACATTGTCCGTGTCACCCGCAGGCTTGGCGATGAGATCGGGAAGGTGTACGGCTGGAGCTTTCCTACCCGACAGAAAGAACGAGGTGAGGCACGATGAACCAAGCACTGCCGAGCGAAAGTTATATTGCCAGGCTGGACTATTTGGCTTTCAACGGAAAAGTTTGCAGCAGCGTTGAGTACAGCGACGAGCAGCGCTTCCTGGAGGATCTGAAGGAGTCGCTCTATCACGGAGAGCCGCTGTGCGTCGTTCTCTACCGAGACCGGAACGGCAAGACGATTTCTCGTGCGTTTCTGAACGACCTGGATACACTGCCAAAAGGACTTTTCATAGAGGACAGTTCCCCCAGAAAGCCGAAGGAAAGGGGTGAAGCACGATGAGGGTAAATGCCATGACAGAGAAGTTTGAGGATGTGACGGTTCTGGGACATCCCATGCTTTTTACCTGCCTGCGGGTAGACCGCGATACCGTTCCACAGGGCATGTACATGTACGAGGTTCGCCACGATGATGACCAACAGAGCGAGCCGGTTCAGATTGCCAACTGGATCATGGTGAATCATTGGGGAACGTTGATTTCCAATAGACCCATTCGCTTGGAGCCCCGACCGGATGGGAGAAACGCCTACCGCGACATTGATCCTGAAAACGATTGGAACTATGAGGGCACGCTTACTACCGTGAAGGAGTACATGGAGAAGAATCCACCGGCGGTTCATAAGCAAAAAGACCACGAACCTGTGAGATAAGGAGAAGCTATGGATAAGAAGAAAGCCATCTGCGAGTATCTCCGTAAAAATCATATTGGCAAAGAAAATGCCATCCACAGCAAGGAGCTTGAAAAGCTGTTTCTGCTTGACGGACGAAATATTCGCCGCAAGATCAGCGCCTTGCGACAGGATGGCTTTCCTATTTGCAGCGATGAAACGGGCTACTATTACGCAGATAATCAGGAAGAGATCAATACCACCGTCTACCGGTTGAATGAGTTGGTGACCAAGGTGTCCAACGCCAGAACCGGACTTTTATTTGCATCGATCCTCGGAGAGAATGCGCAGACCGTTGAGGTCACGATCAAAGTAAGATAAGGAGGGAGTTCCCATGCCGAGCAAATACAGAATCATTTTGGAGATGGCGTCCCAGACTGCCAGGGATATCGCCTCCAATGCCGACCGATATACCGATTTTCTGATTACGGCGGCAAACAACTACAAGTACAGCTTTAAGGAGCAGCTGCTCATCCATGCGCAGAAGCCGGATGCAACGGCGTGTGCGGAAATCGACACATGGAATAAACTCGGCAGATGGGTAAACAAGGGCACGAAAGGCATCGCACTGCTGATCGACAGAGATGTTCCCTACAAGCTGAGACATGTCTTTGATATCTCCGACACCAACAGCCGTGCCGGAAGGAACATCACCCTTTGGCAGATGAAGCCGGAGTACGAATATGCGGTATCGGAAAGCCTTCAGGCCAGCTTCGGTGATGTGGAGGAGCCGCGAGATTTCCCGCACCTTCTCATAGATATTTCCGGTTATGCCGTGGAGGATAATCTTTCAGATTATCTCATGGAGTTGAACGCTGTCAAAGCCGGCAGCTTTCTGGAGGAGCTGGACGACACAAGCCTTGAAGCGTGGCTGAAAACCTCGCTGAAAAGCAGCGTCGCTTTTATGGCGCTCTCCCGTGCGGGGTATGAGCCGAGGCAGTATTTTGACCGGAAGGATTTCAGCCACCTCTTTGACTTCAACACCGTGGAGGTTATCTCCGTGCTCGGTGCCGCAGTCAGCGATATTTCTGAGATGGTCATCCGTGAAATGGGCGAAACCGTCAAGGAAATGGAGAAGGAGGAAAAGCGGAAAATTCGCACATTTGCGCAGACCGGTCCTTCTGCGTATCATAAGAACCGAACAGAAAACAAGGAAAGGAGCAACGAACATGGAACTGACCTATACGATGCAGGGGGACTATCTGATTCCCGATCTGACCGTGCCGGAGAGCCCGAAGCTTGGGAAGTATGGAATGCTGCGGCGGACATTCCTCCGCAAACACCGGGATGGGATCTACACCGGGATGCTGATGAACGGAACACTGAACAGTCATCTGGAGGAAGTGGACCGGCAAGCCAACGAGATGATGGAACGCCTGACCCGACAGATGGCAGAGAAGCAGGGTGTGACGGAGCGCCTGAAAGCGGAAGATCAGATGCAGTGGGTGCAGATGATGAACTTCATTCGCCACTCGGCGGAGGAAGTGATTCTGAACGACCTAATCTACGCGTAAAGCTCCCCACAGTTGAACAGCAGCAGGAAATCATCGCAGAAGCGGAGGAAGAAAAATCCTCCGCTTTTGCTATTTCTCAAGAGGACATCGACGCCATTCTGACACGGGGCAGCGGCATCCATCAGGGCAAACTCCGCATCTATGAGCAGTTTCTCAAACAGGATTCTTCTGAGAACAATATCGCCTTTTTGAAAAACGAATATGGCATCGGCGGCGCGTATCCTGCAATTTCCGGCAGAAATCTCGATGAAAGCCACGACGCCAAGGGCATCAAAATCAGCAGAGGCAGAATCTCTCGGCCCGATGCAGAACTGCTTTTGCGGTGGAATAAGGTCGAGAAGCGGATCGGGGAGCTGATCCGAGCCGACCGCTACCTGAGCCAAGCGGAGAAGGACGACTATCCCGCCTACCGGGAGCAGGCAGAAGCTCGGAGGAAACGAGGTGAAATCTCTGATGAGTTCCGGTCGATTGTCTATGATTACAATGACTTCGTGACGCAGCTTGGTGAGGAAAGCAAAGCATTGAATCTGTACTATCTCTCAAGCTGCTGGAGTGCGTTCAGCGTGGGCGATAAGAAAATGCACGCCCGTACAGCGGAGGGTGACTTCATCCTTCCCATGATGCGCGAAGCAATGAATACGATCATTGCGGACAACACCCACTTGACCGCACGATGCGAAGCCATGCTGGAAGCGTTGAACAGCGATGTGGCGAAGTCCCTTGAGCCGACCTTTGATGAGCTGAACCCTCCCCCGGAGGCCCGGAAGGAATACCGCTATCATCTTGGTGACACGGTCTATATCGGCACGCAGGAATACGAGCTGCTGCCTTTTGACGAAAAGAAGGTCGTCCTCTTTGATACGCAGTTCCCGCTGTTTAACAAGGAGCTGACTCGTGAAGAGTTCGATAACCGGCTCAAAGAAAATCCGCTGAATGACAAGCTGCTGCAAGTCGTGGAAGAACCCCCTGTCGCAGACAATACGAAGGCGAGAATATCCCTTGACACCGGCAGCAACAAGGTTCACTGGATCTACTTCAATCCCGATGCAGATGCAGGCGGACAGTATGTTTCCGGTGATCTTGATTTCTCTGTTTTTGAAGAGCTTGTCGAGCAGTATGACATTGCCAACCATCCGGAAAACGCCGCCGACTTCCGAAATGACCTTGAAGAAATGTCGGATCAGTTCCTTGCGGACATCAATACCCCGTTCTTCATGGAAGCTGAAAATGACTATGAGATGGACTGCGGCTATGTCGAATTCACGCCGGATAACCTCCTGAAGATTCACGAGGATATTCTGTCTTTAGAGGCAGACCGGGAAGCAGCGCGAGAGACTGACCGATATGAGGCGGAGTTTGGTGCGGACGGCACACGGGTATTCAGAGAAACGGAAGATTTGGCAGAAGACGATTCCGAAATTGAGAGCCTAACGGACGAAGAATTGGATGCTCTGCCCATCAGCACCGTCAAAGACGGCGAGGTCGTGACCTACCCCAATGCGGAGGCCTTGCTGGATGACCAGGAAGAAGCGCTCGCCCCGCCTCTACAAGTGAAAAGGCCTTCCAAGATCGCGCCTCATGTGCTGCACCCGGAAATCAACACCGAGTACCGAACCAACTTCCAAATCGAGAGCGATGATATCGGCGTGGGCACGCCGCTGGAACGGTTCTATCACAATATCCGTGCCATTCAGCTCCTGAACAAGCTGGATGCGGAAAGCCGATTGGCGACACCCACCGAGCAGCGTGTGCTTGCCGACTATGTGGGCTGGGGCGGTCTATCCGAGTTCTTCAAGGAGGACAATCCCCATTATACCGAGCTGAAGAATGTGCTTTCCGATGAGGAATATGCGTCGGCAAGAGAATCTACGCTGACGGCCTTCTATACGCCGCCCGTGGTGATCAAGGCGGTGTACAGTGCCCTGGAGAACATGCACTTTCAGACCGGCAATGTGCTGGAGCCCTCCTGCGGCATCGGCAACTTTATGGGGCTTGTTCCCGAAAGCATGAATGATGCGAAATTCTACGGCGTGGAGCTTGATAGTATTTCCGGGCGAATTGCGCAGCAGCTTTATCAGAAAAACAGCATCGCGGTGCAGGGCTTCGAGAATACAAACCTTCCCGACAGCTTCTTTGACGTTGCAATCGGTAATGTCCCCTTCGGGCAGTTCAAGGTGCCCGACAAGCGCTACGACAAGCACAACTTCCTCATTCACGACTATTTCTTCGCCCGCACCTTGGATAAGGTGAGACCCGGCGGCGTGATCGCCTTCATTACCTCAAAGGGTACGCTGGATAAGGAAAATCCCAATGTTCGAAAGTATATCGCGCAGAGAGCGGACCTCCTCGGCGCTATCCGGCTGCCGAATGATACCTTCAAGGCCGCTGCCGGCACAGAGGTCACATCGGACATTATCTTTCTCCAGAAGAGAGACCGTCTGATTGACATTGAGCCCGATTGGGTGCATCTGGCCACCGACGCCAATGGCATCCGGATGAACGCCTATTTTGTGGACAACCCTGAAATGGTGTTGGGCGACATGCAGATGGTCAGCGGGCCTCACGGCATGGAGTCCGCCTGTATTGCTTATGAAAATGCAGAGCTTGGGGACCTCTTGCGGGATGCCATCCAGAACATTCATGCCGAGATTACCGAATTTGAAATCGACGATCTTGAAGCGGAGGATGAGGACCTTTCTATCCCCGCTGACCCTGATGTGCGCAATTTCAGCTTCACGGTGGTGGACAGTAAAATCTATTACCGTGAAAACAGCCGCATGAATCCCGTGGATGTTTCCGCGACTGCCGAAAGCCGCATCAAAGGCATGATTGCCATCCGTGATTGTGTCCGGACGCTGATTGAGTACCAGACGGAGGACTATCCCGATGCCGATATCAAGGCAGAGCAGGAAAAACTCAATCGGCTCTACGACGACTTCAGCAAGAAATACGGGCTTATCAGCGCAAGAGCCAACAATTCGGCTTTTAATTCCGACAGCTCCTACTGCCTGCTTGCCTCGCTGGAGGTGCTGGATGATGAGGGCAACTTCCTCCGCAAGGCAGATATGTTCTCCAAACGAACCATCAAGCAGAAGGTAACGGTGCAGTCGGTTGACACGGCTTCCGAGGCCTATGCTCTGTCCCTTGCAGAAAAAGCAAGAATCGATATGCCGTATATGTCGCAGCTCACCGGCAAAACCGAGCAGGAGCTGTTTGAGGATTTGAAGGGTGTTATTTTCCTCAACCCC
>OLWT01001181.1_pt1 | contig 14125 bp, 13 predicted proteins | sample 1674001 | NCBI WGS metagenome assembly OLWT01 (sample SAMEA103958137, study PRJEB25191) | human gut metagenome | biome: human-associated habitat [ENVO:00009003]; feature: intestine environment [ENVO:2100002]; material: feces | place: Germany | collected 2013/2015 | reverse complement strand
TTGTCTTTGTCCTGCTGAAATACCATCATTTTCTCCTAAAATAGAGTCATAGCCTTTAGGTAATGTTCTAATAAAATGGTCTAAACCTACTTCTTTACATACTTCTTTTACTCTTTCATCACTTACATTTTCTTGGTTGTAAATTATATTTTCCTTAACAGTTCCCTCAAATAGCCATGTATCTTGAAGTACCATACCGAAATTTTGCCTGAGCGACTGACGTGTAACGTCCTGCGTATTCACTTCGTCAACCGAAATTGCTCCATTATTTGGGTCATAAAATCTCATTAAAAGATTAATAAGCGTTGTTTTTCCGCAACCCGTCGGACCGACTATGGCAACGGTTTTGCCCGGTTCAACATTTATATTAACGTTCTTTAAAAGTTCTCTGTCGGGATTATATGAAAAATACAAATTATTAATTTTTACACTGCCTTTAACATTTTCAAGCTCTGTCGCATCAGCTTTGTCAGGCAATTCAGGTGCTTCTTCAATTAATTCAAACACACGAGCAGCACAAGCTATTGCGTTTTGAAGTTCCGTAACAACCGAGCTGATTTCATTAAAAGGTTTTGTGTATTGGTTGGCATATGATAAAAAACAAGAAAGAATGCCAACTGTGATATTACCTTTTACAGCCATAATTGCGCCAAAAAGAGCAACTGCGGCATAAACAATACTGTTAACAAATCTTGTTGCAGGATTTGTTATAGACGAAAAGAAAGTAGCTTTAAGCGAATATTTCGCAAGATCATCATTAATCTTATCAAATCTTGCTTTGTTTTCTTCATTCATAGAGTAGGCTTCTGCAACCTTTTGGTTTGAAATCATTTCATCAATAAAAGAAGTCTGCTCTCCACGAGTTTTTGATTGAAGCGAAAACATATTAAATGTCTTTTTAGCAATAAACCTTGCAATAAAAAATGAAAGCGGAGTAACAACTACAACAACAATTGTTATAAAAACATTTACGCTAAGCATAAATGCAAGAGTTCCTATAATTGTAATAACACCGGTAAAAAATTGAGTGAATCCCATCAAAAGACCGTCTGAAAGTTGGTCAACATCTGTAATAACTCGGCTGACAATATCGCCTTTTGAATGAGTATCAATATATGAAAAAGGTAAAATTTCAATCTTTTCAAATGCTTTTTTTCTTAAATCTCTTGACACATTATATGTTATTTTATTGTTGCAAACATTCATAAGCCATTGAATAAGGGCAGTTGATACAATAATAACCGCAACCTTTATGAGAATTGATTTCATATTAACGAAATCAACATTTCCCTTGCCGATAATGCAATCAATTGCCTTACCGACTAAAATAGGAGCATATAGTGTAAGACCGACTGTAACCGCAGCAAAAAACATTGATAAAATTAAAAAATATTTATATTTTCCGATATAGGAGAAAACTTTTTTTAAAGTACCTTTGTTTTTCTTTTTATCAACCATTAAGCTTCCTCCTTTCCGAATTGAGATACATAAATTTCCTTATATACCTCACAGGAATTAAGAAGTTCTTTATGCGTACCGATTCCCACACATTTGCCGTCATCAAGCACGATAATCTTGTCAGCACTCATAACAGATGAGGCTCTTTGCGAAACAATGAAAACGGTTGGGTTATAATCAAGAGAATAAATTGCATCTCTCATTCTTGCCTCTGTTGCAAAATCAAGCGCAGAAGAAGAGTCATCAAGAATAAGAATTTCCGGCTTTCTTACAAGAGCACGTGCTACTGATAAACGCTGCTTTTGACCGCCTGAAAGATTAGCACCGCCCTGGGCAATAAAGAAATCAAGACCGCCTTTTTCCTGAATAGTATCATATACCTGAGCAAGCTTCAACGCTTCGATAATATCGTTATCACTTGCGTTTTTCTTGCCCAATTTCATATTGTCACGAACAGTACCTTTAAAAAGAACTGCTTTTTGCTGAACAAAGCCGATTTTATTCCTAAGCTCGTCATCATCAAGCGATTTAACGTCGCAACCGTTCACATAAACTGTTCCCCTGCTTGCATCGTAAAAATGAGGAACAAGAGAAACGAGGCTTGATTTTCCCGAACCTGTACCGCCTATAACTCCGATTACATCGCCTTTATTTGCTGTAAAATTGATATCAGTAAGCGACATATCGCCGGCATTACGGTATTTTAGTGAAACATTTTTAAATTCAATATACGAATCGGAATTTGCTTTGTTATCGTTATGTTCAAGCGTGCTTTCCTGTTCAAAAACGCTTTTAATTCTATCTGCACAAGCAAGCGCTTTAGTAATCGTTACAAGAAGATTTGCAAGTTTGATGAGTTCAACGAGAATTTGACTCATATAGTTGTATAGAGCAACAACCTGACCTTGCGTTAAATCGCCGATATCTACCTTGATGCCGCCGCTGTAAACAAGAACAACTATTGCAATGTTAATAATCACATAAGTAATGGGATTTAAAAGAGAAGAAATTTTGCCGACTTTCTTTTGCATATTTGATAATGCACGATTGCGCCTGTTAAATTCTGCAATTTCGTTAGCTTCGTCGGTAAAAGCACGAATTACTCTTGCACCTTCATAATTTTCTCTTGTAATAAGCGTTACACTGTCAAGATTTGATTGAACTTTTTTATATCCCGGTGTGGTATATGCCATTATCAAAAAAATGACAATTGACAGCAAAACGATTGCCGCAAGAAAAATTAACGCACATTTTGCATCAATAAAAAATGCCATAATCATAGCGCCGAAAACAATGAATGGCGAACGAAGTAAAAGACGTAACACGAGATTAACACCGTTTTGGACAGTATTAGTATCATTTGTCATACGAGTTATAAGCGAGGACGTGCCGAGATTGTCAAGTTCATTAAATGAAAGCGTTTGAATTTTTTGATAAAGAGCCGAGCGAAGTCCCCTGCCAAAGCCCGTGGCTGCCTTAGCTGCAAAATATTGCGCAGTAATAGCGGCAACCATACCAACGATTGCGAGCAAAACGAGAATACCACATCTTGAAAGTATATAAGTCGTGTTGCCGTTTGCAATACCCTTATCGATAATTGCGGCAATAACAAGAGGAACAATAAGTTCAAAGGAAGCCTCCAAAAGCTTAAAAAGCGGAGCGCAAAACGATTCTTTAACATATCCTTTGAGATAAACTAACAACGATTTCAAATTAAATCTCCATTCAACATAACTTACTAATTTATATATTATAATACTTACTAATATAATGTCAACTAATTATAAAAAAATTTGTTTATATACTTTACATTGATTAATCAAAGGTGTATAGTATAAAAAAATAACTTAAGAGGTAGTTAATATGAATAAAAAGCCTGTAACAGCTATTATCGTCGGCGCAGGTCACAGAGCAATGGTTTACAGTAAGCTTGCACTTACAAATCCTGAGCTTTTGAAAATTGTCGGCGTTGCTGACCCTAACCCAATAAGAAGAAAGCAGTGTATGGAAAAGTTTGGCTTTTCTGAAGATATGTGCTTTGAAAATGCGGACGAACTTGCCAAAAAAGGTAAGCTTGCAGATACAATTATTAACGGTACTATGGACGAACAACATATCGAAACTGCCGTTCCGCTTCTTAATTGCGGATATGATATGCTTCTTGAAAAGCCTTTTGCAGTTAATGAGGAGGAAATGAGAGAGCTTGTTGACTGCGCAAAGAAAAATAACTCTAAGGTTATGATATGCCACGTGCTTAGATATACTCCTTTTTATTATGGAATTAAAAAAAGAATTGTTGACGGCGAAATCGGAGATATAATTAATATCCAAACTAACGAGCACGTTTCTTATCATCACCTTTCAACGTCTTATGTGAGAGGTAAATGGGCTAATTCTGACAAGTGCCATACAAGTATGCTTCTTGCTAAATGTTGCCACGACCTTGATATTATTATGTGGATGATGGCTGAAACAAAGCCTACTCAAATTTCATCATTTGGCAGTAAATATCAGTTTAAGCCGGAGAATGCACCTAAGGGCGCAGGTACAATTTGTATGAAGGACTGTCCTCTTGTTGACACTTGCGTTTATTCAACTAAAAGACTTTACATAGACCACCCTGACAGATGGGCTTTCTACGTTTGGGACGCACTTGAAGGAATTGAAAATCCGACTATTGAGGATAAAATTAAGCTTATGAAAAGCGACAGTCCGTATGCAAGATGTATGTATAAGTGCGACAATAATGTTGTTGACCACCAAAGCGTACTTATCAATTTTGCAAGCGGTGCAACTGCTACTCATAATATGGTCGGCGGTTCAAGCGAGCCGAGAAGAAATATTCATATTATCGGTACAAAGGGCGAAATTTTCGGTAACTTTGAGGAATCTAAGTTTTATGTTTCAAAAATTGACCCGTCCCCTGACGCTCATAACGGCGAATGCAGGATTGAAGAGGTTGACCTTAATGTAAACGGCGATATGGTTGGCGCTTACGGCGGCCACGGAGGCGGCGACGAAAGGCTTGCAGAGGATTTTGTTAAATTTATTCAGGGTGAAAAACCAAGCCTTGCCTGCACCTCGATTTTTGACAGCGTTGCAGGTCACCTTGCAGTTTATCTTGCAGATGAATCAAGAGAACACGGCGGACAGCCTCAAAAGGTTGAATTTTAATAATATAATTTGACTTATCAATCGCCCGATTTAGGCGACCAATGGTCGCCCCTACGGTGTAAAAAAGCAATAGACAAAATGCAAAAAGAAAAAGCAGGAGAAAATCTCCTGCTTTTTTAATTAACAGATTGCTTTATCGCTGTCATCATTAAATGGGTCAGGGTTAGGTGTTGGTTCGTAACCTGAAGTTGTGATAACGTCTGAAATTGAGAACATTTCAATTTCATATTCTAAAGCTGAATATTTTTTCTTCATTTTTTCTTCCTCTCAATCTTAAGCATTTGTAGCATAATCTTTTGTTGAAATGTTATATGTATTACCGTCCTTGTCGGTATACTTGACGCTGTATGAAACATATGCTTTAAAGTCAGCAGGAAGTTTGCTCATATCAACTGAATATTGACCTGTGATATCATTAACACCTGATAATGGCTTTTTGCCGCTATTACCAAATACACCAAATGAATCAACAGATGAGCTGTTAGCAGTAATTCTAATATAAGCTCTATTCTTGCCGTTTACAGTAGTGATTGTTTCAATGTAAGTAAACGGAGCTTTAGTATCAAGCTTAGCAACAAGATAATCATTATCAGTAAGCTTGTACTGTGAATTGTTGTTGAACAGATATACGTTGTCAGCAGTCAAATTAATAAGAGTGCCGTTATTATCTGTGTAAACCTTATAAACACCGTCTTGCTTAATAATCGGGGTGTATGTTGCACCAGTGATAGCGGCAAGTGCAAGAAAAGGACAAAGAATTTTAATCAACTTGTTTTTCACAACTTTTTCCCCTTATACATATTATATATAGTTTTAGCCTTATCACGTATCATTTTAGCAAGCTTTTTAGGCGAAGTGACCTCTACGCCGTCGCCGTACTGCATAAGCCAAGAGATGAAGCCGTCAGACATGGTAGCGGTAACGGTAGTTTCAAAATGATTGCCGTCAACAGCGGTAAGCGGAATATTTTTGCCAAAGCGGTCAAGCATTTCCTCCTGCAATTGAATATTACATTTAAGCGTAACATTACATTCGTCGCCCGAAAACATATTAAAACGTTTTGACACATAATCGTGTTCGTCAAACTTATCTTTATAAGGGCTTACTTCGCTGAAATGACGTGACGGCTCGTCAAGAACTTCAAGCTTTTTCATTCTGTCGATACGAAGATTCATAAGATTATCGTATTTTTGATTATTGCAGACAAGGTAATAATGGTCGTCCTTCCAAATAAGAGCATACGGAGAGACGGTAAACGTTTTTTCAGTATGTTTTTTACGGTTTTGCACGTCAACGCTACGCCTGCGATAAACAAATTTAACCTTTTTTTCATCAGCAATTGCGTTATTAAGGCGGTCGATAATAATATAAATTTCTTCATTATCGCATTTAGCGCAAGAAGTATCAACATAGACTTGACTTTTCATTGTCTTTGCCTGTTCGACAGACACAAGGGTTTCAAGCTTTTCAATAAGAGATGCCGTTTTTTTAGGAGTAATAAAGCCGGCACTTGAAACAGCGTCGATAAGAAGCATTACCTCAGGAATTTCAAAAGTCCTTGAAGCCATAAAAAAGCCACGTTTTGGACTTGTTACGGTAATAATATCACAACCGATATCATTAAGAGCAGCAATATCGGCATAAATAGATTTTCGTTCGCATTTAACTCCTTTTTTCTCAAGCATGGAAATTAAATCCGTAGTTGACAAAGGGTGCTCTTCATCGCTGTATTTTTCGAGAATATTATAAATCAGCAAAGTTTTAAGCTTAGAATATTGCATAATGTTATCCCCTATTATTTATTCAACAACATTATACTACATATTATCAATTTTTTCAACAATAGTCCTAAAAACAGGACAGCAATCACCGGCACCGCTTTTTCCGCCCTCGCGCATAACAACTATTGAATATTTAGGATTATCATAAGGGTAAAAGCCGACAAACCAAGTATTGAGCTGCTCTTTACCTTCAACATAAATTCCGCTTTGAGCAGTTGCTGTTTTGCCTGCCGTTTGAGATTTATATTGAGCGTTAAAGCCTGTACCGTTTTCAACAACATTTTTCATATAATTCCTGAGAACAGCGCAGGTTTTAGAAGAAATAACTTGATTTGAAGCAGAATTTTTAATATTCAAAGTCGGTAAGTTATAATATCCGCCGTTTGATATAGCCGCCACAATGCTTGCAAAATGGACCGGAGTGTCGGTAAGTTTACCTTGGCCGAAACCCAAAAGTGCAAGTTGACCGTCGGATTTAAGTTCCTCTACGGTAGGAAAAGAGGCACCGGATACAGGAAAGGTATTATCATAAAGATTAAAAGAATCGCCGAAACCGAGTGATTTAGAAAAATTATAAAGCTTATCTTTTCCTATTTTTAAAGCAAGATTTACGAAATAACAATTGCAGGAATTTGCAAGCGCCTGTTTAATATGCTGTTTGCCGTGCTTATGTTTATTTTGGCAATGAAACGTTATATCGCCGACTTTGATTTTACTTTTGCACGTATAGGATGGATTTATATTATTTTCAAGTGCACAAGCGGCAACAACAAGTTTAAAGATTGAGCCGACAGCATATGATGAAAGGGAGCGGTTAAGATAATCGCCGCCGAGGCTGACAGCGGCTAAAATTTGAGAAGTTTTTGTATCAAGCACAACAATACTTCCCTTATCAAGTGATTTTGCACTTTCTTCTGCAATTTTTTGAATATTTTCATCAATAGATATTTTAATTCCGTCAGTGGAATTATAGTTTTTATTAATCAATCTGCCGTTATCGCCGTCAAGCACTCTGCCAAGAGCGTCGACATTATAATTTACCGACAAGGTGCCGATTTTTTTATCCGTATATTTTTCAAGGCCTGCACAGGATTTATCTATAAAATGGCGGCAAAGCATATTTTCATCGTTTTCTTTAACTGTTTCAACAAGGCGAATATATTTTGTTTTGGAATATTTTTGAACAGGCATAATAACAGGATAGCCCTTTTTCAACTCATCGGTAATTACTTTGATTTGTTCATTTGAATAAAGGAGTTTCAGTTCACTCATTGCCTTTTCATTTGGTTTAATTACAGCATAAACGGATTTTGAATTGTTATTTAGCAGTTCACCGTTTCGTGAATAAATATTAGTGAAAAGAGTTGAAATGTCAATAGTAATGCTATTGTATGAATTATCAACTTTATAAGAATTACTGAAATTAATATAGCCGCATCTACCGAGTGCCACGCTGAGAAGTATCGCAAATGCAACTCCCAATGAAATAACTCTTTTTCTCATAAAAATACCCCCTGTGTAAAGTTTTCACAAGGGGGTTAAATTTTATTCAGTTCTTTGACGTCGGAATATGGCATCTGACGATACAGGTTTATCACATTTAAATGAATAGGTATCGGTAGCCTTATTTGCAACATCAACCTTTTCGTCATCGTCGAGATTATACAAATCCTCAACAACTAATTTATATGGCTTTTTACCCGGCTCAACAACCTCAAGTTCATCACCCTCGAAAAATCTGTTGCGCTGACTTACAATAAGCCTGCCATTTGAATAATCTTTAAAAAGAGCACATACGTCCCAATTTCTGATATATCCTCCCGTATCAGTAACCTGACCGTTTTCAATCGGGCCGAAATTAAATCCCGTTGTATATTCACGATGGCTCATTTTTTCCATTTCGTCAAGAATCCACTGAGACGGCTTGAAATCATCGGTAGGATTTTTAAGATATTCATCAATAGCGTTGCGATAAGCGTAAGTTACAATTGCAGTATAATACTCGCTTTTTGCCCTTCCCTCGATTTTAAATGAATCAACGCCTGCATCAACAAGTTCAGGAATATGCTCAATCATACAAAGGTCACGAGAATTAAAGATATATGTGCCGTTCTTTTCCTCATTAATCGGGAAATATTGACCCGGACGAGTTTCCTCAACAAGATGATATTTCCATCGGCAAGGCTGAGCGCAGTCGCCACGGTTAGCATCTCTGTGAGTCATATAATCAGACAAAATGCATCTGCCTGAAAAACTCATACACATAGCGCCGTGAACAAATACCTCGATTTCTAAATCACTTGGAGTTTTATCACGAATTGTTTTAATTTCATCAAGCGAAAGTTCACGAGCGGTAACAATTCTGCTTGCGCCCATTTCATAAAGTGTATTAGCCGTTTGATAATTAACAATTCCAACCTGAGTTGACATATGAATATCAACATTTGGAGCATATTTTTTTGCCAACGCCATTACGCCGATATCAGCAATAATAAATGCGTCAATACCGATATCCTGAGCATATTTCAAAAAATCGGGAAGCTTCTCGATTTCCTCATTTCTCGGCAAGGTATTGCAGGTTAAATAAACTTTTTTACCGAGTGAGTGAGCAAGTTCAACAGCTTTTTTTAATTCATCTGCACTAAAATTCGACGGATTTGTGCGCATACCAAACATTTCACCTGCAAGGTATACTGCATCAGCGCCAAATTTAAGTGCAAGTTTTAATCTTTCAAAATCACCGCAAGGTGAAAGTAATTCAATATTTCTCATTAGTTCACATTAAGATAAGGAGCATAGGTTGCTGCCTTTTGTTTAAATTCAGAATAAGTTTTTGCCGTATACATATTGCCCTTAGTATCGTGGAAGAAATAGTAATAATCTACATTTGCAGGATAAAGAGCTGCTACTATTGCATCAATACCCGGATTGCAAATCGGGCTTGGCGGTAAACCTACAACGGTTGATGAGCCTGTGGTGCTATAGTATGTTTTATAATAATCCGCAGTATGCGCAGAAGTTGACGTAAGCGCAGGAGCAACTTTATTAGTAATATAATCCCCTGTTGAATCAACACCCAAAAGCGGGAAATTAGCCTGGTCCTTTAAACGATTATGAATAACGGCAGAAATTGTTTTCATTTGTTCCTTATTACCTGCCTCACACTGAATAATCGAAGCAATTTTCATAATATCGTTCATAGAATATCCAAGTTCCTCTGCACGTGTTCTGTATTTTTCTTTAATCTTGGTATCCCCGTTTGCAAGGAATTTTTTGATAACAGAGTTTGCAGTTTCGCCAACATAAAATTCATACGTATCAGGGAAAAGATAGCCTTCAAGCCTATACGGAACCTGCTCGCTCGCCTTTAAATCTGATACAAGAGAATACGAAAAATCAGCTGATTGAATAACCGAAAGCAAAGCAGTCTTATCGCAAACCTCGTTATCTGCTAATTTTTGAACAATTTCAGGAACGGTTGTACCTTCCGGAAACATAAGGCTTACTGTTTCAGCAGTAGCATTATTACCCTGAAAAGCGACAAGCATACCCTCAACGCCCATTTTTCCGTTAAGATAGTAAATTCCTGCATCGTATTTATAGTCTTTATTATAATATCCGTTTTTAATATTAGGACCGATATTACGCTCTCTGTATTTAGCGAAAAGCTTGCAGAAATTTTTGCATTTAATTAAACCGTTGTCAGAAAGAACATCAATTGCATCATCAACATTATCAATTGATTTATCAAGGTTGACAGTAACAGTTGAAGTCGTTTTTGTGATACCAAACACATCATTCATACAAAAAATCGCATAAACTGAAATTAGCATAGAAAGCGCAATAACAACAATAAAAAAGACATACGTCGAGGTTACGCCTTTACCTTTTTTTACCGGAACACGCTTTTTAGGGATATCGCTTCCGTTATTTTGCGCAGTATGGGCGATATTTTCACGTCTGTTTATATCTGCCTTTTGTGTTTTAACATTAGTAAAATAGACATCGTTATTTTCGCTTGCCGTATTAACAGGATTTATGCCTGTTTCGTTAAGCTTAAATTCATTATTATCCATTTTTACCTCCTTGTGCGGTAGAAAATACACCGCTTTGAGTAACTATATAGTCAACAGGAATATCAAAACTGTCAACACAAAGTTTTTGAGTTATACATTCATCATAGGAAATACCGATTGATATTCCGTCAAAATTACATAAAAATCTGTCATAGTATCCCTTGCCGTAGCCAAGGCGATATCCCGATTTATCAAATGCAATCGCAGGAACAATACAGATTGCATTGGTATAATCGTCAACCAAGGTGCAAAAATTAACATCAGGCTCTCGAACACCGAAAGCACCGATTTTAACATCGTCAAGTGACCTTATGTAATAATATTGCATTTTACCGTTATTGTCAATACAAACAGGCAACGCTACTTTTTTACCGTAATCGAGTGAAGCTTTAATTGATAAATCCAAATTAACCTCATCATCAAGTGCGGCATAAAAAAGAACCGTGTCACAGCTTTTATAACACTCCATATTGCAAAGAAATTCGTTAATCAATTTGTCCTTGCTTCTTTTTTCTAAAATATTTTTGCGTGCTTGTTTATATTTTTTGCGAAGTTCATTTTTTATTGACATTGGATAGTTTCCCTGATTTTATTTGAAAGTTCACTGCCGCCGAGCGCCTTGACAATTTCAAGACCGAAATCAACGGCAACGCCTGCACCACGTGCGGTAATGAAATTGCCGTTCGAAACAACATATTTTTCAGAAATTATTGCGCCGCATAAATCTTCCTCAAAACCCGGAAAACATATCGCATTCCTGCCCTTCAATAAACCCTTATGACCGAGAATTGAAGGCGCGGCACAAATAGCACAAATATATTTTTTGTTTTCAACGCAGTAATCAATCGAAGATTGAACAACACCGTTTGCTTCAAGATTTAAAGTACCCGGCATACCGCCCGGTAAAACAATTGCATCTGCATTACTGATATTTAATTCATCAATTGTAATATCAGCAACAACTTCAATATTATGTGATGATTTAACAGTTTTACCTGTTACTCCGACAGTTTCGTTATCAATCTTTGCTCGCCTTAGCATATCAACAACAGCAAGTGCTTCGATAGTTTCAAAGCCGTCTGCTAAAAATACGTAAACCATTATTAAATCTCCATTTTTTTATAAATTGATAAAAGCGGCTTCGTAAGTTCATAGCCTTCTAAAAGGTATTCTTTTATATCGTCGCTTTCATTAAAAATAATATTTTTAATTTCACTCCTGCCCTTAAAACCACGCTTATCATAATAAGTAACAAGCTTATCATTTGCGGGAATTAATGACAGCAAATCATATTTTCTTTTGCAAAAGGATAAAAGATTGGTCATCTGACCGTTTTTCTGTTTATTATGATACGTGCAAGCGGCATAAATATATTTTGCATTATTGCCGTCAACCTTACAATCAACAAGAAAAAGCATAGAACAAAGCTCATCGTCCTCAAAGAAGCCCAAACATTTTTTATGCTTGCAATTTTTCAAAAAGAAAACGATGTCCTCATCGCTGTCGCCAAAAGCATCATGCCATAAGCGAATAATCAAATTTTCATCATAAAAATATTTAATCATATTATCAGTCTTTATAAACAGCTATGCATTTTTTAAGAAAAATCTCAGGATAATAGGATTGCTTAGCCTTTCTGAGACCCTCAAGTCCTAAATCCTCTTCCCTGTTTACATATTTATAATTCATCAAACAATTTTTAGTGAACTCCTGATTAATAATGGGATATGCACCCTGAATATCCGGCGGAGCTTTTTCAAAATGAGTAACAAATGTTTCATCGCTGATAGGCTCACCGAAAGTATAGGCAACAGCTTCACCGTCTATTCTTATAATTGCGCCGATAAATCCCAATTTGTCATAATTTTCAAACGCTTTTAAAACGGCTTCAAATTCAAAAGAAATATCACTGTCGTCAACGTGAGTGTTTATCCATTTAGCGTGAAGATTAATACAATCGTCAATATTATCTTTGTTAATTGTTTCAAAAGACCAATTAGGATTGTTTTTCTTAAAGTTTGTTATATGGTTTCGCTTGCCGTGGTATTTTTTGCCTTTAAGCGAAGCCATTTTTTCAACCTCGTAAATATAATCTCCATAACCTTCATCATATAAAAATTGAAAAACATCGGGAAAATTTTCATTTAGCATCTCAACATAAGCTTCGGTAACACCGTAAAAGCGTGGCATAATATCATTAGCCTTAGCATATTTGATAACTTCCTCAACGGCTTCTTTAAAATCACCTTTTCCGACAGGGATGCCAAAATTGGTTTCCTTGCCCATACCCCAACTGCAAATAAAAAAGTCTTTAAACCTACAAATCTTGGTACTGTACTCGGTGCTCCACACAAACATATTACCAAATGTGTAATCGCAATTCATTGTTTTTAAATGCTTAAAGCATTGGTCAACCCATGCCTTATCCTCAATTTGCGGTGTTTTAAACTCTAACATTTTATTTTTCCTTCAATTCTTTTTTTACAAAATCCAGAATAGTATTATGTATTTCTTCAATAGGAAGCGGTTTCTCGCCGTCAGAACAAGGTATAACCGCCCAGCCTTGCTTAGAAGCGGTATAAAGTGCTGATTTTCTGCATTTATTAAGAAAATCAACATTAGCCTCGTGAACGTCTTTTTTACTTTCATCACCGTCATAGCGAGCAGTCATAAGCCTTTGTGACACTTCAACGGGCATATCGAGAAAAATTACCAAATCAGGCTTAGGAATACCTATTTTGTTATATTCAAAATCAGCCGACCAATCAAGATATTCATCCCATTTAGATTCTTCAATCTTTTCCATTTGATAAATTGAATTAGAAGTGGCATATCTGTCAGCTAAAATCAATGTTCCGTTATTATAATCGTTGCCCCAATCAAGCTTATAAGACGCAAACCTGTCAACTGCATAAAAAGCGCCGGCAGCGTAAGCATTTACATCAGCGGCATCTTTGCCAAATTCACCGGCGAGATACATTTTAACAAGCGTGCTCGACTTACTGTCATAATCCGGAAGCTTGATTTTTTTAAAATTAATTGAATTTTTTTCAAAATATTCTTCAAGTAATTGCGTTTGCGTTGATTTGCCGCACCCGTCAAGACCTTCAATAATTATAAGCTTTCCCATTATTTCTTTTTTACCTTTTTCTTATTGCCTTTTTCGTCAACTATATATGTATTTTCAAGTTGACCTACAAGGCTTGCTCTGACTGAAGCGATATACTCCTGCCTAAGCTTTGATTGTTCTTCCTTTTCTTCATCGGTAAGACCGATCGCCTGCTGCTTATGAGCAAGCGCATTTATTCTGTCAATTTTTTCTTCTGTCATAATCAGTCTAAAAAGTCCTTTAATTTTTTACTTCTGCTCGGATGGCGAAGTTTTCTGAGAGCTTTCGCCTCAATCTGTCTGATTCTCTCTCGTGTAACATTAAACACTTTACCTACTTCTTCAAGTGTTTTTGGATTTCCGTCATCAAGGCCAAATCTTAGTGAAAGAACTTTTGCCTCTCTCGGAGTAAGAGTTTTTAAAACATCTGCAAGTTGCTCTTTAAGAAGGCTCATTGAAGCCGCATCGGCAGGTGCAAGTGCATCGTCATCAGGAATAAAATCACCGAGGTGTGAATCTTCCTCCTCG
>OLWT01001170.1_pt1 | contig 14210 bp, 8 predicted proteins | sample 1674001 | NCBI WGS metagenome assembly OLWT01 (sample SAMEA103958137, study PRJEB25191) | human gut metagenome | biome: human-associated habitat [ENVO:00009003]; feature: intestine environment [ENVO:2100002]; material: feces | place: Germany | collected 2013/2015 | reverse complement strand
AACTGAATTTCAACAATTTCAAAGAACGACTATGATTTTTTAGTGGACACTAATGATGTGGAATTTATTATTGTTAATAGTCTAACACTATTTTTTGATGAACTTATGAATCATTTTAACTAATTTGCTTTTTAGAATCCTTATCCATACCAATATCCCCACGTAATCAAGTTCTTTTTATATAAAAAGATTTATGAATATGCTTTAATGCGTAAATCAAATAGTTCAAAACATTGCTATATATAAATGATAAATGTGATGTGTTTTTCGTTTTTTCGCATCATTGAGATATATTATATACAAGTACGGCATTAATATGATTAAGAGTTAATGCTTTGAATAATTACTAAATAGATATTTAAAACTTTGCAAAAATATAAATGCAAATGTTTTAATATTTATTTAGTAATTTTTAATTCGATTGATGATAGAATTTCTAAATTAATTCATATGTTTGCAAACAAATCCAAATAATAGAGCTTATGAAAAGAAATTATTGCTTATCATTAGTGTTGCTTGCATTGTTTGGGGTGTCTGCACCTTTTGCTGCTAATGCAGCTGTTGAAAGTGTGCTAAGTTCCCAAAGTACTCAGCAAGCCAAGAAAATCACAGGTAAAGTTTTAGATGCGGCAGGCGAACCCATCATCGGCGCCAGCGTGTTAGTAAAAGGTTCTGGTACCGGCGCTGTGACGGATATTGATGGAAATTTTTCTGTAGAGGCGCCGGTGGGTAGCACATTGGAGGTATCTTTCATTGGCTACAAAACAGTGACATTGAAGGTGACGAACGCCACTACTTATACTGTGAGTTTGCAAGATGACTCACAAGCGCTGGACGAAGTGGTTGTGACGGCAATGGGTATCAAGAAAGAGCGCAAGGCTTTGGGATATTCAATGGAGGATGTGAAGTCGGATGAATTGATGAAGATGAAAACTGCCAATCCTATTTCATCCCTTTCGGGGAAAGTGGCCGGTGTGAATGTTACTCAGTCATCCGGTGCCGCTGGTGCGGGCGCTCAGATTATATTGCGTGGAGGAACGTCGGGTGCTGAAGGCAAAGACAATCAGCCGCTCTTTGTGGTGGATGGTGTTATTTTTGATAACTCTTCATCAGTGGTGGGCAATTCGGCTTTCGATGGTTCCATGCGTTCTGCCTCTACTACTTCCAATCGTTTGATGGATATAAACCCCGAAGATATAGAAAGTATGTCGGTGCTCAAAGGCCCTGCAGCTGCCGCTTTATACGGTTCACGTGCAGCCAACGGAGTTATTCTTATCACTACCAAGAAAGGTAAAGAGGGCGTGGTTGAAGTGAATATCAATTCTAAGTTTACTGCTTCATGGGTAAAGAACCTGCCGCAAACGCAACGCCAATATGCCCGTGGATATATGGAAGACCAATATGATTCAAAGAAGAACTATACTGGTACTGTGTTTAATGACTTTGCTTATACTTCGTGGGGAGAGAAGTCGAACGCAGCTACTTATGATAACATAGGTGATTTCTTTCAAGGCGGAAACATTTTCGATGAAAGTGCCAGTGTAGCCGGGGGTACCAAGAACAGTAAATTCTATCTTTCAGGGTCTTACTATGATCAAGTAGGTGTTGTACCCGAAACAGGATACAAGAAATATGCTTTCCGTTTCAATGGTGAGCAGAAGGTGGGGATTTTTACCTTTAACGCCAGTGCCGCTTATAGCGATGCTCATACAGACCGTACTTTGACGGGTGCCGGGCTTTATAATTCGAGTGGTAATGGTGCTCTTTATGGTGTGTACAACTGGTCTCCTTTCGACCGAATGACCCACTATCAGAACGAGGATGGTACCCGTTATCGTTTGTTTGGCGATCGTCTTGATCCATGGGACGAACGCGACAACCCCTATTGGATTGTCAATCGTAACCACATGTATGACGACATCGACCGTTTCAATGGGATGCTCAGTATAAAAGCCGATATTGCCAAATGGTGGTTTGTTTCTTATAAAATAGGTATTGACCGTTATACCCAAACTGCTTCCAACCGTTTGGCTGCCAATGGCGTGCTTAAACAAGTGTGGCAAAAAGGTATGATGAGTGACAACACCCAGCAGTTCCGCTATATGAGCCATGACTTTATGTCAAACATGAGCCATAAGTTCGGTGATTTCGATTTGAATCTTTTGTTGGGTGCCACAATGGACGAAACCAAGACAGACCGTAGCTCGATGATGGCTTGGAACTTTTCCGTTCCTGATTTCTTCTCATACGCCAATGCCAGTAAAGACAATAAGCAATTCACACATGCAGCTACTAAGAAACGTTTGGTAGGAGCTTTTGGAGAATTCCGTGCATCATGGAAAAATATGCTCTATCTCACTGTGAGCGGTCGTAATGACTGGACTTCTACTCTTCCTCTTGAAAACCGTTCGTACTTCTATCCTTCGGTAAGCGGTTCATTCGTATTTACTGAAGCCTTGCAGCGACTCGGTTGGCTGGATGACAGTGTGCTCAACTTTGGTAAATTGCGTGCATCGTGGGCCAAGGTAGGTAAAGATACCGGTGTGTACGAATTGGAAACTGCCTTATGGCCTACGGGTACCTATCTTGACGGTACGGTAGGTGTGGGAAATACTTGGACACGCGGTAATGACAAACTGAAACCGGAAATGACCAAGTCTACCGAAATAGGCGTGGAATTGAGTTTCTTCAAAAACCGCCTGCACATAGACTATGCTTACTATACCAACGATTCATATAATCAGATTCTTGCTCCTCGCGGTCCGCAATCTACCGGTTACATCTTTTGGAGTATCAATGCGGGCAATGTGTATAACAAAGGTATGGAACTCTCTATTTCGGGAACTCCCATACAGACTAAGGACTGGACATGGGACATTGGCTTGAACATGGCAGGTAATCGTGGTACTTTGGACGGGCTTCCCGAAGGTATGGGCGTGATGTATGTTACCGATGTGCAATATGCCGGTATGCAGGCAGCCTCGTTCAGCGGTGGAGATTTTATGGGTATTGCCGGTACCAAATGGAAACGTAATGACGCCGGTGAGGTGATACTCGACAAAAACGGTATGCCTACTTATGACAAAACCCTTGTAGCAGTAGGTAATCGTGAGTCATCGTTTACCGGTGGATTGAACAACACCCTTACTTGGAAGAATTTTACTTTCAATATGCTATGGGAATTCCGTGTAGGTGGCGATGTGGTCAACGGTACTCAATATGCTATGGATAACAGCGGTGTGAGCCAGTTCTCTGCCGATGTACGCAATCGTTCTCTCACTGTAACGGGTGTCAATGCCAATGGTGACCCAGTGACCAATACTTGGGAAGCCGATAAAACCTATACTTTTAATGGAGTACAAATGAGTGGCTACAACATCATTAAGGATTACTATCAGAACTATTATTCTAAGGAGTCAGCCAACTATATTACCGATGTCAACTCTTTGCGTTTGCGTTCTGTTTCATTGAGCTATGAGTTTCCTAAAACGTGGCTTTCCAAGATTGGATTTGTAAAGCGTGCTTCGGTATCGGTAGCTGCTACCAATCTATTGCTCATCACCAATTACGACGGTGATCCTGAAGTGGCTGCCGCTGGTGCGGGTGTAGGTGGCTCATCATCAGTAGGATTTGACTACTGCGGTGTACCTGCCACTTCTACCATGTCGTTTGGCTTGAATCTTACTTTCTAACTCTTAAAAAACAGAAGCAATATGAAATTATTCAAATCTATGATATTATGTAGTGTGGGTGCCCTTATGACTTTGTTCTCGGGGTGTAGTGACTGGCTCGATGTAAATGTCGATCCCGAAAATCCCACAGCCGGAAATGCGACCTATGATTCACGATTGGCACATATTGAATTTTATACCAACAGTGCCACTCAGTTTGCTGCTTGGCGTTCCAGTATGTCTATGGGCGATTGGACACGCTATTATGACGGCGGTACTTATTGGAGCATGTCTTATTGGAGTCCTCAGACCGGTGCCGTTACCACTCCCTACCAATGGTGGTTCTGTGGAGCTGCTGTAAATATTCCATTTTTGATTGACAAGGCTACGGCAGCCGAGGCTTGGCATTATGTGGGTGCAGCTCGCGTAATTCGTGCCTATGGTTTTATGCTTATGACAGACCTTTATGGAGAAATGCCTTACAAGTCGAGTGAGGCTGAAGCCGGTGTTACTCCTACCTATAATGACGGAAAAACAATCTATTTGGGCTGTTTGGCCGATCTTGACACCGCTATCGAGATGTTCCAAAAAGAGCAAGGGTCTGCGACAGCTTCGTTGGCTGTAGGCGATATTTGGAACGGTGGTAGTGTAGACAAGTGGCTTAAATTGGCATACTTACTTAAAGCACGTTACATTAACAAGCTTATTAAAAAGGGTGAAGGCAGTTATCTTGAAGGGAAATACGATGCCGCAGAAATCTTGGCTTGTCTTGACAAGGCTCAGCAAAGCAATGCCGACAATACCGTATTCAATCATATTGATGCCAATAATTCGCATGATGTATTGGGATGGGACGAACCGGTTGATTATTCACCGCTCTTTTCTGTATGTGGCATGAATGCCGGCTATATGCCTACCAAGATGCTTTACGATAATCTGACAAATTTTGCCGGAAGTGGAATAGAAGATCCGCGTGCCGATAAGATTTTACCTTGGGCATATTCGAAGCAATCAAGTAATTCACCCGCAGAGGTGAAGTTCAAAAACGGTTGGCGTCGTTCTATGGGTGTAGACATGATTGGCAATGATAGTCCCAGCCTTACCGGCGGACCGTTGCGCTCGAACTTCTCGGCAGCTAAAGGTTGGTGGATTGACAGTGAATCTTCTACCCGTAAGGGGGACACTATTTATGTAGAGTGTACCAGTCAGTGCAAAGCTTATCAAGGACGTCCTGATTTACTTTATCGTCGCGATGGCACTGATGCCTCTCGCGAATCGGGAACTTTCTATACTCGCGTGTCTTCTCCCACCTATATTGGAACCTATGCCGAAGCTTGTTTCATACGTGCTGAAGTACTCTTTAACCAAGGTAATAAAGGAGCGGCTTTTAATGCTTATAAGAAAGGTATTGCAGCCAGTATCGACGGTATGAACGATAAGTTGAAAGTGTGGTGCCGTGAAGATGCCAATTTGGAAGCATGCCCCTCGTTCTCTCCTATGACGCAAACCGATATTGACAACTATTTGAACAATGGTATCGGCACTGAAGAGAATATTACTTTGGGCAAGATTCTTACTCAAAAGCGTTTGGCATTGCATTTTTCCATGGAAATTTGGAACGATATGCGTCGCTACGATTTTAATCCGGAGCTTTTCTTAGGCTGGGGTATTCCTGCACGCTATGGCGTTGATGCTACTGCCCAAAAGAATATTCCGCAAGGTAAACAGTTCCGTCGTTGGCAGCAATGCAGTCATGAACTCAACTACAATACGGCCAATCTGCAAGCTATCGGTGCCACTGTTCCGGGAGCTGATACTTCAATTGCACTTTGGAATGCTGCCGAGGACGTATGGACTTTACCCGTATGGTGGGACAGTGCCCAAAACTAATTTTTCATTGCATTTTATTTTGTGATACAAATTCATTATCTTTACGCCCAAAATGTGGATTTTAAGATATAGTTAAGATATTGAAGGCTCTAATGGTCTTCATTCATAGATGATGATTGGAACAGCCGGTTCGTGAGAATCGGCTGTTTTTTTGTTTCGTTTGTTTGCATATCAACGGCGGTAATATGTTACTTTTGCCCTAAAACCGAAGATAGGCTGCACCTCAGCATAAAAAATGGACAAGTTCATTTTATTTTGCATTCGGTTTGTACTATCTTTGCGAGAAATAGCTGAGATGGTGTGAACTGTCTTTGCAAAGATTAGTCTATATATGGAACAAAGCAAGAAATTTATCTCTCCGGGGGCATGGTTCTCCATGACTTATCCGGTAGACTGGAATGAATTCGAGGACGGGGAAGGCTCTTTCCTTTTTTATAACCCCAATGAGTGGACCGGTAATTTTCGCATTTCGGCTTTCAAAGGGAATGCTACATATGGCAAGGACTCCGTGAAGCAAGAGTTACGGGAAAACTCCTCTGCCATTCCGGTTAGGATAGGCCGGATGGAATGTGCATATAGTAAGGAGATGTTCGAGGAAGAAGGTGCGTACTATACTTCCCATTTATGGATAACGGGCGCGGATGAAGTTGCCTTTGAATGTTCGTTTACGGTGAAGAAAGGAGAGCCGGTTGCAGAAGCGGAGAAGATTATCGCTTCGCTGGAAACGCGGAAGGATGGGGTGAAGTATCCAGCGGAGATAATTCCGGTGCGCCTTTCGGAAATCTACCAGATTAATGAAGCATACGAGTGGGTGGATACTACTATAAAGGAATCGTTGAAGAAGGATTTCCAGGGAGCCGAGGAAGACATTGCCAAGATGCAGCAGATGATGGAAGAAAGCAACATCGGTCCTAAGAAGAAGGATGCATGGCTGGCTTTTGGCATCGCGCTTTGTGTTATTTTCGCCAATGAAGTGGACGGTATGGAATGGCGTACCTTGGTGGACGGAAACCGGGAAGCGCCCATATTGCTGAACACGTCTACCGGTGAATGGATAGACCCCATGAAGCTGGTTTGGAGCAAAGTAAAGGCAGGAGGTAAAGTGAATCTGCCGGAGATATACAGCTCCTTGTTCTAAGGTCCGGTCATCTCGGTACTGTGATTTTCAACTTTCAATTTTCATTTTTCAACTATTAAAGCATTGGCAGCAGTAAATTCAATTCTTCAGGTGGAAAACTTGACCAAGTCGTTCGGTGACTTGGTACTATTCGAAAATATTTCTTTGGGCTTGTCCGAGGGACAGCGTGTCGGGTTGATAGCCAAGAACGGCAGTGGCAAGACGACATTGCTCAATATCCTTTCCGGCAAGGAAGGGTATGACAATGGCACCATTTCCTTCCGTCGTGATTTGCGTGTGGGTTATCTGGAACAAGACCCGCAATATCCCGAAGAGCTGACCGTGCTCGAAGCGTGCTTCCATCATGGCAACAGTACTGTCGAGTTAATCAAGGAATATGAACGTTGCATGGAAACGGAGGGGCATCCCGGCTTGGACGAAATTCTGGTGCGTATGGACCATGAAAAAGCTTGGGAGTACGAGCAGAAGGCGAAACAGATTCTGTCTCAACTTAAAATACGTGATTTCAGTCAGCACGTAAAACATCTGTCCGGCGGGCAGTTGAAGCGTGTGGCACTTGCCAATACCCTTATCACTGAACCCGATTTGCTGATACTGGACGAGCCTACCAACCACCTCGACCTCGATATGACGGAGTGGCTGGAGGAATATCTCCGCCGGAACAACCTCAGCTTGCTGATGGTGACGCACGACCGTTATTTCCTCGACCGGGTATGCTCCGAAATCGTAGAGATAGACAACCGGCAGATTTATCAGTATAAAGGCAATTACAGTTATTATCTGGAGAAGCGCCAAGAGCGTATCGAGGCCAAGACTGTGGAGATAGAACGTGCCAATAACCTCTACCGCACAGAGCTGGAATGGATGCGCCGCATGCCGCAAGCCCGCGGGCACAAGGCACGCTATCGGGAGGATGCCTTTTACGAGTTGGAGAAGGTGGCTAAGCAGCGTTTCAACAACGACAATGTAAAGCTGGACGTTAAGGCTTCTTATATAGGCAGTAAGATATTCGAGGCAGACCATCTGTACAAATCCTTTGGTGACTTGAAGATTCTGGATGATTTCTCCTACATCTTCTCCCGTTACGAAAAGATGGGTATCGTAGGGAATAACGGTACGGGCAAGTCGACCTTCATCAAGATACTGATGGGGTTGGAGCAGGCAGACAGCGGTACGCTGGACATTGGCGAGACGGTCCGCTTCGGTTACTACTCGCAGGACGGCTTGCAGTTTGACGAGCAGATGAAAGTGATTGATGTAGTGCAGGACATTGCCGAAGTTATAGAACTGGGCAACGGCAAGAAGCTGACGGCATCGCAATTCCTGCAACATTTCCTATTTACTCCCGAGACACAGCACAGCTATGTCTACAAGCTGAGTGGGGGAGAACGCCGTCGCCTCTACCTGTGTACGGTCTTGATGCGCAATCCCAACTTTCTGGTGCTGGATGAGCCGACCAATGACCTCGATATTGTGACGCTGAATGTGCTGGAGGAGTATTTGCAGAATTTCAAAGGATGCGTGATGGTGGTGAACCACGACCGTTATTTCATGGACAAGGTGGTAGACCATCTGTTAGTGTTCAACGGACAAGGGGACATCCGCGACTTTCCCGGCAACTATACACAATATCGCGACTGGAAAGATGCGAAAGTCCATCAGGAAAAGGAGAAAGAGAAAGAAGCCGCCAAGACTCAGGAGGACAAGACGGCAAAGGTGCGTCTGAACGAGAAACGGCGCATGTCTTTTAAGGAAAAACGCGAGTTTGAACAATTGGAGCAGGAGATAGCTGACCTGGAAACCGAAAAGAATGCAATTGAAGAGGCTCTGTGCAGCGGTACTTTGTCTGTGGACGAACTGACGGAGAAGTCGAAACGTTTGCCGGAATTGTCGGACTTGATTGACGAAAAAACATTGCGCTGGCTGGAGCTGAGTGAGATAGAATCGAACTGAAGTTCGAAATTGAAAATTAAGAATTAAAAATTAGAACTGAGAAAGTGGGAAATCTGACGAATTATCATAGCCATAGCCTTTATTGTGACGGGCGTGCCGGCATGGAGGACTTTGTGCGTTTTGCATTGAGTGAAGGTTTTACATCTTATGGCTTTTCATCGCATGCTCCATTGCCTTTTTCTACGGCATGGACTATGGAGTGGGATATCATGGACGACTATCTATCTGAATTCCATCGTCTGAAGGAGAAGTATGCCGGACGTATCGAACTGTATATCGGTCTGGAGATTGATTATCTGAATGAAGCGAGTAATCCGTCCATCGCCCGTTTCAGGGAGTTGCCGTTGGACTACCGTATTGGTTCTGTACATCTTCTCTACAATGACAAAGGGGAAGTGGTGGATGTAGATGTACCTGCGGATACCTTTAAGACCATTGTAGACGGACATTTCTGCGGTGACTTGGAGCATGTGGTCCGTCTCTATTATGGTAGGTTGACGAGGATGCTCGAGCTGGGTGGTTTTGATATTGTGGGCCATGCCGATAAGATGCACTACAATGCAGCATGCTATCGCCCGGGATTGCTGGAGGAGCCTTGGTATGATGAGCTGGTTAGGGCGTATTTCGCAGATATTGCCCGTCGCGGCTATCAGGTAGAGGTCAATACCAAAGCCTATCATGACCTGGGTACTTTTTACCCCAATGAGCGGTATTTCTCCTACCTGCATGATTTGGGTGTACGTGTGCAGGTGAACAGTGATTCGCACTATCCGGAACGGATAAGCAACGGACGTCCCGAAGCTTTGTGTGCCTTGAGGAAAGCTGGATATGAATCGGTGATGGAACTACACGGAGGAGAATGGAAAGAGATGCCTATCGTGTTTTGAGTGAATAGGATACAAAAACTCCTGACTTGCCTTTTTGTAAAGGTAGTCAGGAGTTTTTTCTTTCTATTATGAACTATTCTGTTTTCAGTAAAAAGTCGTCAATCGCCTTTTTGTAGGTAGCCTTATCGGCTGCTCCGCGGAAGAGCTGAGGCTCTCCATTCATAGGGATGAATACAAAAAGAGGGATGCTTGTTGCATTGAACAACGCTGCCAGTTCCTTTTCCTTATCCACATTGACTTTGTAGACAACGATTTTATCGGCATACTCTTTGGCCAGTTCCTTCATAATGGGAGCCACCATGCGGCAAGGTCCGCACCAGTCGGCATATAAGTCTATGATGGCAGGCTTGTTTCCCTTGTATTTCCAGTCCTGGGATTTCTCATAGTCGAACACATCCTTGATGAACATGGCTTTGTTCATGACGATAACTTCTCCGTTTGTTTGAGCATAGGCCAGCATGCAAGAAAACACGAGGGCAACCATTGCTATAATCTTCTTCATTTCTTCTTGTTAAGAGTTTTGTTCTATAACGGCTTTCAAATCCTTACCGCTGATGACACCCGAATGGCGCCATACGGCTTCACCTTTCTTAAATACGATAAATGTCGGTACTGCTTGTATGCGGTAGCGGGCAGCAAGCTCTTCGTGCTGGTCTACATCTATTTTGGCGATACGGGCAGCATCTCCTATTTCGTTTTTGAGTTCCTCCAGTACCGGATGCATGGCCTTGCACGGGCCACACCAGGTTGCAAAGAAATCAACTAAAACGGGCTTTTCTGATTGTATCAATTCTTCAAACTTTTCCATAATTTTTTCCTTTCTGTTTTTATTTATTTGTAATGATAACAAAATAGGAGGAGGATTTGTTCGCTAAATCATTATTTAATCGTCATCTCTTCAATGAGATGCGAAGCTCCCGCGTATTTGTCGATGATGAACAAGGTGTAGCGGATGTCTACACATGCTGCTCGTTGGGAGGACGGACGGAAGGCAATGTCGCCAGTCAGACCTTCGTAATTGCGGTCAAAGCCGGTACCTATCAGTTCTCCTTTGGCATTGAACACTGGGCTGCCGGAGTTTCCACCGGTATTGTCTGTGTTGACAATGAAGCAGATGGGCATTTCGCCGTTCGGCATGGCATAACGTCCGAAATCCTTTGCCTGATACAGCTGTTTCAGTTTGGCGGGGACTACAAACTCCCAATTGTCGGGATCTTCCTTCTCCATAGCTCCTTTCAGAGTGGTGTAGTAATCATATTTCACACCGTCTGCCGGAGCGTAGGGGAGCACTTGACCGTAGGTCAGGCGCAAGGTGGAGTTGGCATCCGGATAGATGGGCTGACCATTGGCAAGTTTCATGTCCATCATTCCCTTTACCCATACCTTGTGGGCGGCATTGTAGTTTTTATTGGCATCCATCATGGCAATGGAGGTCTGAAGCAGGCCGTCCGTGATGGAATATTTCAGCAAGACCATCCAGTCTGTATTAATCTTGTAGAGGCTGGGCTTGCGGATGAACTTGGCAAAGTTCTCCTTGTTGCCGAAGATGGAATGTTCAAAGCAAGCGTCGATGAAAGCGTCGCTGTTGCCCTTGAAACGCTTGTCTATGATTTGGAAAATACCGATGCGTTGTTCGGCAGGGATATACTTCATGTAGATTTTCAGCATTTCCTTGCCAACAATACGTTCCACTTCGGGGAAGGGGACAGAGGCAAAGTAGCGGTCGGCTGCCTTCTGAAGGCTGTCTTTAGCTGCTGCAATCTGTTTTTTGTCCTTGTTCTTCAAGGCAGATACCAGTCCTGCGGTGCTGGGGATACGCATGAAATCGAGTCCCGTCACCAGTGCTTCCTGAATGGCTTGCTGGTGGTAGAGGGCTGGACGGCGTTGCTTTACGATGGCGCGTATCTGGTCGAATGCTTGCTGATAGCTATTGTCGTTCAGCGAGCGTCCGCGTGCCAGGAGTGCCTCTTGCTGTGCACGTTTAGTGTCCAATACTTTCAGACGGACGAGACCTTCGTTCATACCGATGGCATTTTTCCAGTAGTTGGCAGAAGATGCATACTTGCTGGCATAGTGGATGCGTACGGCATCGTCTTGCAACATTTGTTTCATCAGAGCTTTCTGGCGGACATCGCGCACGTGGTGGCGCATGAAGTTGGTGGTTTGCATACGCTCTTCCACCTCGTCGGAAATCATGTAGCGCCAGTTGCGTCCGGGGAATCCCATGACGAAGGTAAAGTCGCCCTCGCGATAGCCGTCAAGGCTGATGGTGAGATGTTTCTTCACTTTTAGGGGAACGTTGTCTTTGCTGTAAGCGGCGGGTTTCCCGTCTTTGTCGGCATAGATGCGGAAGATGGAGAAATCTCCCGTGTGGCGGGGCCACATCCAGTTGTCGGTGTCTGCGCCGAACTTGCCGATGGAGGAGGGGGGAGCGCCTACCATGCGGATGTCGCTATAGGTGGTCTTTACGAACAGATAGTATCTGTTTCCACCGTAGAAGGCTTTCAGTTCCAGCTTGCGGCCGGGTGTCAGGGCGATGCCTTCGGACTTGGCGAAGCGGTCGGCTACTGTCTTCAGGTATTTGGGAGACAGATAATTGGTGCCGTTCGGGTCGTCGTCGGTTTTCAGTTGTTCGTTTACGTAGTCTGTCACGTCCAGTATCCGGTCGATGTAGGTGACGGTGAGTCCCTTGCAGGGAAGCTCCTCTTCGCGGGACATAGCCCAGAAACCGTCGGTCAGGTAGTCGTGTTCCACCGAGCTGTGTTGCTGTATGGCGCCATAGCCGCAGTGGTGGTTGGTCAGTACCAGGCCTTCGGCAGAGATGACTTCGCCGGTACAGCCACCGCCGAAATGCACCACGGCATCCTTCAGGGCAATGCCGTCGGGATTGTAAATTTGGTTGGTGGGGATGAGCAGTCCGAGTTCCGTCATGGCTACTTCGTTCTGCTTTTGCAGGTCGGTGAGCATCCACATACCTTCGTCGGCGTGTGCGGCAAGGACAGAAGATGTAATGAATAATGATAATAGGATTCTTTTCATGGTGATGTGCGTTAGAAGAGCATCTGAGAGGGGGGCTATTCAGTATACGACTGAATAGGGTTAAGTATACGACTGAATGGCATTCACTATACGACTGAATGCCATTCAGTATGGGAGGTAATCTCTCAGAGGCTTTAATTTATTCTATAATGTTCATTTCTTTTATCAGATGACTGCAATTGCCCAGTTTGTCGAGGATGAAGAGCACGTAGCGTATATCCAGTGCAATGCAACGCTGCAGGTCATTGTTGAAGTTGATGTCACCGCTCAGAGATTCCCAGTTGCCGTCGAAAGCAGTACCGATGAGCTGTCCTTCGCCATTGATGACGGGGCTGCCCGAGTTGCCGCCGGTGATGTCGTTCGTCGTGAGGAAGCAAACCGGCATGGTGCCGTCTGCCATGGCGTAGCGTCCGAAGTCTTTCTTTTGAATCAGTTCTTTCAGCTTGGCGGGTACCACGAATTCACGGTCTTCGGGATTCTCTTTTTCAAGGATACCGTCGGTAGTGGTATAGTAGTCGTAGTGTACGGCATCGCGTGGGCTGTATGATTTTACATTACCATAGGTCAGACGCATGGTGAAGTTGGCATCCGGATAGGAGGGGACGGGCTGTTTCATTTCACCCAAGCCACGGATGTAGGCCTTGTGGAGCAGTTCCATTCCGCTTTCCAGTTCCATGTATTGCTTTCCGAGTTCCTGCAGCTTTTCGTTCTTGGAGCGCGAGTAAGCCGTAGCAGGGTCTTTCTCGATGGCTTTCACGGTGGGCTTTGCCAGGAATTTATCCAGGTTCTTGCGGTTGGAGAGGATGGAGTTGTCGTAAATGTTGTCTACGTATGTGTTGTAGTCGCCCTTGAACTCTCCGTTGATGGTTTGGTAGAAGGAGGGCAGCTCGTCGGCGTTCAGTGCCTTGGCAAGGGCGGGCAGGATGGCTTTGGCTACGGCGCGGTCCACTTCGTGGTCGTAGTCTTTATTGTGGATACCATCGTATGCATTTTCCAACTGCTTCTTCGAAGCTTGCAGCAATGAGTCGTTCTTCTCTTCGAGCGCTTTCTTTATGTTATCCATAATAAGGTAGGTACTGCCGAATTCGATAGCACCGCGCAATGCTTCGTTGGTATAGTAGAGCTGGCGCAGCGTGGGGGTGCTTTTCTCGATGATGGCATCAATTTTCTCTACCACACCCTCGTATTCGGGTTTTCCTTGGGCAAAGGCGGCATACTTTTTCTCGATTTCGGCTTTGGCGCCCAACACGTCATTGTCGATGATTGCCTTGTTCATACCAATGGAGTTCTTCCAGTAGTTACTGCTTCCGGCAAACTTGCTGGCATACTGGATGCGGGTCTTGTCACTGGCATCCATATACTTGCGCAGCACTTCGAGGCGTACGCCGCGCATATCAATCATTGCCTGATTCACGGCGTTCATGCGTTGTTTCACTTCGCTCTGGGTGAGGTAACGTTCTGTGCTGCCGGGGAAGCCCATAATCATGGCGTAGTCACCTTCGTTCAGACCTTTGATGGAGATGGGCAGGAACTTCGGCGTTTTCAGGGGTACATTGCTTTCACTGTATTCAGCCGGCTCTCCGTTGGCATCGGCATAGATACGGAACATGGAGAAGTCGCCCGTGTGGCGCG
>OLWT01001123.1_pt1 | contig 14708 bp, 10 predicted proteins | sample 1674001 | NCBI WGS metagenome assembly OLWT01 (sample SAMEA103958137, study PRJEB25191) | human gut metagenome | biome: human-associated habitat [ENVO:00009003]; feature: intestine environment [ENVO:2100002]; material: feces | place: Germany | collected 2013/2015 | reverse complement strand
AGAAGCCGGAACAGGTTCCGGTATTGAAGGACAGGAATTAAAAACAGCACCATCCGCAGAAGAAGCAGGACTTACAGTAAAAGAAGCAAATGGTTCTTATGGAGAATTCTTAAGGGTAGATCTGACAGGTAATTACGGAGATCTCGGAGCCAATATGCAGAGTGTAAAATGGACATACTATGGAGACGACAGTACATACACAAATGCAAAAGCAACATATGGAACAAAATTTGCAGCAGATAACTGGATGCATAAATCAATGGGGGTTCAGCTTGGCCTTACCAAATCACTTCGTTGTACATTGCCGGAAGGAACAGATGGAACAGGATACTGGACAATTACAATTTCAGCACTGGGGTATAAAGATGTAACATATAATTTCCAGGCAACAGATGAAAACATCGTAAAAGACGCAAAAGAAGAGATCAGTACAACAAATCTGGAAGCAGCAATTAAGAAAGCCGAAAGTCTGACGGAATCAGATTATACGGCCGACAGCTGGGCGGCAATGCAGACAGAGCTTCAGGAAGCAAAAGATGAATTAAAAACACCGCATTCACAGGCAACAGTAGATGAGGCAGCCAGTCATCTGAATGCAGCAATCGAGGCACTTGCAAAAGCAGAGAAAAAAGAGACTTATGTTCTCATGAACATCCCATACGCAGCATTCTACAGATCAGAGACAACAAACAATGATGTGGATGTTGACGTATTTACTTCAGCAACGAAGAACAAGACACGTACTACAGGACTTGCAGGTGGTTCTTATCATGAAAATGCAGATGGATCACAGATTGATGGTATTACATTTGCTGTGAAAGTAGATACTTCAGTAGATCTTACAAAATACAAAGAAGTAAAAGATACGGATAAAGTTGATATTACAGTAACGAACCGTGGACAGACATCTACCACAACATTAGAAGGAAAAGATACACTTTTTGAAAACGAGACATATGCATACTATCCATTGACAGAGGCTCCTGCAAATTACAAAGAAGTTTCTATGGACAAGGATGGAAAACTTGTATTCAGCGAGGTTAAAGGAAAGAAAGCAGAAGTTCTGACAGGTGTTACGGCAGAATTGTTAACACAGTCTTCTTATGGAGATTACCAGCTCAATCTGGACGGACTTCCGGAAGATAAGATTGCATCTTCTAATGTAAATGCAGTCGTTGTAAAGACAACAGATGGAACTGCCTATGGTATGCGTCATCTGGAGAACATCTGGAGAGGAAATGAGCTCGCTTGGAGTACCGGATATACAGAGTCAGTACATGGTTGCCCGACATCTTCAGCGCATTATGCATCTATGATGGGCAAGACGATTGACAGTATTGAATATTATACAACAAATGGTCTATATACAATTGATGTTAATGATCTTTATGTCCCTGTAAAATTTGCAAAAACAGAGGATGCTGTTAAGGTTGCAGATGCAGATATTTCTGCTGGTAAGACGGCGATAGAGCTGAATCTTAGGGATGATTTTGATCCGGAATACACCGTTGAAGGATTGAATGTGAAAGTAGAAGGCAATGTATTAACATTTAAAGCAGATTCTTCAATTAATCCGGGGAAATATACACTTACAGTAAAAGATAAAAATGGAAAATATGCAGATTTGAAAACAACATTCATTCTGTCAACAACAGATATGCCGGCAACATATGATGCAGATAACAAAAAGCTTACAGTGGCAGAAAACAGTAATGAGGAAGCATTCAATACTTATATCGGAAATATTACATCTGTAAATGTGAACGGCACCGATTATGCAGCAAGTGGAAGAGGTTCTGTAAAGATTATTGATAAAGACGGAACGCTGGTGACAGATGCAGCACCATTTAAAGATGCGGCGGTCGGAACAGAATTCCAGATCACGGTTACATCAACTGGTTATACAACACCTCTTACATTTACATACAAAGTTCCGGGAGAAACTCCGGCGCCATCTGAAGTAGATACAACGAAACTTGCAGCAGCAATTGAAAAGGCAGAAGGATTAAACGAATCAGATTATACAAAAGACAGCTGGAAAGCACTTCAGTCAGAGCTGACAAAAGCGAAATCTGCACTGGAAGCAAAAGAGAGCCAGGATACAGTTGATAAAGCAGCAGATAGCCTGAACAAAGCAATCGACGCACTGGAAGCAGCGACACCGGATGAGCCGACGAAAGAAGTATCAACAGATGCACTTGAAAAAGCAATGAAAGCAGCAGGTGCTTTAAAAGAATCAGATTATACAGCAGACAGCTGGAAAGCACTTCAGTCAGCACTGGCTGAGGCTGACACAGCACTGAAAGAAAAGAAAAATCAGGATACAGTTGATAAAGCAACTGAGAAGCTGAATAAAGCAATCAGTGCACTTGTGAAAAAGGATGCAGGACAGAAAGTTAACGGTACAAATGGAACAACCGGTACATCAGGCAAATCCGGTAAGACAGGATCCACATTGAATACGAAGAGTGGAAAAGCTGCGAAGACCGGAGATCCATCAAGCATGTTTGCGTGGTTAGGACTTGCAGTAACATCTCTCGGAGCCGGAATCGGAGGATTCTCACTTAAGAGAAAGAAAAGAGAAGATGAAGAATAGTATGAGTTGTATAAAACAACAAATTACAGATTAGAGTAACTTAAGAAAAAGTACCCATGGTAACATAAGTAATATGACACTGTGGGTACTTTTTTTATTCTATATACCGGAAACTTCACAAAGGCTACATAGTTCTCTGCTATAATAATTAAGATCAAAGAAAAATATATCATGAAAATATAAATTTAAGAGGAGGGCCGGGTCTTATGGATAAGATCAAAATATTAGTAGTAGATGATGAAAGCAGAATGAGAAAACTGGTGAAAGATTTCCTTGGAAGAGAAGGATATCAGGTATTGGAAGCCGGCGACGGGATGGAAGCAATGGAAGTATTTTATGATGAAAAAGATATTGCACTGATCATTCTGGATGTGATGATGCCAAGAATGGATGGATGGCAGGTATGCCGTGAAGTACGCCAGTCATCAAAAGTGCCGATCATCATGCTAACTGCAAGGTCAGAGGAACGAGATGAATTACAGGGATTTGCTCTGGGGGTTGACGAATATATTTCCAAGCCATTCAGTCCGAAGATCCTGGTAGCCAGAGTCAATGCAATATTAAGAAGAGCCAATGTATTAGGCGGTGGTGACGAGATCGATGCAGGAGGAATTGTAATCGATAAAGCCGCACATCAGGTGAAGATTGATGGTAAAGAGATTGAATTAAGCTTCAAGGAATTCGAACTGCTGTCATACTTTGTAGAGAATCAGGGCATTGCATTATCGAGAGAGAAGATCTTGAATAATGTATGGGATTATGATTATTTCGGAGATGCAAGAACCATTGATACACACGTAAAGAAATTAAGAAGCAAACTCGGAGAAAAGGGAAATTACATTAAGACAATCTGGGGCATGGGATATAAATTTGAGGTTGATGAAGCATGAAGATCATAAGTAAAGATAAGAAACAGAAGATAAAAAGTGTACATCATTCGATTAAGACGCAGATGATCACATCCTTTGTAGGATTGTTGATCTGTCTGGTCGTGACATTGATGTTCATCAACGGAAAATTTCTGGAGCCGTATTATATAAGTAAGAAGGAATCCCGTTTCATAGAACTTTATGAGAAATTAAATGACGTATCAAATGAAGATAAATGGGACAGCACAAAGAAGAATAATTCACTCATTCATTTCGCTGAAAAGAATAATATTTCTTATCTGGTAATTGAAAAGGATAATGATGTGCATACGAATGTGCATGACAAGAATATGTTGAAGAATCAGATGATGGGATATTTTCTGAATCAGGCACAAAAAGAAAGCCGGACACTGGATTCTACGGATGTCTATCAGATCAACCAGTCATGGGATCCGTGGAATCAGAGTTATTATGTTGATATGTGGGGAAGTCTGGATGACGGCAGTCAGTTCCTGCTTCGAAGTCCGGTAGAAAGTATGCGTGAAAGTGCGTCGATATCCAATCGTTTCTTATTATATATAGGAAGTGTTCTGATCGTTGTATCCATTCTTCTGATCTGGTATTTCTCAAAAAGAATCACAGATCCGATCCGGGAGCTTGCGAGATTATCTGACCGGATGGCAGATCTTGATTTTGATGCGAAATACACCAGCGGCGGAAGCAATGAGATCGGAGAACTGGGAGAGAACTTTAACCGGATGTCAGAGAAATTGGAGAGCACGATCTCTGAACTTAAGAAAGCTAACAACAGTCTGCAGAAAGACATCGAACAGAAAGACAAGCTGGAAAAGATGAGGAACGAATTCCTAGGAAACGTATCTCATGAGTTAAAGACACCGATCGCTCTGATCCAGGGCTATGCCGAAGGATTAAAAGAAGGAGTCAATGAAGATGCGGAGAGTCGGGAATTCTACTGTGATGTTATTATGGATGAGGCGTCCAAGATGAATCAGATGGTCAAGAATCTGCTGACATTGAACCAGCTGGAATTCGGTGATGAAGATATCGTGTTTGAACGATTTAATCTGACGGCACTGGTCAAAGGCGTTCTGCAGAGTATGGAGATCATGGCGGATCAGGCAGGTGCCAAGATTATGTTGCACACAGAAGAGGACATCTATGCGTGGGCAGATGAGTTTAAAGTAGAGCAGGTTGTAAGAAATTATGTAAGTAATGCATGCCATCATGTCAGCGGCGATATGGTGATCGAAGTGAAGATGGTGCAAAAAGACGGCAAAGTCAGAGTATCGGTATTTAATACCGGTAATCCGATCCCGGAAGCAGATGCACCTCATATCTGGGATAAATTCTATAAAGTAGATAAGGCCCATACAAGAGAATATGGAGGCAACGGAATCGGCCTTTCAATCGTAAAAGCAATTATGAAATCATTCAACCAGGAGTATGGTGTAAAGAATTATGACAATGGAGTTGAATTCTGGTTTGAACTTGATGTACAATAAACCATAACAGTTCACTTGACAAATAATATAAAGTGAATGTCCGGGACAATATCCCTGATATACCACATATGAAAGGCAGGACAACAAGATGATTGCAATTATTGATTACGATGCAGGAAATATAAAGAGTGTGGAGAAAGCCATGCAGCTTCTGGGACAGGAAGTAATAATCACAAGAGACAGAGAGACGATCATGAATGCAGATAAAGTGATCCTTCCGGGAGTCGGAGCATTTGGAGATGCGATGAGTAAACTCAGACAGTATGGGCTTGATGAGGTGATCAGGGATGTGACGGCAAAGGGAACTCCTTTCCTGGGAATCTGTCTTGGTTTACAGTTATTATTTGAACGAAGTGATGAGACGCCGGGCGTGGAAGGACTTGGAATTCTGAAAGGTGAGATACTAAGAATCCCGGATAAGGAAGGCCTTAAGATTCCACATATGGGATGGAACTCTTTGAAGTTCCAGAATAATGGAAGATTATTCAAAGGGATTCCGGAAGATTCCTATGTATATTTTGTTCATTCTTATTATTTGAAAGCAGCAGATGAGGGAATTGTAACTGCTACGACAGAATACAGTACACATATCCATGCTTCGGTAGAACAGGGGAATGTATTCGCATGCCAGTTCCATCCGGAAAAAAGCAGTGATATCGGAATTCAGATATTAAAGAACTTTGTGGAATTATAGGGAGGACATCATTATGCATACAAAAAGAATCATTCCATGTCTGGATGTAAATAACGGAAGAGTTGTAAAGGGAGTAAATTTTGTATCGTTAAGAGATGCCGGAGATCCGGTTGAGATTGCAAAAGCGTATGATAAAGCAGGTGCAGATGAGCTTGTATTTCTTGATATTACAGCATCATCGGATGCCAGAGGTACAGTGGTAGATATGGTACGCAAGGTGGCAGAAAACGTATTCATCCCATTTACAGTTGGCGGAGGAATCCGTACAGTAGATGATTTTAAGGCACTCTTAAGAGAAGGTGCGGATAAGATTTCAATTAATTCATCTGCAATTAATACACCGAATCTGATATCAGAAGCAGCAGAAAAGTTCGGTAGCCAGTGTGTAGTTGTTGCAATTGATGCAAAGAAGCGGGAAGATGGAAGTGGCTGGAATATTTATAAGAATGGCGGACGGATCGATGTAGGAATTGATGCGGTGGAATGGGCTTCAAAAGTGGAGAAGCTTGGAGCAGGTGAGATCCTTTTGACAAGTATGGATTGTGACGGAACAAAAGCCGGATATGATCTGGAACTTACGAAAGCAATTGCCGGGGAAGTGAATATTCCGGTGATCGCATCCGGAGGTGCCGGCAGTCTGGAACATTTTTACGATGCATTGACGGAAGGAAAAGCAGATGCGGCTCTGGCAGCATCATTATTCCACTATAAGGAACTGGAGATCAGAGAAGTAAAAGAATATTTAAGAGGAAAAGGTGTATCCGTTCGTCTGTAAGAATGAACAAAGATAAGAGGAAAAAGGATAGTGTAAAACATGGCAGCAATTAATAATGACTGGCTGGATGCTCTGAAAGGAGAGTTTAAAAAGCCATATTATAAAAAATTATTTGAAACAGTCAACGAAGAATACAGGACAAGACAGATATTTCCGCCTGCAGATGATATTTTTAATGCATTTCATCTGACACCTTTACATAATGTAAAAGCGGTTATACTGGGACAGGATCCATATCATAATGTAGGACAGGCACACGGACTTTGCTTTTCTGTGAAGAAAGGAGTAGATATTCCGCCGTCACTGGTGAATATCTATAAAGAATTGCATGATGATCTGGGATGTACGATCCCCAATCACGGCTGCCTGACCAAGTGGGCTGAGCAGGGAGTCCTGATGTTAAATACGGTATTAACAGTAAGGGCGCATCAGGCCAATTCGCATAAAGATATTGGATGGGAAGAATTTACAGATGCAGCTATCATGGCATTAAACAGTCAGGATCGTCCGATCGTTTTCATCTTATGGGGAGCACCGGCTCAGAGAAAGGCAAGGATGCTTACGAATCCCAAACACCTGATCCTGAAAGCCCCGCATCCGAGTCCGTTATCCGCATATCGTGGATTTTTCGGAAGTAAGCCATTTAGTCAGACCAATGATTATCTGAGAGCTCACGGAGTAGAGCCAATTGACTGGCAGATTGAGTAGATGAGGAGAATATAAGGAAAGTATGAAGAAAATTAAGGCATTACTTGTGGTCGTTTGCACAGGTGTATTATTGACAGCCTGCGGCAATTCATCCCAAAAAGGGGTAGAATACTTAGAAGACGGAAAATATGATCAGGCAATCGAACAGTTTGAACAGGCAGTAGATAAGAAGAAAAATGTCGGGGATGCCTATCGTGGCATTGGAATTGCCAAATGGGAAAAGAAGGATTACAAAGGTGCAAGAAAAGCTTTTAAGAAAGCACTGGAAAATGATGCCGAAAAGACGGGAACCATCTATAATATGATTGGAAACTGTGATTTGAAACTCGGAGAAGCGAAAGAGGCATTAAATTATTATAATCTTGGCCTGGCACAGGAAGATTCCGGTAAAAAGATGAAAAAAGAGATGCAGTACAATATTATTGTTGCATATGAACAGATGGAAGACTGGGAAAGTGCAAAGGTAAAACTGGAAGAGTATCTGGAAAATTATCCGAATGACAAATCGGCAAAAAAAGAGGCCGAGTTTCTGAAAACAAGATAAATGGAATGAATCTATAGAAAATGGGAACAGTATGATAGAAATAAAAAATGAAACAGAAAAAGTAATACTGGTCGGTGTATCACTTTCAGATCAGGATGATACAAAAGAATCTCTGGAAGAATTAAAAGATCTGGTGTCCACGGCAGGAGCTGAGACCGTCGGAATGGTCATTCAGAACAGAGAACAGCAACATCCGGGAACCTATGTCGGAAAAGGAAAGATTGAAGAACTGAAAAGTATGATCTGGGAGCTTAGGGCGACAGGAATCGTATGTGATGATGAACTTTCTCCGGCACAGATGAAGAATCTGCAGGACGAACTGGATGTAAAAGTAATGGACAGAACATTGATCATTCTGGATATCTTTGCGGCAAGAGCATCTACATTGGCGGGCTTTGGTAAGGCTATGTCGAGGCTTGGAGGAGGAATCGGAACCAGAGGCCCGGGAGAAAAGAAACTTGAGATGGACAGGCGTCTGATCAAGAGCAGGATCGCACAGCTTAACCGTGAATTAAAAGATGTAAAGAAGCACAGAGAAGTAACAAGAGAGCAGAGAAGCCGCAGTCATATTCCGGTGGCCGCGATTGTTGGTTATACGAATGCGGGAAAATCAACACTTCTGAATACGCTGACCGGTGCAGGGATTCTTGCAGAGGATAAATTATTCGCAACCCTGGATCCAACAACCAGAGATCTGAAGCTGCCAAGTGGTCAGGAAATCCTGATGACAGATACGGTAGGATTTATCAGAAAACTTCCGCATCATCTGATCGAGGCATTTAGAAGTACACTGGAAGAAGCCAGATATGCAGATATTATCCTGCATGTAGTAGATGCTTCTAATCCGCAGATGGATGAGCAGATGCATACAGTGTATGAAACACTTCAGAATCTGGGTGTGAAAGACAAACCGGTTATCACAGTATTTAATAAGATCGACCGTATGGAGGATATCTGGGTGCCGAGAGATCTTCATGCAGACTATTATGTGAAGATCTCAGCCAGGACAGGGGAAGGAATTACCGAATTCCTTCAAGCTGTAGAAGCAGTATTAAGGGAGCAGAAAGTAGAGATTGAGGCACTTTATCCATATAAAGAGGCAGGAAAGATTCAACTGATCCGAAAGTACGGGGAACTGCAGGAAGAAGAATACCGGGAAGATGGTATCTTTGTAAGGGCTTTTGTTCCGGCAGAACTTTACGGACAGGTACGGCCCGAAGGCGTAACACCGAACAATTGTTTATAAGCTCTGGAGAAGGTAGAGTAATCTTTAAAACCACAATCATAACAAACCTGTGTGCCAGGCGCACCGGTAGATAAAAGTTCTTTCGCAAGCAGGAGCCGTTTCTGGGAGATGTATTGTCCCAGAGTATAACCGGTCTCCTGCTTGAATAATCTCATCATATAATATTTACTGATATAGAATTGATCTGCGATCAGATCGATTGACAGATTTTCACAGAGGTGTTCGCCTACATAATCAAGGATGGCGAGCACCTTTTCATTACAATTATCAGTATCGATATATTCGAGCCGGTTCTTTCTTACGGCCCGGTTCAGATGTATCATAAATTCCAGAAACATAACCTGTCTGTAAAGCTCGGAAGCATAGCCGCCATCCGTAAACGAATGCTCCAACTGAGAGATAGAACGAAACAGAGAGCTTTTTTCGAAAGATGGGATACGCAGAACATTGGAATGTTCTTTTGCAGCCTTTTGAAAACAATAACTCAGATCATAATTATCTGTCTGATAAGCATTCATAAAATTAGGTGAGATATAGACAATGATTCTTTCATATGGGCAGGAATTGTCAACGGTCAGTCTGTGGATATCGCCTTGTTTTACAAGTACAATGTCATAAGGTTTCAGATCGTAAGAACGGCCCTCGATCATGTAATTTACTTTGCCACGGATGAAGATGGTGATCTTATCAAAGTCATGATAGTGGTAGTCTACTTCTTTTGTCTCCTGATCTGTCAGATGAAAGAGACGGAATTCGCTGTTCAGGTATCCTTTTTTCTCATATTGTTCCATTATCTGTACCTCCCCGGATATATATTGGACTGTCTATAGAAAGTTTATATGAAAACGGCATTATTTGCAAGAAATACAGCATTATTTACGTAGAATATGGAAATAATGCCTGTTATGATAAAGATATATAGAACAGAAAATATAAAAGCGATCAATATAAAAAAGCTGGGAACAAAGATCAGGAGGAAAAAAAGATGAAGGTAGTAGTAGAACGTTATCATGGACTTGGCAATGATTATCTGGTATTTGATCCGAATCATAACGAATTAAAACTGGATGAGGCAAATGTAAAAATGCTCTGTGACCGTAATGAGGGACTGGGAGCAGACGGAGTACTTGAAGGCCCGATTCTGAAAGAAGACGGTATGCACGTAAAAGTATGGAATCCGGACGGAAGTGAATCTGAGACCAGTGGAAATGGTGTCCGCATTTTTGCAAAATATCTGAAAGATGCAAGTTATGTACAGAAAAAGAATTTTAAATTATATACAGGAAACGGTCCGGTCGAAGTTACATTTTTAAATGAGGACGGAAGCCGCCTGCGTGTATCGATGGGAAAATTATCTTTCTGGAGTGATGAGATTCCTGTTATTGGAGAAAGACGAGAAGTGATCAATGAGGATATGGTATTTGGAAGAACGTTGTATCCGGTTACCTGCGTATCGATCGGTAATCCTCATTGTGTCATTCCGATGCGGGAGATCTCAAAACCACTGGTATGTAAGATCGGTGATTATTCTGAGATCGCAAGATATTTCCCAAACAGGATCAATACACAGATTATGCAGGTGATCGATAAGGAAAATATCGCAATCGAGATCTTTGAACGAGGTGCAGGTTATACAAGAGCATCCGGAACAGGTGCCTGTGCAGCGGCAGGAGTTGCATACAAACTGGGGCTGACTAACAGTAAAGTGATCGTTCATATGCCTGGAGGAGAACTTCAGGTAGAAGTAGAAGATGACTGGAATGTATATATGACAGGTGATGTCTTCTATATTGCAAAGGTAACATTAAGCAATGAATTTGCAGAAAGACTTCGCGCATTGTAGACTAATATGTATACAACAAACATATATTCGTGTTATACTAGGGCATAAGGAGGAAACCTTATGCCTTTAAAATTTGTATTTGGGCCGTCGGGCTCAGGAAAATCAACGTATTTATATCAGCATGTCATAGAAGAATCTGAAAAAAATCCACAGGAGAATTTCATAGTGCTTGTACCGGAGCAGTTTACAATGCAGACACAGAAAGATCTGGTTCGTATGCATCCGAGACACGGAATCATGAATATTGATGTATTGAGCTTTGCACGTCTTGCATACCGTGTGTTTGAAGAGACCGGAGTAAAGAAAATACCGGTACTGGATGATGAGGGAAAGAATCTGATCCTGCGAAAGATCGCAGGGAATTATGAGGATAAACTGACTGTCCTAAAGGGGAATATTAAGAAACTGGGGTATATCTCTGAGGTCAAATCCGTGATTTCGGAATTTACACAATATGATATCGGGGAAGAAGAACTGGATGATATGATAGATTCGCTGGATGAAGAATCCAGGTTATATTATAAATTAAAAGACATCCGGCTTTTATATGATGGTTTTCAGGATTATTTAAGAGAACGTTATATCACAAAGGAAGAGTTGTTAGATGTGCTGAGCCGAGAAGTTAGAGAATCAGAGCTTTTAAAGAACAGCACAGTGGTACTGGATGGATTTACAGGCTTTACACCGGTGCAGAACAGGCTGATTCTGGAGCTTATGAAATATTGTAAGGGTGTATGGATAACGGTTATCATGGATGAAAGGGAGAATCCATATTCTTACAGACATCCATATCAGCTGTTTGGACTGAGCAAGCAGATGGTGACAACATTAATCAGTCTGGCGAGGGAAGAACACATTGCGGTAGAGGAACCGGTCTGCCTGTATGGATATCCGGTAAAGCGTTTTGAGAAAAATAAAGAGCTGGCATTTCTGGAGCGGAATATTTTCAGATATGGAGCAGGAACATATGAAAAAGAAGTGAAAAATCTTGGAATTCATGTGGCGCGAAATCCGGGAGAAGAAGCAATGGCTGTAGCAGAAGAGATCAGGAAACTGGTAAGAAAAGAAAGATACCGTTATCGTGAGATTGGTGTCATAGTCAGTGATATGAATGTATATGGAGACTATCTGGAACAGGCATTTGAAACATATGGAATTCCTGTATTTATGGATCATAAGAGAAGTATTCTGCTGAATTCATTTGTAGAATACCTGAGAAGTCTTCTGAATATGGCAGAGAAGAATTTCTCTTATGAAAGTGTATTCCGTTTCCTGCGGACGAATCTTGCAGGATTTAGTTATGAAGAGGTCGATGAACTGGAAAATTATGTGATCGGACTCGGAATCCGGGGCTATAAGGGCTGGCAGAACCGATGGATCCGTCGTATGAAAGGGATGGAAGAAGAGGAACTGGAGAGGCTGAATCATTATCGAGTACAAATGGTAGAAAAAGTGGATAATCTGATGTTTGTTTTAAAACAAAAGAGGAAAACCGTAAAAGATATTACCTTGGCAGTATATGAATTTATGGTTCAGGAGAATATTCAGGAAAGACTTAAGAAAACAGAAGAAGAATTTCAAGAGGCAGGGGAACTGGCTCTGGCAAAGGAATATTCTCAGATTTACCGGATCATCATAGAGTTGTTTGATAAATTTGTGGCACTTCTTGGAGAGGAACCGGTGGGCTTAAGTGAGTATTGTAAACTTCTGGATGCAGGTCTTGAAGAAGCAAGGGTCGGCGTTATTCCGCCAAGTGTAGATCAGGTGGTAGCCGGAGATATGCAAAGGACCAGACTGAAAGATATAAGAGCACTCTTTTTTGTGGGAGCCAATGACTGTTTCCTGCCGGGGGCGCTTTTAAGGACGGGACTTCTGTCTGAACGCGACAGAGAAAAATTCCGTCAGGCTGATCATGCGTTGTCTGCGGGAGGTAAAGAAAAAGCTTATGTCCAGAAGTTCTATCTGTATATGAATCTGACGAAACCATCGGAAAAGCTTAAGGTATATTACAGCAAGGTGTCCGCGGACGGGAAGGCATTAAGACCTTCCTATCTGATTCAGGAATTATTGCGTCTGTATCCGGATGTGAAGGTACGGGACGAGGATGAGAAGGAACTGGTGCAAAAAGAACTGACGGAAAAAACAGGGGTAAAATATCTGATCCGTGGTCTTCAGGAGAAAAATCTGGATGTCACATGGCAGGAGCTTTATACCTGGTATCAGAAAGATCCAAAGTGGAAAGAAAAAGTAGACGAACTTTTAACGGCATGGTACTACAGACGTCCGGAGGATCCATTGTCGGAAAGCGTTGCAAAGCAGCTTTACGGTGAAAATTTCGAAGGAAGTATTACCCGAATGGAACGGTATGCAAGTTGTGCGTGTGCACATTTCCTTGCATATGGATTACGTCTGAAAGAACGGCCGGTATATGAGTTTAAAGCAGTGGATCTTGGAAATGTATGTCACAGTGCCCTGGAATTATTTTCAAAAAAAGCATCTGAAGCAGGCGGCTGGACGATCCTGACAGAAGAACAGAGGAAAGAACTGATCGATGAATGTGTGGAGGCAGCGATCACAGACTATGGTAACTCAGTGTTATACAGTTCGGCGAGAAATGAACAACTGATCGTCAGGATGAAACAGATGCTGGAACGCACAGTATGGGCACTTACGAATCAGCTTAAGGCAGGAGATTTTGTGCCGGAGGCATATGAGCTTCGTTTCTTTGGAGGAAAGATCGACAGAGTAGATGTGTGTGAAACCGAAGAACAGGTATATGTTAAGGTGATGGATTATAAGACTGGAAGCAAGGCGTTTGATATCGTAGCATTGTATCACGGCCTGCAGCTTCAGCTTATGATCTATATGGATGCGGCAATAGAATTTCAGAAGAAACGCCACCCGGAGAAAGAAGTTGTTCCTGCGGGCGTATTTTATTATCGGATCCAGGATCCGATTGTAGATAAGACGAAAGATAAAGAAGAAGCAGAACAGGCAGTCTTAAAGCAGCTGAAACCAGACGGGATCATACCGTTAAAGGCAGAGATCCTTAAGCATCTGGACCGGGATACAACGGGAGAATCTATGGCAGTCCCGGTGAAATATAATAAGAACGGCAGTGTGTCCGGATACTCTAAAGTAGTTGCGGGAGAGGATTTCCAGGCAATGATGGTACATGCCCGGAAAAAGATGAAAGATGCAAGAACAAAGATATTAAATGGAGATGTAGGAGCACTTCCATATAAGAGAGGACAGGAAAGCGGCTGTGATTATTGTCCATACCGGCAGGTGTGCGGCTTCGACGTGAAAATCCCGGGATATGAATATCGTGATATAGGAACAACGGGAAAAGAAGAAGCAATGGAAGCAATGCGGATGGAGCAGAAAGGAGGAGAATAGCCATGGGTGTGAAGTGGACGGAAGAACAGGAGAAAGTAATCCGATTACGGAATCGCAATATTCTGGTATCAGCGGCAGCAGGTTCCGGGAAAACGGCAGTTCTGGTAGAACGAATCATCACAATGTTGACAAAAGATGACCCTCCGATGGATGTGGACCGACTTCTGATCGTTACTTTTACGGAGGCAGCAGCATCGGAAATGAAAGAAAGAATCCGGCTGGCAATCGAAAAGAAACTGATGGAATATCCGGATAATGAACATCTGAAGCAGCAGGCTACTCTGATCCATAATGCGCAGATCACAACGATACACAGTTTCTGCCTTTCCGTGATCCGTGATCATTTTCATGCGATTGATATTGATCCGGGATTCAGAATTGGTGAAGAAGGCGAATTAAAGCAGATTATGGACGATGTGAGTCAATTGACCGCAGAATATCATGTGGAAATTTTAGGTGGACATACTGAGGTGTCGGCAGTTGTAAACCAGACACTTGTGTCGGTTACCGG
>OLWT01001110.1_pt1 | contig 14880 bp, 19 predicted proteins | sample 1674001 | NCBI WGS metagenome assembly OLWT01 (sample SAMEA103958137, study PRJEB25191) | human gut metagenome | biome: human-associated habitat [ENVO:00009003]; feature: intestine environment [ENVO:2100002]; material: feces | place: Germany | collected 2013/2015 | reverse complement strand
CTCCGCTGGCTCTCGCCTAATGAGTTCGCTGTCCAATATGTTTGACAAACCTACATTCCGGCAAAAATCCGCCCCCGATTTTCCATGAGCTGAGATAAGCCCCCGGCGGGGGCTTATCTCAGCTCATTTTCTGGATGTCCCGCCGCAGGCGGGAGATGATGCGCTTTTCCAGCCGGGAGATATACGACTGGGAGATGCCCATGCGGTCGGCCACCTCCTTCTGGGTCAGCTCCTTCCGCCCCCCCAGGCCGAAGCGCAGGGAGATGATGTCCTTTTCCCGGGGAGACAGCCGGGCCACCGCGTCCGACAGCAGCTTCCGGTCCACGTCGGCCTCGATGGGCCGCATGACCACGTCCCCCTCGGTGCCCAGCACGTCGGACAGCAGAAGCTCCTTGCCGTCCCAGTCGGTGTTCAGCGGCTCGTCGAAGCTCACCTCCGTCCGCTGACCGGCGTTTTTCCGCAGGTACATGAGAATCTCGTTTTCGATGCACCGGGAGGCGTAGGTGGCCAGTTTGATGTTCTTGTCCGCCCGGAAGGTGTTGATGGCCTTTATGAGGCCGATGGTGCCGATGGAGATCAGGTCCTCGATGTTGATGCCGGTGTTTTCAAACCGCCGGGCGATATACACCACCAGCCGCAGGTTCCGCTCGATCAGCGTCTGCCGGGCCAGCAGCTCCCCGTGCTCCAGCCGGCTGATCCACTCCGCCTCCTCCTGCCGGGGCAGCGGCGGCGGCAGCGTGTCGCTGCCGCCGATGTACATGACCTTATCCGGCCGGCCGCTGAGCCACCGCAGAAGCCGCCGCAGCAGATTCCCCATGTCGCCGCTCCTTTCTTCCGCCCCACAGGGCCTGATACCCTCCGCCGTCGCTGACGGCCCCCGGCGTCAGGGCCAGCAGGATCCGGGGATATGTAATGCTCCCCACCTTCACATAGTCGCTGCGGACGGCCAGCAGCAGTCCCGCCTCCGTGCCCACGGCGCAGAAGGGCAGCAGGCTCCACCGGCAAGTGCCGTCCAGCCGGTGGAGCCGGGCCATCTTTTCCTCCGGCGGCAGGCGCATTTCCACGATCCGCGCCGCCTCCGGCGGCCACAGCTCCCGGAGGGCGTCCTGCTCCAGCACCAGCACCGGCTGGCCGCTGACAGGGTCCCGCAGGGTATTCCCGGTGTCGTGCAGGGCCCGCAGCCGCTGCCGCCGGCCCTGTAAGGAAACGGTCACATCCATCAATTCTCCTCCTTCATGCCGCGCCCCCTGGCGGAACACCAGGTGCAGCAGCAGACCAAAGCCTATGGCGGAGCCCAGCAGCACCGGCCAGCTGACGTCGGCGTGGTATACCCGGCTGAGCAGGGCCTCCGGCGATCCCGCCGCCAGGCCCACGGCCAGAAGCAGTCCCGCCAGAGCGCCGGACAGCAGGAAAAACAGCGCCGTCAGCCGCCAGGGACGTCTTTCCCGCAGCCAGGCCAGGCGGCACATGGCCGTCCCCGCCGCCAGACGGCACAGGGGATGCGCCAGCCCCCGGCACCCGGGCAGGAACACCGCCGCCGCATACGCCGCCCCCAGGGCCGCGCACAGGCCCAGCCGACCCCGCCGCAGGGGCAGTCCCGCCAGCCGGGCCGTGGCCAGCAGCAGAAGATAGTCCACCGCCAGGTTCAGCAGCACCACCCGGTCCAGATACACCACCGTCATGGCTCCGCCTCCTTTCCGCCGTCCATTATACCGGACCCGCCCCGCGAAATTCCGCAGAAACAGGCGGCTCTATTTCTGCCGCAGGGTCAGCACCGCCGCTGCCAGCAGAAACAGGCCGAAGGGACGGCGCAGCAGGGTCACGTCCAGGGCCGTGGCGGCCCAGGCCCCGGCGGCGGCCGTGGCCAGCGCCCAGGGGACGGTGCGCCGCAGAACGACCTTGTCCAGCAGGCCGTTCTGCCGGTGCCAGATCAGGCCCATGGCGGCGGTGGGCAGGAAATACAGCAGGTTGATCCCCTGGGCCGCCGCCTGATCCACCCCGAATGCCAGCGTCATCACCAGCAGCAGAAGGGTCCCGCCGCCTATGCCCCAGGCCGACAGCACCCCGCAGCCCACCCCGGCCAGCAGGGGCAATACAAACTCCTTCACAGCAGATACCGCACCCCGCCATAGACCAGGAACGCCGCAAACAGGCGGCGCAGCCACACGGCGGGGACCTTTGTGAACAGCTTGCCGCCCAGGAAGCCCCCGGCCAGGCCCCCCAGCAGGTACGGCAGGGCCATGCCCCAGTCCAGCCCCGTCCGCAGCAAGTACACCCCGCCGGACAACACGCAGCAGGGGAGGATGGTGGCCACGCAGTTGGCCAGGGCACGCTTTTCCTCCACCCGGCACCAGCTCCCCAGCAGCGGAGCCAGCACCATGCCCCCGCCGCCGCCGAACACGCCGTTGACGGCCCCGGCCAAGGCCCCGGACACCCCCAGCCGCCCGCGCTTCACAGGCATCACCTCCGTTGAATATGTAAGCGGGGCAGGAATCGCCGACAGGCATTCCATCGACAGGTGTTTCGTAGGGGCCGACGTCCTCGGCGGCCCGCGTCGGCCCGGCAAGCCCGGGGCAGGGGTCATTTTCCAATACAATCCGTCATTTTCTTGTAGAATTATACAGAATGTAGCGCGCTGGGACACCAAGAATCCTGTAGGGCAGGCCCGGGGCGGGGCATTTCTGCCCCGCCCGGCCTGTATCATACCAAAACCTGTTAAAAAGCTTGAAAAGCTTTTTATAGCACCGAAGGTGCGTCAGGTTTTGTATGAGACGTCACAGCGTGTTTTCACACGCTGTGCGTGCGCACAGCGCACGGGATTCTTGATTAAATTCTTTAATCAAGAATCAGTATCAGGGCGATTGGGTCAGATCTTGCGGAAGCTCTGGCAGTCGGTGCACTGGTCCATGGAGGGGTGATTCTCGTGGGTACCCACCTGGATGCTGGACAGGCCGCAGTTGTCCATATCCTGGCAGTGATGGGCGCAGCTGGTCACGGAGCACTTGATGGACATATTGGGGGTGCAGCTGCACCCATCGTTGGTACAATTCTTGCTCATAGCGAAGGTCCTCCTTGCAAAAAATAAAGTCAGGCCGCAAAGCCTGACTTTATTCTGACCCGCCGGGGCGGGATTATACGCGTTTTTTTCAGCCGTTATCGGTGCGGTTGCGCCATTCAACCTCCTGGTCCAGCTCAAACTGCAGCTTCTTGTTTTCCTCCACCAGCTCGTCATAGTGGCGGCCCTGGATATAGTACTTCACGAAAATGAAGGTGGCCTCGTTGAACTCCTCCTCGGTGTATTCCGGCAGCAGGGAGCCGTTCTTCCGGCGCAGACCCTGAACGTTGATGACCACCAGGCGGCGGTGCTGCTCGGACAGCTGGAACAGCTTCAGCGTCTCGGGGATCTCCAGCCCCAGATCAAAATTATCATTGACCAGCTCCAGCAGGCGGCGTTGCTCGGGCTTGGCGGACACGATGACGCCGTAGCGGGCAAACAGACGCTTGAGATAGTCGGCAGAGACCTCCTCGCGGGTGATGGTGCCCTTGCCGATGCCGGTAAGCATGGTGTTGGACAGGTTCAGGCTGACGTATACTTCTTCGCCGGTTTTGGGATAGCTCATGGGGTACCTCCTATTAATGTTCCGATGATTCCTGCGCCGCCGGGCGGCGCTTCGCTTTCTATGGATAGGGTACCACAAGCGCCCGCCGATTGCAACAAAAACTTGTACCAAGAACGTTTATTTGTAGGATAAAACAGCCGTTTCCGTGATTTTGACAGGCTTTTATGTTTCCAAATGTACCAAACAACTCGTACATGCAGAACCGGCTCCGCGCGGCAGACTGCACTCCTTTTTTGACAAGCAGAGCGGCGCTGCGTGGCAGCGCCGCTCTTGCGTTTGATTCGCTTACAGGTGCAGAAGCTCCTTATAATAGGGCCACAGGCCGGTTTTCTCCGGGCAGAAGGGGGCCAGCTGGCACAGGTCCGTGCCGGGGAAGTCGTTGCCCTCGATGATGGCGGGGCCGTCGGGGCCGATGGCCATATCCCAGCCCACATGGCCCACCTCCGGGATCTCCCGGGCGGCCTCACAGGCCATGGCCTTGGCCTCCTCGATCATGGGCAGCTGATAGCCCACCAGGGGGATGCCGGTGTCGGGGTGCCGGTCATAGACGTTGAAATAGTCGTCGGTGGCGGGGGAGCAGATCTTACCGGTGTCGATATCCACCCGGCAGAGGATGCCGCCCTGGCCGGAGTTGTCGCACACGCCGCCGCCCCGTCCCATTTTCAGGGTGATATAGGCGATGTGCACCTGGCCGTCCACCAGGTCGGTGCAGATGCGCATGGTGTTCACGGACTGGGGATGCAGCCGCGCCATGTCGGGATGCTGGGCCTGGACATGCTCCAGCACCACCAGCTTCTTCTCCCGGATATAGTCCAGCATGGCCGCCGGGGATTCAAAATCCTTCACATACAGCTTTTCCACGCCGTTGCCGCAGGAGCCGTGGTTGATCTTGGCAAAAATGGCCTCCTGGCCCTCCAGGAATTGGGCCATCTGCTCCGGGGTGGCGGTTTCGCCGTTGAGGGTGGGGCGGCGGAGATACTTGGCGAAGCGGACGTTGAAGAGCAGCTTGTCGTCAAAATCGTCGTCGTGGGCCATATCGTTCATGATGTTGCTGACCTTCTTGTTGCGCACACGGGTGAGATAGGTGTCCCGCTGGGCGCCGGTCATGTCGTAAAAGCCGAACATGGTGTAGTCATAATACCCCGCGCCGTAGCGCACGGCGCACCAGAGCATATCGAAGAAGGTGCGAACCTTGTTCTGGCCGCACTTTTGGTGCACCACGTCGATCATGTGGTTCATCTTCTTGAAGCGGACGCCGGTGAGGACCCGGGCCACATATCCGATCATCGCCATGGTAAAAAAACCTCCCGTTTTTCATGTTACCCTATATCATACCACGCCGTCGGCAAAAATCCAACGCGCGGTGCTTATGCCTGCTAAAAGCGGCACTTTTTATACAGTATACCACGCCGGGCCGCCGGGCGCAAGCCCCGGAGTCGGCGGCATTGCAGGCCGGTGTGTCCGCCGGGGCGCGCGAAACGGCAGGCCCCGGGGCCTGCCGTTTGGGTTATATGATGCTTATGTCCGCTCCCGGAGCTCCCGCAGGCAGCGGGGACAGACGTTCTTTCCCCGGAAGGTCCGCACATCCTTGGTGCTGTCGCAGAAAATGCAGCTGGGGCGATACTTCCGCAGGACGATGGAGTTGCCGTCCACATAGATCTCCAGCGGGTCCTTCTCCGCAATGTCCATGGTGCGCCGCAGCTCCACCGGCAGAACGATCCGGCCCAGCTCATCCACTTTTCTCACAATACCGGTTGACTTCATGTTGCCATCTCCCCATTTCGTATTGACCCTCATTAAAGTGAAAATACTACGCTTTTTTATTATACGACAAGTCCTCCGTTAAGTCAACAAAGTGCTTGGCATTTTTACAATTTCTTCACGAATACTATGTGTTCTCCCGGTCATATACATGGGCAGGAGGGGGAATGCATATGGCAATGGCCTGGATCTGGACGGGGATGGCGGTGGTGTCGCTGATTTTTGCCGCATGGAACGGCACCATGGACGCCGTGGGCGCGGCGGCTCTGGAGGGGGCCGGGGCGGCAGTGCAGCTGTGCATCGCCATGGCCGGGGTGCTGTGCCTGTGGAGCGGAGTCATGGAGATCATGTCCCGCTGCGGTCTTTCCGAAAAGCTGGCGGCGCTGCTGCGGCCCGCTCTGCGGTGGCTTCTGCCCCGGGCCAGCCGGGACCCGGAGACCCTGGCGGCGGTGTCGGCCAACGTGTCCGCCAATCTGCTGGGTCTGGGCAATGCGGCCACGCCCCTGGGCATCCGAGCGGCCCGGCGCATGGCCCGGGGAACCGACGGCACCGCCGACGACGAGCTGTGCCGCCTGGTGGTGCTGAACACGGCGTCGCTGCAGCTGCTGCCCACCACGGTGGCCGGGGTGCGGGCGGCCTGCGGCTGCCGGACGCCCTTCGATATCCTGCCGGCGGTATGGCTGTCGTCGGCCATCTCCGTGACGGCGGGGCTGCTGGCGGCACGGCTGCTCCAGCGGGTGTGGAGGGACTGACATGGACCCCACGGCATTTGTGATCCCCTGTCTGCTGGCGGGGGTGGCCCTGTACGCCCTGACCCGGCGGGTGGACGTATACGATGCCCTGACCCAGGGTGCCGGGGAGGGCCTGACGGTGGTGGCGAAAATTCTCCCGGCGCTGGTGGGGCTGCTGACGGCGGTGTATATGCTGCGGGCCTCCGGGGCCATGGACGCCCTGGCGGCGGCGCTGGCCCCGGTGCTGGGGCTTCTGGGGATCCCGCCGGAGACGGCGGCGCTGCTGCTGGTGCGGCCGGTCAGCGGTTCCGGGGCTCTGGCGGTGGGCAGCCAGATCATGGAGCAGTACGGCCCGGACTCCGCCGTGGGCCGCACGGCGGCAGTGATGCTGGGCTGCTCGGAGACCACCTTCTACACCGTGGCGGTGTACTTCGGCGCGGCGGGAATCCGGCGCACCCGGTACACCATTCCTGCCGCCCTGACGGCAGACCTGGCCGCCTTCGTGGCCGCCGCCTGGGCGGTGCGCCTGTGCTTCGGGTGAAAACAGCAGGTGTTGCCAAACGGCGGAAAATATGATAGACTGCCTATAGGCGCTGCACGAACGGCAGGCGGTTGGCCACACCACCCGAAAGGGGGTGAGGCTCATGCGGATTACGTTACATATTGGGGCCTTTACGGTCACGATCATTGTAAAGAAACGCGAAAACCGCCACTCTGCCAAGTGACGGTTTTCTGAGCATATTAAGAAAATCTTCATCTGAAAGAGGCTAACCGCTTGTCGCAGCGCCTCTTTCTGCTCCTATTGTACCGCAGACAGCCCACGGTGTCAAGTGTTGCCAAACGGCGAAAAGTGTGATATAATAATTGTGGGCCGGAAGGCCCGTTGCTTCGGAGGATATTTCGGAGGATATTACATAAGGAGGAAGATCTGTTATGAAAAAGATCATTGCCACCACCAACGCTCCTGCCGCCATCGGCCCCTATTCCCAGGCCATCGACTGCGGCAGCTTCCTGGTCACCAGCGGTCAGGTGCCCTTTGACCCCAAGACCGGTGAGTTCGTTCCCGGCGGCATCCAGGAACAGACCCGCCAGGTGCTGACCAATGTGAAGGCCATTCTGGAGGCCGCCGGCCTGACCATGGACAACGTGGTCAAGACCACCGTGTTCCTGCAGAACATGAGCGACTTTGCCGCCATGAACGCGGTGTACGCCGAGTTCTTCACCGAGGGCCAGTATCCCGCCCGCAGCGCCGTGGAAGTGGGCGCTCTGCCCCGGGGCGCGCTGGTGGAGATCGAGACCATCTGCGTGAAGTAAAGAACGTCCAGCAAAAGCAGGGAGGCCCGGCGGGCCTCCCTGCTTTTGCTGTCACACGGTTTTTTCAAAATAGAAGAAGGTCTCGTCCTCCCCTGCCGGGCGCATACAAGCGGAGAGCATCTTATACGAGGCGGCGTTCTCCTTATAGCATTTGGCCTTCACCCAGGCCAGGCTCAGTCGGAACAGGGCCCAGTCCGCCGCTGCGGCGAAGGCCTCGGCGCCGTAGCCGTGTCCGGCATAGGCCGGGTCAATGCGGCAGCCCAGCTCCGCGCCGCCCCGCCAGTCGAACCGGTACAGCACCACCTCGCCGATCAGTTGGTGATCCAGCCGGACGGCGAAGTTCACCGCCCGCCGGGCGGCGAAGTCCCGCCGGGCCACAGACAGGAAGTAATCCTCCGTCAGCTCTCCCTTCAGGTCCTGGCGATAGTCATAGCCCCACCAGCGGTTGCGCGCATCGTCCAGGCACAGGGCGTTATAGGCGGCCTCGTCCCGCTCCTCCAGCGGCGTCAGGGTCAGCCGGGGGGTGGTGACGGTGGGGATCTCCCGCAGGCGGTCCGCCTCGCACTGGACCTCGAACCGCAGCTTCCCTGCCAGGCGCACCGGCAGATACTGCAGCTTGGAGGTCCGCAGGCCCCGGTCCCCGGCGTCGTCCTCCCGGTTGATATAGACGCAGTCGCCGCCGAAGTGGGCGGCAAAGGCCTGGACCAGGGTGGGATAGGCCCCCTGGTGGGAGTACAGCGCCTTCTCCACATGAATAATCAGGGTGCCGCCGCAGTTCTCCGCCAGGCTCATGGCCACCAGCCGGTCATCCACCAGCAGGCCGCCGCCCAGCAGCCACCCCTCCGGCAGCAGCCGGGCCAGGGCCTTGGCATAGGCCAGCTCCCGCTTGGCGTTGAAGCTGGTTTTCTGGAACTCCTGCTCATAATCCGCCCAGAAATTCTCGATCAGGGGCATGTCCGCCCCGGTCAGGGGAACAAATTTCGCCGTGGGATACTCCTTGCGGAATTTGTTGATGTGGTTGCGCTGGCCGCTGTATTTCCGGCCCGCAAAGGCGGCCATGTCCTCCGCCCGATAGAGATAGTCCTTCCAGTTGCGCTCGTTGTTCATCCGCAGACGGGGCCAGCGCAGCAGCAGCTCCGGGGCCTTCTCCTCCGGCACCACGGAGATCACCAGCGGCGTCTCCGTGTCGGTGCAGTAGCTCTCGATGGCCGTCAGGGCGGCATCCACGTCGCCGTCGGGGCCGGGCACCGGGTAGTCAAAGACCCACTCGCCGTCGATGCGGTTGCGGACGATGAGGCAGCCCGCCTCCTCGGCAAAGGAGGGCCGCAGATACAGGCTCCACATGAGCTTTGTTCCGGCGGAGTATTCGCACAGGTGATAGTCGCACCCGGCGTAATATTTGCGCAGCAGAGCGTGATGCTCCAGGGTAATGGGGGTAAATGTCAACATAGGCTCCTCCTATTTGATCTGGCGAATGATGTCCCGGGCCTCGGTGATGAAGCGCCGGGCGGCGGGCCGCAGCTCCCGGCGGTCCCGGGTAACGATGCCCAGCTCCCGGAAGGCCGGCGGGTCCAGGGGCACCGCCTGCACGGCGTCCCGGCGGCCCTTGAGCACCAGCTCCGACAGGACGCTGACCCCCAGGCCGTGCTCCACCATGGAGATGATGACGCTGTCGGACACCTGTGTGGTGCGGATCACCGGCGTGACGCCGGAGCGGTTCAAGGCCCGGAGAATGTCCAGGTGGAAGCCCATGGAGGGCATCAGAAACTCGTGGCCGCTGAAATCCCGCACGTCGAACCGCTCCCGGCCGCCCAGGTCGTACTCCGGCGGCAGGATGGCCAGCAGCGGGTCCTCCGCCAGGGGGAGCCAGTCCACGGTCATCCCGTCCTGGAGGCTGGCAAAGCCCATGTCCGCCTTGTCCTCCCGGACCCAGCGGTATACCTCCTCCACGCTGCCCATCTGGATATCCACCGTCAGCTCCGGGTGGATCCGGCGGAACTGCTGGATCACCTCCGGCAGCCAGTGCATGGCGATGCTGGAATAGGCGGCCACCCGGATGGTGTCCTCCTTGTGGGAATTGATCAGGGCGATCTCCCGGTCCAGGGCCTGGGAAGCGGACAGCACCTGGCGAACCAGGGGATAGATGCGCTCCCCCGCCGGAGTCAGCCGCACACCGGCCCGGCCCCGCAGCAGCACCGGAAAGCCGATGTCCCGCTCCAGGCTGTTCATCATGTGGGTCATGCCGGACTGGGTATAGCCCAGGGCCTCCGCCGCCCGGGTGAAGCTGCCATGTTCCACAGCCGCCGCCAACGCCTCCAGTTTCTTCGTATCCATGTGCGCCTCCCGCCATGAAAGAATTTCATGGTCCTATTATACAACGTACATTTTCCCCAGGCAAGAGAGGAATTCTATGCATTTTGCCCAATTTTCAGGAAGCTATCCTGCACGAACCGTAGAATTCGGATGATTCCATGACATTGTGTAATGGTAAAATGAGATTTTGTCGCTTTACAAATTTTTTCTCATGGTGTATCTTAGCTACAGTAATTCCTACGACATGAATTGCTTTTCCTTTCTATCCTCAAACAAAGAGAGCCGCACGTTCGTGCGGCTCTCTTTGTTATGCCGGGGGCGTTACAGACCGTAGACCTCCGTGAACTTATCCCGGAGATAGGCGGTGTAGCAGGTGGGGTCGAAGGGGCCGCAGACGGACTCAAACAGGGGCGTGGGGTCCTTCATGCAGCCGTATTTCCAGATCTTCTCCTCCAGCCAGCAGTTGATCTGCGTCAGCCGGCCGGTGGCCACGGCGGCGGACACGTCGAAGTCCTTCTGCATCTGCCGCAGATACTGGGCGCCGTAGGCCGAGCCGATGGCGTAGGAGGGGAAATAGCCAATGTTGCCATTGGCCCAGTGGGAATCCTGAAGGATGCCCTCCCGGTCGTTGGGCACATCGACGCCCAGATACGCCTTGTACAGGCGGTTCCACTCGGCGGGCAGGTCGTGGGCCGTCAGCTCCCCGGCGAACATCCGCCGCTCCAGCTCATAGCGCACCATGATATGCAGGCAGTAGGTCAGCTCGTCGGCCTCGGTGCGGATCAGGGAGGGCTGGGCCTTGTTGATCATGCGGTAAAAATCCTCCGGGCTGACGTCGTCCAGCCGGGGGGCGAAGTGCTCCCGGAGCCAGGGGTAGATGACCCCGCAGAAGGCCCTGCTGCGGCCGATGATGTTCTCATAGAACCGGGACTGGCTTTCGTGGATGGCCATGGACACGCCGCCGCCCAGGCAGGTGCGGGACAGCTCCCGGCCCACATGCAGCTCATACAGGGCGTGGCCGCCCTCGTGGACCACGGAGTACAGGGACGAGGCCACTAAGTCCGCGTGATAGTTGGTGGTGATGCGCACGTCGTCCCGGGAGAAGTTGATGGTGAAGGGGTGCTCCGTCTCCCCCACGATGCAGTGGTCGCGGTCGATGTCCATGACGCCCATGACGAAGTCCGTGAACTCCCGCTGGATGGCCACGGGGAAGTCCCGGTGCAGGGGGGCGTCGTCCACCCGATCGGCGTGGGCCTGAACCTGCTCGATCAGGGGCACCAGATCCCGGCGCAGGGCGGCGAAGAACCGGTCGCAGGTGTCCCGGGTCAGGCCCCGCTCAAACTGGTCCAGCTGGGCGTCGTAGGGGTCCTTCTCCGGCTGACGATAGCCCGCCAGGCGGCGGCAGCTGTCGAAGATCCGCTGGAGATACGGCTCAAACAGGGCATAGTCGCTGCGCTCCTTGGCCTCGTGCCACACGGCGTCGGCCTTGGACACCAACTGCTGATAGGCCACAAATTCCTCCTGGGGAATGCGGTGGGTCTGTTCATAGTCCCGCCAAAGCTCCGATACCTTCCGGGCGGTGACGGGGTCCAGCCGGTCCCGGGCCTGCACCAGGGTCCGGAGCATCTCCACCGTCTCCGGGGCGGTGGTCAGAATGTAGCTCATGCGGGACAGCTCCCCCAGGGTGTCGGCCCGGACGTCCGCCGAGCCCTTGGGGGCAACGGTGGCTCCGTCGTAATACAGCACGCCGGAGGCGTGGTTATAGGCAAAGGCCTGCTTTTCATAGGCGGCCAGCCTTTCCAGTGCCTGAGATACGGTCATACGTCATTCCTCCTGTAAAATAATTGGTTATTCATCTGCCAGCCAATCCGGGAAGCTGCCTTTTAAGAAGTGCCGGTACTCCGGATGGTCCGCAGCGTTTTTGTATTCTTCCCGTATGGTTCTTTGATTCCATTGCCGCACGCTTTCCGGCATTTCCTCATATCTCATAATGGTAATGAGTCCATCCTTTTCCGCCTGTAAAATAGCCTCGTAGGCATCGGAAACAAACTCCACAGATTCGATGTCTACAGGAATACTGCTTACAGCCGCATCCGGAATCCGCACATCGAAATCCGCTTCCTCAATGCTGCCTGCGCAATAGATGTATCCGGATACACCTTGATAGGTCTTTCTCAGCGCATCCGGATAGTATTCCTCCAGCCGCTGAATGCCGTTCTTCTCAAATCCGTATGGTCCCCATTTTTCCCATCTGCCGTCATAGGAGAAGCCGGTTTCCTTGCAATACCGCTCAATCGCATTGCTCAAATAGACCAGGACATTTTCTCTTTTCTTTGAGAAGTAGACCAAAGGGACTCCGTGATTGGAAGTCCTGGGCTCCAGCTGCTTGATCGTGCCTATTGGCGATGCGTGATAATACATATGCACCTCGCATTTTCCGGTTTATCAGGCCGAAGCCTTCCTTACATTTCCTTGATATACATCCCTTCCACCGCCCCTAGGACAGGCCGCATTTTTCCGCTTGCCGCAAATCCGTGCGCTTCACATCATCCAGCACCCTTTTCATCGGAAGTCCCGCAAAAACTGCTTCACTAAGCTGATTTTGAGTATACCACACGCCGCCCCCGATGGCAAGCGGTCAGTGCCTCCTCACCGGGTGGTGAAAGATTTTTCGCCGCCGGGGCATACTAAGGCCGGAGGTGAGAGAGATGAAGCGAAAGGACCGCGGCTTCCCCTACGACGCCGCGCCGGACGTGCATCAGTTCCGGGGCGTGCCCCAGGACTGCTTTGACCTGGTGAACCAGTACGGCACCTATAATATCCAGCCCACCACCGACACGGAGAATCTGTTCCCCCTGATCGGGCCGGAAATGCCGGAGCGTTGGCGGCACATGAGCCTGGGCAAGGACGACCTGGATTCGCTGGGATAGCCCACCGCAGGGAGCGGCGGGCGGGATAAAAGGCAGGCGGGGCGGGGCCCCGGGCATCGCACACGCCCCGCCTGCCCTTGAAAAAACATTGACACCGGCGGCAGAACCCTTATAATGGTAGTATCACCACTGAGGAGGCCGCTATGGACAACAAGAAAAAAACCGACAGCATCATGCGCTATGTGGTGTATCTGCTGTGCGGCGTGCTGCTGGCGGGGTATTCCCTGCTGAAATGGAACGCTATGAGCGAGATGAAGTATCTCTATCTGGCCATCGGCGTGATCTGGGTCATTTACGGCGGCGTCCGGGCCCTGGTGCTGGCCCGGCGGCAGAAGCAGGACCGGGAATAAGCAATGGGCGTACCGCTTGCGGTACGCCCTGTCTGCATTTATCCCCCCAGCAGCCACAGCACCACACCGTATACCACGCTGGCGGCGGTGCCGAATACGATCACAGGCCCGGCGATCAGGAACATTTTGGCGGCCATGCCGGTGATCAGGCCCTCTGCTTGTGTCAAGATAGGACACATATTTTTTTGTTTTTCTCGAATTATAGGATTCAGTCCAACGGTAATCAGTTATTTCTTCTCAAAGGCTTATCATCCGGCCTGCCTTGCAACTGCTTTTATGATTTCCTCGGTGAAATCATCATGACACCGGAAGTCAATCTCTATTCGTCCATTTTCATAGACACGGACCTTCTCTATCAGTTTCCGAAGTTCTTTTGGGCGGTACCCATTCAAAAGCTGAATACCCTTGGCATCTGCTTCTAACACAGCAGCTTTTTCTTTCCCAACCCTCAATTTTGTAATCGTTGCTTCCGTTGCTGCCAATTCATCACGCATGGAATCTATTGCGGTCTGGCGTTCTTCCTGGGCAGTGATAAATTTATCTCGCGTCATCCTGCCATTTCGGTATTCTTCATATAAGTCGAGCTTGCTGTTTTGTGCCCGTTGAAGTGTACGCTTGAGCATTGCGGCTTTCTTTTCAAGCAATGGTTCCTCTCGATTTGCGTTCACTTTTACCTGCACAGCCTTTTCCGCCAGTGTTTTCGCCAGCACCTTAACAACCTCAAGAACACTTGATTGCAGTGTCTCGATTGGTTCATGGAGCCGTGTGCAATCCGCATTAGAAGAAACGCCGGCTTTTAAGCAAAACAGATGCGTTACTTTTCCATTGGATTTTTGGAGTTTTCGTCCGCAATATCCGCACACAAATAAATTATCTGCTCTTTCGCCAGCTGTGTTTTGATTAACGGTCTTAATTCGACTTCTGCGTGATGCAGCCGCCTCACTAAACATATTCTGGGGGATGATTGCCTCATGAGTATCTTCCACGATGATCCATTCGCTCTGCGGTAGCGCACGCATCTTCCCGGTGCTGATTCCCACTGTTTCTCTTTTGTTGGAAATCATTTTTCCCGTATAGCGCTCATCCTTAATGATGCGGAGCACGGTACATGCTACCCATATCGGTTTCTCCTCAAGAATGCGTCCATTATAAAACCCACCGTTCTTTTCCTTATAGCTTGCAGGGGATGGAATGCCATCATCATTTAATGCACGAGCAATTTGTGAGGCTGTTCTTCCGGCAATACATTCTTCAAAGATTCGTACTACCACCGGTGCTGTTTCCTGATCCACAAGCAAATGGTGCTTATCTTTAGGATCTAACCGATATCCATAAAAAGCGCTACCGCCCCGATACTCGCCGCGTCGGCTCCTGGTTTTGTTTGCACTCCTTACTTTCACAGATAAATCCCTGCTGTATAATCCGTTGATCAGATTCCGCAGCGCAAGCTCCAATCCGCCTGTCGTACCGATAAAATTTTCACTGTCAAAGTTATCATTTGCAGAGATAAAACGAGTTCCGAACAGCGGCAATATCAGCTCCAGATATGCACCAACCTCCAAGTAATCTCGTCCAAATCGCGAAAGATCCTTGACCATGATCGCTTGTATTTCTCTCCGGCGTATCTGCTCCATCATAAGCATGAATTGCGGTCTGTCAAATATTAGGGTGGGATAACGATACTCCCACAAAGTCAGTAAAATCAATGGTTTGCGACAGCAGACGAGCGAATATGTAATGGGAAAAGCTGAATATAGCACAGCTCAGAAGGGCGCTGATACGAAAAATCAGCGCCCTTTTCCTATACCCACCCGAAAAATGTATCAATTAGGGTGCGAAAACCTCTGTTTTTTCCTCTCAG
>OLWT01001106.1_pt1 | contig 14954 bp, 11 predicted proteins | sample 1674001 | NCBI WGS metagenome assembly OLWT01 (sample SAMEA103958137, study PRJEB25191) | human gut metagenome | biome: human-associated habitat [ENVO:00009003]; feature: intestine environment [ENVO:2100002]; material: feces | place: Germany | collected 2013/2015 | reverse complement strand
AAGGACTTGTTCTGCATGATGGTCTTGCGGTAGATGCCGTAGATGCTCTTGACTCTCCGCTTGATGGTCGCGCCCTCGATGCCGCTCTCCTCGAGGCGGCTCTTGATGACGCCCGACACGCTGGCCAGAAACTCGTCGCCCGCGCGCTCGCTGAGCATCTTGTTGATCTCCTCGTAGCCCACGGGGTCGAGGTAGTGGAGACTGCGGTCTTCCAGCTCCTCCTTGACGTTCAGGATGCCCAGACGGTTGGCGATGGGAGCGTAGACCTCCATGGTCTCCCGGGCCTTGTCGCGGCGCTTCTGCTCCGGCCATGCGTCGCCGGTGCGCATATTGTGCAGGCGGTCACAGAGCTTGATGATCATGACGCGGACGTCACGGCTCATGGCCAGCAGCATCTTGCGCAGGTTCTCGGCCTGACGGTCCTCGACATTCGAGAACTTGATCTGGGTCAGCTTGGTGACGCCATCAACGAGCAGCGCGACTTCGGGGCCGAACTTCTGCTTGATCTCGGCAACCGTGACCGGCGTGTCCTCGGCCACATCGTGCATGAGGGCCGCGGCAATGCTCTCGCTGTCCATGCCCAGCTCCACCAAAATCTGCGCCACCGAAAGCGGGTGACAGATGTACGGCTCGCCGCTGCGGCGGCGCTGCTCGCCGTGGGCCTTTTCGGCCAGCGCGTAGGCGCGGTCGATCATAGCAAAATCATAGGGACGGCCGCTGTCAACCAGACTCTTTTTCAGATCGTCATAGGTGATGGGCATTTTTACTTCTTGCACGTTTGTGTTTTCCATAGTCCGTTCCCCTCTCCGTTTTCTATCTGTCTTGCACAGCGCTTTTTCGGGCATTCTGTAGGGCGCTCATGCCTGTTTTGCCAGCTCCGCCAGCTTTTGCAGCACCGGCGCACTGGCCAGGTCCTGCTTGGCCGTCACGGGCACGGGCAGCCAGCGGCCCTCCTGCTCCTCAATCAGGCCAAGCTCCTGCAGCGCCGTCAGGCTTGCCAGCGTCTTGCCGGTGTTCTCCTCGCCAAGCTTTGCGAACAGGGGCTGCAGATCTTCGGCGTGCCAGCGCCGCGCCTGCAGCTCCCGATAAACGGTGATGATATGGCTGCGCTCCGGGGCGATGCTCTCCTTCTGCTCCGGCGTCAGGGGCGTACCCCGGCGCAGCGCCTGCACCAGCGCGGCCTGCTCTGCAGCTGTGTTGCCGAGGCCCGCCGGGTGCAGCTCGATGATGCGGCCCGACAGCTGTGCGCCCCGGGGCGAATCGTAGACCGAAAGGCTGATGGCTGCGTCCACGACGTCGCCCGTCGAGTAAGGCACCTGTTCCGGGTGCATCCCGAACCAGACGGCGTAGATGCTGGAATTGCCCTGCCGCAGACGCAGGCGGCAGTGCTTGCCCTCCGAGACGGCGTAGACGCCCTCCACGACAGCCATTTCCAGCACGAAGACCGGGCTGGGGTTGTCGGCACCGTAGGGTGCCAGCTGGTCGAGGCGGCGGACGCTCTCCACCGTCAGACGGTCGAGGTGGACGGATAGATCACATTCCAGCGGCGGGGTGCGCAGCACGGGACACTCCCGGGCCGCCCAGTCGTTGAGCCGCTGGCGGAGCGTCTGCAGATCCTCTTCCCGCACCGAGAGGCCCGCTGCCATGGCGTGGCCGCCGAAGCGAAGCAGGATGTCGGCGCAGGAGGCGATGCACTCGTGCAGGTTGAAGCCCTGCACGCTGCGGCCGCTGCCCTTGCCCTCGCCGTGCTCATCCACCGACACCACGATGACCGGGCGTCCGGTCTTTTCCACAAGGCGGGAGGCCACGATGCCGATGACGCCGGGGTGCCAGTCTTTGCCCCAGAGCAGGATGACCCGATCTTCGAGGCGTTCCGGCTCAGCGTCCAGCAGCTCCTGCGCGGCTTTGACGATCTCCATCTCCGTCTCCTGCCGCTGGATGTTGATGTCACTCAGCTTATGAGCCAATTCTTCGGCCCGGTCTTCGTCTTCACAGAGCACCAGCTGCAAAGCGGTCACGGCGCTGTCCATCCGGCCCGCCGCATTAAGGCGGGGCGCGATGGCGTAGCTGATGTTCTCTGCCGTCACCGGCTTGCCTGCAAGGCCCACTTCTTCCAAAAGGGCGCAGAAGCCGGGTCTGTCCGTATTTTGCAGCTGGCGCAGACCTGCTTTGACGATGGTGCGGTTCTCCCCTGTCAGGGGCATGACGTCGGCCACGGTGCCAACAGCGGCGAGGTCGCCGCAGTATTCCAGCATCTCTTCCGGCGGGCAGCCATCCAGCGCGGCGCAGAGCTTGAAGGCCACGCCCGCGCCGCACAGGCCCTTGAAGGGGCTGGTATCATCGGCGCGGCGGGGGTCCACCACGGCAACGGCCTTAGGCAGAGTATCATGGGGCAGATGGTGATCGGTGACGATCAGGTCCACCCCCAGTGAAGCCGCAAACTCAGCCTCCTCCAGTGCGGAGATGCCGTTGTCCACCGTCACGATGAGCCGATAGCCCTTGTCGTGGATGGACTGGATGGCGTTGCGCGACAGGCCGTAGCCATCGCCATCGCGGCTGGGCAGCATGCACTTGACGGCGGCACCCATCCCTTTCAGGTGCTGATAGAGCAGGGCCGTGGCGGTCACACCGTCCACGTCGTAGTCGCCGAAGACGACGATGGTCTCCCCTTCGTCGATGGCCCGCAGGATGCGCTCACAGGCTTTGTCCATGTCGGTCAGGAGCATGGGGTCGCTCAGCTCTTCTTCGCCCGCCAGAAGGGTCAGCGCCTCGGCGGGGTCGGTGATGCCCCGGGCAGCGAGGATGCCGGCCAGCAGGCCGGCTTCTTTCTGCTGGGCCGCGAGGACAGAGCGGTATTTTTCCTCGCTCCACTCTTCGTCCATGTTCTGGTATTCCAGCTCTTCGGTGTTCTGCTGGGCGATGGCGGCGGTCAGCTGGCGGCTGGCCTGTGGCTGCGAGGTGCTGGATCCGGATGCGCTCGGCAGCGCGACCAAAGCGTTGCGCACCGCCGCGCCGATGGCCTGCGGGTCCCCGCCCGCGGCCTCGATCAGAGAGCGCGCCACGCCGTTTTCCTGGCGCAGCAGCGCATCCATGACGTGCAGGGTCTCGACCTGCGCGTTTCCTGCGGCGGACGCACTCTGAATCGCGTCGCCGACGGCTTCTTGGGCCATAGTGGTGAACTTCTGTTCCATATCGTATTCCTCCATATCATGCGGTCTGCGCAGTGCGGCTCGCGGGCTTCGAAAGCCCTGCGAGCGTTGCGACAGACCGCAGCTTGTCGTTGTCTGATATGGTCAACCGACCTGGAACCCATTCTATTCCCAAAACTTGAGTGCATATGACTCAAGTTTTGGATTTTGGTGGGGAGGGTGACTAGTAGCCCCCTCTGATGAGGAAGCTTGGGCAGCCGCTACTTCAGTGCGCCGACGGCGGATTCGGCGGCGGCGAGGACTTCGCCGGAGAGAATCGCCTCGGCCACGCCCTCAATCTGCGGGGTGGTCCAGGTATCGCGTACGTCGGGGCCGATTTCGTTGGCGTACTGGCGCACCACGCGGTATACGGCGGCGCCCGCCGCACCCGGACGGTACGGCTTGCGGAAGTCGAAGGAGCGGCAGGAGCACAGCAGTTCCACGGCCAGCACGCGCGCAAAGGCCGGAATCGACCGGCGCAGCTTGCGGGCGGCGGCCCAACCCATCGACACGTGATCTTCCTGCATGGCGGAGCTTGGAATCGAATCGACCGAGGCAGGCACGGCGTTACGCTTCATTTCGGAGACGATGCCGGCAGCGGTGTATTGGGCGATCATGAAACCGGAGTCCACGCCCGGGTCACCAGCCAGGAACGCCGGCAGGCCGCGGTTGCGCGCCACGTCAAGGAAGCGGTCGGTACGACGCTCGGAGATAGAGGCTACGTCGGCGGTCGGAATCGCCAGGAAATCGAGCACATAGGCCAGCGGCGCGCCATGGAAGTTGCCGTTGGACTCCACACGGCCGTCCAGCGTGACGCACGGGTTATCGATGGCGGAGGCGAGTTCCACGCCCGCCACGGAGGCCGCGTATTCCACGGTGTCGCGGGCGGCGCCGTGCACCTGCGGGGTGCAGCGCAGCGAGTAGGCGTCCTGCACACGCACGGTGGAGCCCGGGCGGCCGGCCTCAATCAGACCAGAGTCCTTGAGCATGCGGGCGATGTTCGCAGCGGAATCGCCTTGGCCGCGATGCGGGCGCAGCGCCTGCAAGTCGGCGGCGAATACGCGGTCGTTGCCGAGCATACCTTCCACGCTCATCGCGGCGGCGACATCCGCGGTCTTGAGCAGCAGGCGCAGATCGGTGATGGCCATACACAACATGCCGAGCATGCCGTCGGTGCCGTTGACCAGCGCCAGTCCTTCCTTCTCTTTCAAATCGACGGGCGTGATGCCGGCCGCACGCAGCGCTTCGCCGCCGCCGATCTTGAGGCCGTCAGCGTTGCGGGCCTCGCCTTCACCCATCGCCACCAAAGCACAGGCTGCGAGCGGCGCCAAATCACCGGAGCATCCGAGTGAACCGTATTCGTAGACCACCGGGGTGATGCCGGCGTTCAGCATATCGGCGTAGACCTGCGCGGTTTCCGGGCGCACACCGGTGCGTCCGGTGCACAGGGTGCTCAGGCGCAGCACCAGCAGGCCGCGCACCACCTCACGCTCCACTTCCGGTCCGGCACCGGCGGCATGCGAGCGAATCAGACTTTTCTGCAGCTGCGCACGCTGTTCCTTGGGGATGGAGGTGGAGGCGAGCGCGCCGAATCCGGTGGAGATACCGTAATGCGGCACGGTGTCGTCGGCCAAATGATCGATAACCGCGCGACTCAGCGCCATCTCATGCTTCGATTCGTCCGAAATCGCCACTTTGGCACCGCCGCGCGCTACGGCGATAACGTCCTCGATGCTCAGCGCTCCAACACCTACGGTGACCGTCTGCTCTGCCATGCTCATACCTTTCTATATATGTGCCGCATTCCGCATATACGACATATGCGGCACATGCTTCGCCGGGGATCCGCGACTGCCCGCATTCGCTCACCGCACCTGCCCATCAACAGCAGGCGACGCAAACGCGACCAATCGCTCCCCGAGTAATCAAACCTTGGCCATTTCACCTCAGTCGGATGCCCGCCATAAGCCACTTCGTCCATCTTGTGTCTGAAATCTCAGACATGTAAGGTGATGGAAATATGAGCCATGCCTCGCAGCAATACGCCTTCACCGAGCCACGTACCGTCAAGCGGGCGCAGGTGAAGCCATCAGAACGGGAACATCAGACATCATCATCCGCGCCACGTGTCTCGCTGGCTCCGGCGGCCGACCGTACGCTCGACATCCTCGAGTTCATCGCGAGCAATGGTCAGACGCAAGCCGCCACGCTCGCTCGCGAACTCGGCATTCCGCGCTCCACGGTGTACCAATTGTTGGAGATTTTGGAGCGTCACGGACTGGTCACCCGCCTTGCCGAGCAGCGCGCGTACGGCATCGGACTCAAGACTTTCGAGCTGGGATCGGCCTATTCTCGCCAACATCGTGTATCGCAGGTCGCGCATCCGGCGTTGGCGCGTCTTGTTGACGAGACCGGCGAAAACGGACATCTGGCCGTGCTGCACGGCAACGAAATCATTTATGTGATTGAGGAGCGCGCCGCGCATCGCCCGCCGCTAGTGTCAGGCGTGGGCGTGCGCCTACCCAGTCACCTGACCGCCACCGGGCGGGCCATTCTGTCCGCACTCCCCCGCAATCAGGTCCGCGCGCTATATCCCAATCGTCAGGCGTTCACCGACCGCACCGGCATCGGCCCCAAATCGCCCAAGGAGCTGGAGGCAACGCTCGCCGAAACCCAACGCACCGGTTTTGCCGAGGAACACGGAGACGTGACGCCCGGCTTTGATTCATACGCCGTCGCTGTGCGCGACTACAACGACTTTCCCATCGCCGGGCTGGCTCTCACTTTCGTGAGCGGATCGCTGCGCCCCGAACAGGAGCGGTCGCTTAAGACCAAGCTGCGGCTTGCCGGCACGGAACTGTCCCGGCGTCTCGGCGCGGTCGGCAGTTTGACATGAGGATTCGCGAGATCATCGTGCTGGGCTCCTTCGCCCCGATCACGATTTTCTCAACTAAGTTCACCGATTCGCTGACCGGCAACGCCAAACTCGCCGGCTTCTCGCTGACAGTGACGGCCATCATCAGCCTGGTGGTGATGACCGCCCTGCACGCACTTCTGCCGGGAGCGTAAGGCGCGTTCTTGGTTCCCCTCAGTCAGCTTCTCCGCCTGGACGGCTCCCCTCAGAGAGGGGAGCCAGAACGAGTCACGCCCGAACGATTACGTTGCGCAGATCACCGATGCCTTCGACGTGCACGATGGTCTCGTCGCCTGGGTCGAGGTGGCCGGAGGCGTTCGGGGTGCCGGTCATGATGACGTCACCAGGCAGCAGCGTGGAGAACGACGAAATCGCGGCAATCTGCTCGGGGATGCCGTGAATCAGGTTCGCGGTGGTGCCAGACGCCATCGGCACATCCTCGCCGTTCAGCGTGAAGGAAATCTTGGCGTCCTTCCAGTCGAGGTCGTCACGCATCACGATCCACGGGCCAAGCGGACAGGAGGTATCGAAGCCCTTGGCGCGCGTCCACGTGGGGTCGATGCCCTGCAGATCGCGCAACGTCACGTCGTTGACGCAGGTGAAGCCGAACACGTAATCCATCGCGTTTTCAACGGACACGTTCTTGGCGATGCGTCCCATCACCACGGCCACTTCCGGCTCGAAGTTCATGTCCTTGGAGCAGGCCGGGTACACGATCGGATCGTCGGGGCCGATTACCGAGGTGGACGGCTTGGTGAAGATCACCATGTCCTCCGGCGCGTGGGCGATTTCGGAATGGCCGGCCTCGTGCATGAACTGGGCGTGGGCCTCGTAGTTCTTGGCCAGACCGTAAACCTTGGAGGGGATCACCGGGGAAAGCAGGCGGATGCCGTCGCCGTCGACCGGGTAACGAGTGCCGGTGGGCTTGACCTGGTCGCCGGCCAGCGGATGACCGTCGAGTTCGATGAGGTAGTCCTTGCCGTCCGTTTCGTCCTTTTGTACGAAGGCGTAGCACGGCGAATCATTCAAAGAAAAACGTGCGAGTCTCATGCCTGTAAGCCTACTCCTTGGCGGTTCCTTCCGCAGAAGCATCCGTCCAAGGAGCAAGCAGACCGGCCTTCAATCGACCAAAACGCACGTTCGCTGGGATTGCTACTTTTCGGTCCAGGTTTTGTCATACAGCGACTGGCCGCTTTGCGTGTGCATGATGACGCGCAATGATGCCTTGCCGCTGGAGGTCTTGCACATCGAGCCCAGCAGATTCGCGGTGGATTGATAGGTGCTGTCCATAGCATCCAGTGAGGAAGCGGCGGTATCGCCTAGCGAGGCATAGCTGTCGTCGAGCACGTACTCGTACACCAAGGTGTCACCGTCGACACGGTAGTTGAAGGTGATGCCGGTGTCTGCAAACGTATCCGCTTCGGATTCAATGGAGTCCTTGAATTCCAAAGAGTCGACGAAATCCTGAATCGAATCGTACAGCCCATAATCGCCGTCGGTTAGATCGTCATGGGTTTCGCCCAACGTGTCGTCCAGCGCATCGTCAAGATTATCTTGAGCTTTGCTCTTATCGCTGCTATCACCGTTGCCCGAAGAGGACTGACTATAGAAGGAATCGGTTTTCGCCTCATCTATAGCCTTGCTGGTGTACGAGACACCGCCGACGATCAGCGCGATGACCAGTATTACCTGTATCACCATGCCCGCCGCACTGATGATGATGCCGGCGATGGCCAAGCCCTTGCCCTTGCCGCCCTGTTTCTTAATCTGGTTGAGGCCCACGATGCTCAGGATCAGACCGGGGAGTGAGACAAGGAACGAGCAGATAAAACCGGCAATAGCCAGGCCGTTGTACTTCTGGTTCGCTTCAGGCGGCACACTGCCGTAAGAACCAGACCATCCCGGCTGGCCGTTCGGTTGGCCGCCTTGCATATACGGGTTATAGGGCGTTTGCGGAGGCACGGCCCCGCCGCCCGGATATACCGGAGCACTACCGCTGCCATAGACCGGAGGAACCGATCCGCCTGCCGGAGCCGCCCCCGGATAGGGCGAATTGGGTGCTGCCGGTGCGGGCGCGGGCGCGGGCGCTGCCGGTGCGGGCGCGGGCGCAGCGGCAGGAGTCACTGGTGGCAAAGCCTGCGTAGGCGGTACCGGCTGATTGGCCGGCGCAAAAGGCTGGGTGGGCTGCTCGGCAGGTGTAAACGCCTGCGTAGGCTGTTCAACAGGAGTGAACGCTTGAGTGGGCTGCTCGCCCGCTGCGATTGCTTGGGTTGGAGCATTGTTGGCGGCGGTTCCCGTTTCCGCCGTCATCGCATTTAACGGCTCAGTCGGATTGGCGTCAGCTTGCTGCCACGGCACCTGGCCGTTCGGATTGACATTCGGATCAGTCATGACATGCACTCCTTCAACTGCATCGCACCCCACTTGCGAGATGCGCCCCTCGTCTTACGCGCCACATTGTGCGTTACAGACAACTGTACTCCTCGTGGCGAGCCTTAAGTACCCCAGGAAATTTGGCTTCCAAAAACACAAAAGCCTGAAACCGGCTATTGCCTCAGCAATATTCAGTCGGTTTCAGGCTCAATCGTTAATCCTCTGGCGAAACGACGATCTACTTCTTCAGCAGCGGTGCGACCTGCTCCTCGTAGGCGGTCAGGGCGGTGTCGATCACGTTGTGCATGTCGTAGTACTTGTACGTGCCCAAACGGCCGCCGAACACCGTGAGCGGCTCGGCCTTCGCGAGCTCCTCGTACCTCGCGTACAACGCCTTGTCGGCCTCCGTGTTGATCGGATAGTACGGCTCGTCGCCACGCTCGGCGAAACGGCTGTACTCCTCCCACACCACGGTCTTGTTCGGGTTCTGGGAGTCATGACGTTCCGGGTTGAAGTTCTTGAACTCGATGGCGCGGGTGTAGGGTACGTCCGCGTCGGAGAAGTTCATCACCGGGCATCCGAAATGGTCGCCCTCGTCGTAACGCACCTCCCTGAAGTCCACCGTGCGCCACTTGAGGTCGCCCAGCTCATAGTCGAAGTAACGGTCCACCGGGCCCGTGTACACCACCGGCACGCCGGCGGCCTTGAGCGCGGTCTTGTTGTACGGCTGGGACTCGTCGAAGAAGTCGACGCCAAGCTCCACAGTGATGCGCGGGTCGTCGATCATGCGCTCCATCCACGCGGTGTACCCGTCCGTGGGCAGGCCCTCCCACGTGTCCCTGAAATACCGGTTGTCGTAGTTGAAGCGCACCGGCAGTCGCTTGATGATGGCGGCCGGCAGCTCGGACGGGTCGGTCTGCCACTGCTTGCCGGTGTAGTTCTTGATGAACGCCTCATACAGGGGGCGGCCGATGAGCTGGATGCCCTTGTCGTTGAGGTTCTTCGGGTCCGTGCCCGCCAATTCGCCGGCCTGGCTCTCGACCAGGGCCTTCGCCTCGGCCGGCGTGTAGTGCGCGTGGAAGAACTGGTTGATGGTCCCGAGGTTGATCGGCAGGGGATACACCTCGCCGTCGTGCGTGGCGTACACGCGGTGCACGTAGTCCGTGAAGCTTGTGAAACGGTTCACGTAGTCCCAGACCCTCTTGTTGCTCGTGTGGAACAGGTGCGCGCCGTACTTGTGGATCTCCGCGCCGGTCTCCTCGTCCATGTAGCTGTACGCGTTGCCGCCGATGTGGTCACGGATATCGATGATGCGCACGCGCGCGCCGGTGTGCTCCACCGCCTGCTGCGCCACCGTCAGACCGAACAGGCCCGCGCCGACGATAACGAGATCGGGATACTCAACAGAATCTGCCATGCTCAGGCAATCCTTCCGGTAATAAGCGTTCAAGCGCAAGGTTTGATTCGTCATTATCCTACCGATGAGACGAGCCATACCAAAATTACGAGCTCAAACTCAATGCTGGATTGTCACATATTTCATTCCACACAGATTTATGGCTCTTCAACGAACTCATCAACGATTTGATCCTCCGTCTCGCCGAGGAACACCTCTATGCCCCATACTGGTCACAACAGATACTCGATGAGCTGAGGAGAGACCTCTAATTACGCATAGGAGAAGAGCGTTCGGCGCAACGTATCAATGCGATGACTGCCGCATTCCCAGAGGCTCTAGTCACTGGTTACGAAAGCCTCATCAAAAATATGACATGCGACGAGAAAGACCGGCACGTACTTGCAGCAGCAGATTATTTACCCGCACAAACCTTGGTCACCTTCAACACGAAAGATTTTCCTGAAACTTCGACACAGCCTCTTCGCATCGAAGTAAAGAGACCCGATGATTTCTTCCTCGATGTATTGGATCTCGATCCAGGAAGAGTGGCAAGAGTTTGTCACACGGCACTGCTGAGCTATAAATGATATCCACAAACGCCTGAAGACTACGCAGACATGCTCCGGAAAAGCGGTGTACCCGAATTTGCGAATCGCCTCTACCCCATTCTCGATGCCTTGAGTCTGAATTGACTTCCACAGGTGTCTTCATCGTCAATAATCAAACATCCTCGAGCAAAAGTACCCCATTAAACGTTGCGCAGCTCGGCTAGGAAACGTGCAATACTGGATACGTCCGCATATACAAAGAGGAAGCACAAGTCTTGCCAATCAACGCCACTCCCCTCATTTCCGTAATCGTGCCGGTATACAACGCCGAAGACTACCTGCGCTACTGCGTGGACTCCATTCTGCAGCAGTCGTATACGAACCTCGAGGTGATTCTGGTGGACGACGGGGCCAAGGATTCCAGCCCGGCCATCTGCGATGAGTATGCGACGCAGGACAGCCGCGTCACCGTGATCCATCAGGAAAACGGCGGCATCGCCAAGGCCCAGAACACCGGCCTCGATGCCGCGCATGGTGAGTACATCGCGTTCTCCGACAACGACGACATCCTCGACCGCCGCAATATCGAATACCTGCTGCACGCGTTGCAAAACACCGGCGCGGATATGAGCAAGGCCCGCTGGCGCCAGTTCGGCGTCTCCCAGCTGGGCGAGGTGTCCAAAGAGGCCGAGACGGGCGCGCAGGCGCCCGGCAAAATCACCGTGTTCGAGCACCCGCTCGCCGCCTACCAGACCGTGTTCTGCAAAAGCCTGCGACTGCTCGGCAGCAAGCTCGGCCGCAACACCGAGGCCCGCTACTTCAACGAGGCGAACTGGTGCCGCCTGTACAGGCGCGAGCTGTGGGACGGCCTGCGGTTCCCCGAGGGCCATTACGCGCAGGATATCCGCATGGCAGGCCCCCTGTACGCCCGCATGGGCAAAGTGGCCGACATCGATTGCGTGCTCTATTACTGGCTTCAGGAGCCCGACTCGGTGACGCACTCGAAGCGAACCGCCGCATTCTGGCATGACAACGTGCTTTCCGCAGCCGAGAACTTCCAGTTCACTCTGGAACAGGGCATCACCCCGTGCCGGAACTACTTCGGCCTGACCGCCAGCGTGCGCGATGAAGGCAAAGGCCTCAAGGCGCTCGGCTCCGAAGAACTACATGACAGCGACTGGCAGAACCATCTCGATGACGTGGCCACCATGCGCGCCCTGATCAGCAAGCTGAGCATCGGCGAACGCCTGAAATGCGCGGTACTTGCCACGATTCGCTCATGCGAGAACGTTGTGTACGACAACCGCATTCACTCGATGAAGTAGAGCAATAGCCGAGCCAGCAAACCCTTATCATCAGCAAGCTAGGGCGCGCTGGCTTACCTTCCTATCGTCAACTATGACTAGTCCCAGCAGGAATACTGGCAACACCGGGAGCACATACCGTCCCTGTATTCCTTGGAACACTCCGAATCGACTCATCGATTCCAAGTCATTCCAAGTCATTCCCACAAAGAGCACGAACGCTGCTATCTCAGCAGCTGCAATCACTAGGGCCAAGATCAGGAACCGATACTTTCCCACCCCTGCGGACGGTGCCATACGAACAGCCCCAGTTGTCTTCACCGTATACACCAACGCCGCAAGCCAAACCAGTACAAGCACAACCGACATCACGGTATACCAGACTGGAAGCTGAGTGAGGTGATAAGTCCCAAGAAATATCATGGAACGAACTATCTTGCCGATGGTGAGTATCGGATGGGACAGCGCAACGCTCATGTTATGCGATACATTCACTTGCGCCAACGAACTACTAAACAGCACGCTCCAAGGAAGGTACAACACCCCCATCAGCACCGCCGCAACGCCAACAAATTCCACTTTGCGCCGCACAGTCATTACCGCAGATGGCAGGAATAGCGCGGCACCTGCCACAAGCGCATAGGACAGCTTCTCACATGCCAGAGCCCATGCCAGCACTCCCAATGCCACAGTGCATGGCAGAGAAATCACATGTTTGTTCCCTGCAATCGCAGCGATGGCCGCCACCATACAGGCCGAAAGCGCCACAATCATGCCATCAATCATCAGGCTCGATGCCACAAACGCCACCGGTGGAATAACTAATAGCAACGCCATCAGCGATTTCCAACGCGGCAACAGCGCAATGGCAAAGCATCCCATAATCGCATACAGAATGCTGTTGGATATTCGCGCCGCCTGCCACTGCGCATATGGCGACAGGTTCACCAGCATGGCTATTTTCATGCCAATGGCCTGAGGCAGATAATCAAGCGGGAAATATGCGTTGGACCGGTTGGATCGTGTCTCATTCGGAACAACAATCTGACTAGCTGGCATAATATCAGCGGATCTCTGCCCGTCTTGCAACGAATCACCACGCCAAGCTCGCTCCAATGCATCGAAAACCAATATATTCCCGGCACCGGGAATCATCAGCAAGCGATTAGGGGCTGCGGACGTTTTCTTGGAGACTGAACGGAAAGATTTTCGTATGTCCGGTCTTGAGGAACGAGAGCGTGCGGTGGAGTTGTATTTCACCACGCCGATGATGACGGCCCAGGTGGTGGAGCATCTGGGTTATCCGACCAGGCAGTGTCTGGAGCGTTGGCTGGCGATGGATTCCCGGTATGCTGGCCATATGGCCAAACCCATCATCCCACTGGAGACCAGGCGAAGGGCAGTCGAGCTGGTGCTGGGCGGCATGCAGCAGAAGCAGGCCGCCAAACAGCTCGGCGTGAGCGTCGGCGCGGTGCATGGCTGGGTCAGGGCGTACCGCAAGGGCGGCATGGCCGCGTTGCAGCCCCGGAACCAGAATGCCGCCCAGGGCGGGAAATCGGCGTCCGTCCGTCCTCGGGGCGGGGCGGATGCCGGGGGCGGCGATGACGTGGAGGCGTTGCGCCGTAGGGTCGAGGAGCTGGAGTTGGAGAACGCGTTGATGCGGGAGGTGGTGGAGGCTCGCAGAAAAAGACCCCGGCGCCGACCTGCGGCGCCTGTCGAACAGGGAGAAGACCCTGTTGATCGACCGGTTGAGGCCGGCGTATTCGCCCGGCTCGATGACATGCTTGCTCGCCATCGCGCCCAGCGGCCACCTACTGCCACCACGCCCGGCTCGGCGTTGACAAGTACGCCGGACTCAGGGCAGAGGTGGCCGGGGCGTTCGCCGATTCCAAGGGCAGGTACGGGTACCGCAGGATCAAGGCGGTGCTCAAGACCGGCGTATCGGATGTATTTCGTCAAGTCGGTGTTTCGTGTTTAGTCATGTATTTTTTTCGGGTTTAGGCAGTTGCATGCATTTTCCTTATTTTTCCGGTTGCGCGGAGGTGTTCCTGCCGAACATGAGGGCCTCACTGACGCGGCGGCTCTGGCCGGTGAACTCGAGGAGCCGCCCGTGGTGCACGATGCGGTCGATGATCGCTGCGGCGAGTTTGTCGTCCGCGAAGACCGTGCCCCATTTACTGAACTCGATGTTCGTGGTGAATATGATGCTCCGTCTTTCGTAGCTGCCCGCGATGATCTGGTAGAGCAGGCGCGCCCCGTCGATGTCGAAGGGTACGTAGCCGAACTCGTCCAGTATGATCAGGTCGGCACGGCCGATGTCCCGGAGCATCGTCTCGAGCGTGCCGTCGCGTTTGGCCTTGCCCAGCTGGAGGACGAGCTCGGCGGTCTGATGGAACCGCACGCCCAGCCCCATGTCGATCGCCTTCATGCCCAGCCCGATCGCGAGATGTGTCTTTCCGCGCCCGGTCTTGCCGTAGAACACCAGGTCCTGCGCGCGCGGGATGAAACCGAGCCCTAGGAGCTCATCGAGCATGTAGCCGTCGGGGAGCCTGACGTTCGTGAAGTCGTAGCCGTCGAGACCCTTGACGACGGGGAACCGGGCGCGGCGCAGGAGCCTGTCGTGCTTCGCGCGTTCCCTGTTCGCCAGTTCCGTGTCGAGCAGGCGGTGGACGGCGTCGACCTGGCGGGGCGTGGCCCAGCCGGCGAATTCGTCGATGCTCGCCTTGGAGATGAACAGCTTGCGGGCCTTCTCGTAGAGCCCTTCGTCCGTCTTCGTGTTCATCGCCCGCCTTCCTGCACGCCGACGTCCGCGGTGAACGCGATGTCGTATTCACTCAGATCCGGCCTGTCATCGTCGTATTCGATACCCGCCACGCCCTCGGCGAGCCTGGCCGCGAGCAGTGTGACACCGGCGCGGTCCGCCCCGCCGGTCGATTCGAGGATGGAAAGCATCGCCTCGACCGCGTTCGCCCACCCGGATTCCCTGTCAACGCGTTTGAGGGTCTGCAGCGCCTCGTTGCGTGTCTGTCTGTCCTGCCGATCCAGCCATTCCCGCAACGGGTCCGGCAACGCGTCACGTACCCGGCTGTTGGGCCAGGACGCGGGCTTGTTGCACAGCAGCGCCAACTGCATGGACGGGTCCTCGCTGTTCGTGCTGGCCTGGCCGTACGCCCGAGGATGGGTCGCCAGATGCTTGCCCGACGAGTCGAGGACCTCGACCTCGAGCGC
>OLWT01001105.1_pt1 | contig 14955 bp, 13 predicted proteins | sample 1674001 | NCBI WGS metagenome assembly OLWT01 (sample SAMEA103958137, study PRJEB25191) | human gut metagenome | biome: human-associated habitat [ENVO:00009003]; feature: intestine environment [ENVO:2100002]; material: feces | place: Germany | collected 2013/2015 | reverse complement strand
CGGAGATGGGCTGCCTGCCGCTGAATGTGTGCGTCCGGGGCGGGAAGATCGCCGCCCTGACGGCGGAGGTGCCCCGGGGCCGCCGGGTCATCGACGCCTCCGGACTGTATGTGCTGCCGGGGATCATCGACCCCCACACCCACCTGGGCCTGGCGGTGCCCTTCGGCCAGGAGCTGGAGAGCGAGACCCGCTCCGCCATCCTGGGGGGCGTCACCACCATCGGCACCTACTTCAATCAGCCCGGCAGCTATCTGCCGGTGATCGACCGCCTGCGCCGGGAGGTGTCCCAGCTGTCCCGGGTGGACATGATCCCCCACTTCTCCCTGCGGGAGCAGCAGCAGATCGACGAGCTGCCCCTGTATTCCCGCCAGGGCATGAACTCCTTCAAGGTGTACATGTGCGGCGTGCCGGGCCTGTACCCCCACCAGGAGGACGGCTTCATCATCCGGCTGATGCAGCGCATGAAGCAGCTGCCTCCCACGGCCCACCCCATCCTCAGCATCCACTGCGAAAACACCTCCATCTGCGACTATGCCACGGAGGATATGCAGTCCCAGCCGCTGGACACCCTGGCCGACTGGAACCGCACCCACCCCAACCTGGCCGAAGGCGAGGCCGTCCGCCGGGCGGCGTACTTTGCCCGGGAAATGGGCGTGCGCACCTATGTGGTCCACAGCTCCACCCGGGAGGCCATGGAGGCCCTGGCCGCCGACAAGCACCCCAACCTCTATGTGGAGACCACCTCCCCCTATCTCTGCCTGGATACCGACAGCCCCATCGGGGCCTACGGCAAGATGCTGCCGCCCATCCGTGAGCCGGAGAGCCGCAAGGCCCTCTGGGACGGCATCCGCAGCAGCCTCATCGACACCATCGGCACCGACAACACCGTGCTCACCGCCGGTGAAAAGCAGGTGTCCTCTGGCATGCGGGAGGCCGGAGCCGGATATCCCACCCTGGGTACCCACCTGGTCAGCGTCCTGGACGAGGGCATTTATCGCCAGGAGCTGCCCATTGAGAAGCTGGTGCCCCTGATGACCATGAACCCCGCCAGGATCTTCGGCGTATATCCCCGGAAGGGGACCATTCTCCCTGGCAGCGACGCGGACCTGGTGCTGGTGGACCTGCGGGCCGCCCGCACCGTGGACCCCCGCCAGCTGCTGAGCCGTTCGGACTTCTCCCTGTTCCAGGGCCGCACCCTGCGGGGCTGGCCGGTGGCCACCATCAAGGGTGGCCATATCGCCGCCTGGAACGGCCAGCTTACCGACGACCTCCAGCGGGGCCAGGTGCTGGAGCACTGACCCCCCGGCGGAACAAAAGCGCAAAAATGTAATGGAAATGACAGACATTTCCCCGAAAATATGTCAGGCTATAAGCAGATAAACGGAATGCTTTGCCTGCATATGGACAAAACGAGGAGGAACTGAGTCATGTATGTATGCAAGGTGATCGGAAAGATCATTTCCACCGTGAAAAACGAGAAGCTGGTGGGCCACAGCATCGTGCTGGTCCAGGCGGCGGCTCTGAACGACCGGGGCAGCCTGGAGGCAGACGGCCCGGTGTTTGCCGCAGCGGACACCATCGGCTGCGGCGAGGGCAACTTCGTTCTGGTGACCCGGGGCAGCAACGCACGCTATGCCTGCAAGTGTGCGGAGGCCCCGGTGGACATGGCCGTGGTGGGCATTCTGGACGGCGGTCAGTGGGGCCTCTCCTGACCCCATGCAGGAATCCTGAATTTTGAGGTGAGAACAAGCATGAAGCAATTATTCCAGCCTGACGGCATCGCCGTGGTGGGCGCTTCCTCCAACCCGGGGAAGGCCGGCTTTGTGGCGATCCGCAACATGCGGGAAAAGGGCTACCCCGGAAAGGTGTATCCGGTGAATCCCAAGGAAACGGAGATCCTGGGCTATCCCTGCTCCCCCTCCCTGGCGGAGGTGGAGGGCCATGTGGACCTGGTGGTCCTGATCATGCCCTCCCGGATGATCTACAGCGTCATGGACGATCTGGACCGCCGCATGGAGGAAAAGGGCGATGTAAAGTTCATCGTCTGCGCCGCGGCGGACTACGCCGAGACCAAGACCCCCGAGGGCATCGACCGCCAGGCCCGCCTGATGCGCACGGCGGAGAAATACGGCATCCGGGTGGTGGGCCCCAACTGCATCGGCGTCATCGACAACCGCAGCCTGGTGGATACCACCTTCGTGGACACCGGCGTGCCCTTCTCGTCCTTCGGCCAGCCCAGCGGCATCACCTTCATCTCCCAGAGCGGCGCTCTGGCCAGCACCATCCTGATGGAGGGCGCCGGACGGGTGGAGCCGGTGCTGTATAACAAGTTCATCTCCATCGGCAACATGGCCGATGTGGACTTTGTGGACCTGCTGAACTATTTCGAGACCGACGACTCCACCCGGGTCATCGGCATCTATATGGAGGGCTGCGGCAACGGCCGTGAGCTGGCCGAGACCCTGAAGCGGGTCAGCCGCAAAAAGCCCATCGTGGTGCTGAAGGTGGGCCGCAGCGCCCTGGGCGGCGCAGCCGCCAATTCCCACACCGGCTCCATGGCCGGGTCCGACGCCGTGTACGACGCCATGTTCAAGCAGACCGGCGTGGTCCGGGTGGACACCATCGACGAGCTCATCGACACCCTCCAGGCCTTCGACCGTCTGCCCCTGCCCGGCGGCGGCAATCTGTTCCTGTATTCCCAGGCCGGCGGCCCCGGCATCTACTGCACCGACGCCATCGCCCGGTGGCCCCAGCTGAAGATGCCCCTGGTGTCCGACGATACCAAGGCCCGCCTGGCCGCCACCCAGCAGCCCATGGCCAACATCTGCCACCCGGAGGGCTACGCGGATATCACCGCCTCCGCCTCCGTGCGCAACCATGTGGATGGCCTCCAGATCGTCCTGCAGGACGAAAACGTGGACGCCGTGGTGTTCATCACGGTGGTGCCCACCTTCCTGCCCCAGGAGGAGCTGGCCCGTGAGCTGGTGAAGATGACCGAAACCACCCCCCAGGCCCAGGAAAAGCCTGTGTTCTACTGCGTCATGGCCGGCGCTTATACCTCTCCGGCCCGGCGCATCATGGAGCAGGCGGGCCTGTGTACCTTCGACGCCCCGGACAAGGCCGTCCTGGCAGCGAAGAATATGTGCAATTACGCCGCCTTTCGCCGGCGGCAGAAGGAGGACTGAGCCATGTCTGAAAAGAATACCGTCGCTCTGAACGAGCGCGACAGCAGCAGCCTTCTGTCCTCCTGCGGCGTGCGGATGGTGGCCTCCGTGCTGCTGGACAAGCCCGACCGGGCCGCCTTCGAGGCCGCCTCCCGTCAGCTGGGCTTCCCCGTGGCCATGAAGGTCCTGTCCGATGACATTCTCCACAAAACCGACGTGGGCTGCGTGGTGCTGAACGTCACGGACGTGGACGGCATGCAGGCTGCCTACGACACCATCATGGCCAACGCCGCCAAAAATGCCCCCGGGGCCCGGGTCCAGGGCGTTCTGGCTGAGCAGATGCTGCCCAAGGGCTTCGAGGTCCTGCTGGGCGTCAGCACGGATCCCCAGTTCGGCCATGTGATCATGGCGGGCCTGGGCGGCGTGCTGGTGGAGCTGCTGCACGCGGTGTCCCTGCGTGTGCTGCCTATCACCCGCCAGGATGCCGAGGATATGATCGATGAAACGCCGCTGGCCAAGGCCTGCCAGGGCCTGCGGGGCCAGCAGTACCGCCGGGAGGAGATCGTGGAGGCCCTGATGTGCCTGTCCCGCCTGGTGGAGGAGCACCCGGAGATCACCGAGGTGGACATCAATCCCCTGATGCTCTATGGCGACGGCCGTCCGGCCACCGCCGTGGACGCCATGGTGGTCATGAAAAAGTAAAACGCCGCACATGCGGAATATGAAGGAGCGTAGCGATATGAAAGAAATCAGACTCCACGGCATCGGCGGTCTGGGCACGGTGAAGGCCGGCGAAATGCTGGTCCACGCTGCGGTAGCCAGTGGAAAATACGGCAATTCCATCCCGTTTTTCGGCTTCGAGCGCCAGGGCGCGCCGGTCACGTCCTATGTGCGCCTGGGCGATGAGAAGATCCGTCCCAAGAACCAGGTCTATCATCCCAACTGCACCCTGGTGCTGGATCCCAGCCTGCTGATCTCCGCCCCTGTGTTCGACGGCCTGACGGAGAACTCCTATTTCATCGTCAACACCAAGGCCGAAAACGGCGCGGACCTGGTGAAAAATCCCAACGTCAAGACCGTGGCCTGGCTGGACGCCACCTCCATCGCCCTGGAGATGCTGGGCCGTCCCATCACCAACACCATCATGCTGGGCGCCTTCGTCCGTGCCACCGGCTGGGTGGACAAGGACGAGCTGGAAAAGGTCATCTGCCGATTCTTCGGCGAGAAGAACGTGGAGACCTTCCGCCGCGGCTATAACGAAGTGAAGCTGTACACGTTTGAATAAGGGGAGGAACACCATGAAATTTATCAGTGATTACATCGTCCCCATCGGACCGGAGGGCCTGCACATTATCCAGACCGGTAAATGGCGGACCCGCAAGCCCGTGATGGACACCGACAAGTGCGTCAAGTGCGGCATGTGCCTGATGTACTGTCCCGTTAACTCCATCCGCCGCCACGAGGACGGTTCGTTCGAGATCTGCTACGATTACTGCAAGGGCTGCGGTATCTGTGCCCACGAGTGCAAGAAGGGCGCCATCACCATGCAGCCGGTAAAGGAGGAGAACTAATGGCTGACATTCAGGTCATCAACGGCAATATGGCTGCCGCCATCGGCGCGGCACTGTGCCGTCCCGATATCATCGCCGCCTATCCCATCACCCCCCAGACTCCCATCGTGGAGTATCTGGCCGACTTCGTCACCGGCGGCAAGCTGGACAGCAGCGTCAGCGAGGTGGAGAGCGAGCTGTCCGCCATGAGCGTTGTCACCGGCGCGTCCCTGGCCGGCTCCCGCGTGTTCACCGCCAGCGCCTCCCAGGGCCTGTCCCTGATGTATGAGCCCTATTTCCGGGCCTCCACCCTGCGTCTGCCGGTGGTCATGGCCGTGGCCAACCGCGAGATGATCTCTCCCCAGACCCTGTGGGGCGGTCCCCAGGACTCCCTGACCGTCCGTGACGCCGGCTGGCTGCAGATCTATGTGGAGGACAACCAGGAGATCCTGGACACCATGATCATGGCCTACCGCATTGCCGAGGACAAGAACGTCCTGCTGCCCATCAACGTCTGCTTCGACGGCTTCTATCTGTCCCACATGTCCGAGCGGGTGGAGATTCCCACCCAGGAGCAGGTGGACGAGTTCCTGCCCAAGTATGTGCCCGAGCACATCATCCTGGATCCCCAGTGTCCCATGGCCGTTGACCCCCTGACCAACGGCAACCTGCTGACCGAATACCGCCTCAAGCACATGATGGGCCAGCAGAACGCCCTGAAGCTCCTGGAGGAGCTGGACAAGGTGTACGGCGAGAAGTTCGGCCGCAGCTACGGCGGCGCCGTGGAGGAGTACCGCTGCGACGACGCGGATTACGTCATCGTCACCATGGGCTCCATGACCGGCGTTGCCAAGGACCGGGTGGACAAGGCCCGGGCCGACGGCAAGAAGGTGGGCCTGCTGAAGATGCGTATGGTCCGTCCCTTCCCCTGCGACCGGGTGGCCAAGGTGCTCTCCGGCAAGCGGGCCTTCGGCGTGGTGGACCGCAACGTGTCCTTCGGCTGGAACACCGGCATCATCTATGAGGAGATCTGCGCCTCCATGAACCGGGCTGCATCCTTCGTCCCCAACGTTCCCTTTATCGCCGGTCTCGGCGGCGAGGACATCACCGCCACCCATATCGACTACGCCATCGACAAGATCATCGCTCAGGACGGCAAGACCGGCAAGCACGACACGGTCTGGCTCAACCGCGAGGTCATGGGTCTGTAAGGAGGAACTGTCATGAATGTTATTGAAAAGCTGGCAACCTATGAGGACCAGATCTCCCCGGGCGTATCCGCCTGCGTGGGTTGCAACGTGGAGCTGACTCTGCGCACCTGCATGAAGGTGCTGGGCCCCAACACCATCTTCGCCGTGCCTCCCGGATGCATGGGCGGCGTGGGCGTCGTGGGCTGGGACAAGGAGTCCGGCGCCAAGACCCCCGTGTTCTTTCCCCTGCTGGACAACGTGGCCTCCATGCTGGCCGGTATCAAGATGCACTATGAGCGCATCGGCCGCAAGGTCAATGTGGTGGCCTTCGCCGGCGACGGCGCCTCCGTGGACGCCGGCATGCAGTGCCTGTCCGGCGCGGCGGAGCGCGGCGACAAGATCATCTATATCTGCTATGATAACGAGGGCTACATGAACACCGGTTATCAGCGCAGCGGCTCCACCACCAAGGGTGCCTGGACCTCCACCACCCCCGTTATCAACGGCCACGGCGGCAAGAAGCAGAACAAGAAGGACTTCCCCATGATCATGGCCATGCACGATGTGCCCTATATGGCCACCATGAGCCCCGCCTATATCCCCGATATGGTCCGCAAGCTGGAGAAGGCCATGGCCGTGGACAACGGCCTGGTGTACCTGCATGTGTACAATCCCTGCGTCACCGGCTGGGGCTGCAAGTCCGATGAGAGCATCGAGGTGGCCCGCCTGGCGGTGGAGACCAACTTCGCCCCCCTGTACGAGGTGGAAAACGGCGTGTTCAAGATGTCTGTGGACGTGAAGAACCCCAAGCCCGTCAAGGAGTTTGTCACCCGCTTCAAGAAGTTCCGTCACCTGACGGAGCAGGATATCGAGGAGCTGCAGGAGTTCACCGACCGCCGCCTGGCCCGGCTGAAGAAGCTCTGCGGCGAATAAGCCCCCCCTCTTACCACACAATTACCCTCCACACATACACTTTGCTCCGACGCCCGGCAGACTTCCTCCTGCCGGGCGTCGGAGCATTGCTGGCCCTTCGCCGATGGCTGCTGTGCAGGGGCGTGGGCTCTGCCCCGCCCCTAAGACCAGATGTATCCGCCCCCTTATTTCCCCAGCCACTGGCGCAGCATTTCCCACAGCTCCACCGACCGGAACCGGAGCTCGTACCCGGCGTCCTCCTCCGCCATCAGGGACAGGTCATCCTCCTCCAACCCGGCGGCCCGCCCCGCGTCCTGCCACTGGCAGGCGGCGGCGGTGCACAGAGGCGGAAACACCACGCACCACCAGTTCTGCCCCCGGCCCTCCCCGATGATCACCCGCAGGGCCAGGTATTTCCCGGCGGGCAGGGAGAAGCCGTCATAGTCCTTGGTGGGGAACTCCGCCGGCTCCAGCCGGGCCTGGACCGGCTGGGCGCAGCCCTCTGCCGCCAGGGTCTCCCGGGCCTCCCGGGTCAGCTCCGGCAGGGCGGCGGTCAGGGCCTGCTCCGCCTGCTCCATGTCCGCCGACTGCTCCAGAATTTCCTGGGCCCGGGCCAGCACCCGGTCCCGGACCCGCAGCTTCAGGGCCTGATCCTCCGGGGAGTCGGAGTTGGCGATGACGTGGAGGCGGATGACCTTCCGGCCCAGCTCCTCCTGCTGCCCCAGGGAAGCCGCCCCCCACAGAATGGTCACGGCCAGGGCCAGCAGCAGCGCCAGCTCCCAGTATCGGAAATGTGATTTTTTCATACAAAAACACCGTCCTATGCAGGAATTTCCTACAGTATGGACGGCGTTTTCGTATTTTATACCGGTTTCACAGCCGGGGGGCCAAAAAAGTCAGGGGATAGGATTTTTCCAGCTCCCGGGCGGCCAGCCGGGCGGTTTCCTCCCGGCGGAACAGCCCCATTACGGCGGAACCGGAGCCGGTCATGCACGCGGCGTCGGCTCCCAGACGGGAAAGCTGGCGGCGAATGGTGAAAACTTCGCTGTCCTCCGGCAGGGCCTGCTCAAAAACGTTCCCCACCAGACGGCAAATATGCGCCAGGTCGCCAATTTCCAGCGCTTTGGCCATGGCATCGGAATCCGGGCGGTTTGCAATGGCGATCTCGTCCAGCTTCCGGAACATCACGGCGGTGGAGTGGGCCACCGGGGGCTTCACAATAACGAACCAGCACATAGGAAGCGGCGAAAGAGCGGTAAGCCGTTCACCCCGGCCCCGAGCCAGGGCGGTTCCGCCCCGGACACAGTAGGGAACGTCGCTGCCCACCCGGGCGGCCATGGTTTCTAACGCTTCATCGGACACATTGGCACTGAATAGACGTCTCATGCCCCGCAATACGGCGGCGGCGTCACTGCTGCCGCCTCCAAGACCGGCCTGGGAGGGGATTTTCTTCTCCAATCGGATGAAAATCCCTGTATAGGGGATATTTGTCTCCCGGAAAAAGACGTCCGCCGCTTTCCAGGCCAGGTTGTCCGGCCCGGTGGGCAGGTCGGTGCCGGGGCATTCCACCACAATATCGTCTGTTTCGACGGTTTCCAGCGCTACAACGTCATATAGAGCGGCGCTCTGCATGACGGAGGTGATCTCATGGTACCCGTCCGGGCGGCGGGCCCCTACGTCCAGGGTCAGGTTCAGCTTGGCCGGGGCCAGCTCGGTGATGCTCATGTTTCATCCTCCTGGTCGTCAAAATACGCTTTTAGATTGCGCTCCACCGGCAATATCAGGGCCACCGCCCCGATAATTTGCAGAATTACGGCGATATACAGCAGAATCTGCTGACTAGAGCTGGCCACCAGCCGCACAGAACGCATAATCATAAACGACAGGGCCGCAAAGACCAGGCCGAACTGCCGCAGCAGCTTCAGAAACAGGCCGTCAGCGAATTTCTGCCGCTCGGGAGCCAGGGGGCCCTGGGGACTGCGGTATTTCCGGCCCGGCAGCAGCTGCCCCGCAAAGCCTGCCAGCACCATCAGGCCCGGGACAATATACGCGGGCCACCAGATATAAAACATGAACTTACCTCATTTATCGCGAATTTTGTCCCGATACACCCTGGGATGTCCCGGGCTTTGACCCGGGACAGGGCAGGGACACACCGGGTCAATGCATACGCTTGAGGGTCTCCACCACCATGGCGTATACCCGCTGCACGGAGGCCACGGACATGGACTCCCGGAAGGTGTGAATTTCCTTCAGATCGGGGCCGAAGGACACGCAGTCCAGACCCGGCAGCTTGGCGGAGAACAGACCGCACTCCAGACCGGCGTGGATGGCCTCCACCTTGGGGGCGTAGCCGTACTGGTCGGTGAACACCTGAACCATCAGGTCCCGCAGGGGGGACTGGGGCATATACTCCCAGCCGGGGTATTCGCCGTGGGTGCTGACAGAGCCGCCCAGCCGCTCCATCAGGGAGCGAAGGCGCTGGATGAGCATCTGCTTCTGGGTGGCCACGCTGCTGCGGACGCTGAAGGAGGCGTGAACGGCGTCGTCCCCGGTGGTGAGGATGCCCAGGTTCAGGGAGGTCTGCACCAGGCCGGGCATATCGGCGCTCATGGCCTGGATGCCGTTGGGCAAGCAGGTGAGCATACACACCACGCTGCGGCTGGAATTTTCATCCAGGGGCAGCAGAGCGGTTTCCGCCGGGCGGACGGAGACGGTGATGGCCGGGTCGTTGACCCGGTATTCCTTTTTGAAGGCGGCGTCCATTTCGGCGCAGACGGCCTGGGCGGCGGCAGCGCCGGCGGCCACCAGGGCAACAGATCCGGTGGGAATGGCGTTGTCCTTGAGACCGCCGCAGACGGAGATGACCCGCAGGTCGGTCTTTTCCTCCAGGGCGCACAGCACCCGGCCCAGCAGCATACTGCTGTTGGCCCGGCCCTTGTCGATCTCCGCGCCGGAGTGACCGCCCACCAGGCCGGTGACGGAGATCTCCAGCACCGGGGCGCTGAAGGCACTGCGGGTCACGGGCAGGCAGCAGTCGGCCCGGGCACCGCCGGCGCAGCTGACGGTGAAAATGCCCTCGTCCTCGGAGTCCATGTTCAGCATCCGGCGGCCCTTGAGGACGGACACGTCCAGGCCCTCGGCGCCGTACATGCCGGTTTCCTCGTCCACGGTGAAGATGGCCTCGATGGCCGGGTGGGACAGGGAATCATCGTCCAGTATGGCCATGGCCATGGCCACGGCAATGCCGTCGTCGCCGCCCAGGGTGGTGCCCTTGGCGGAAACGGTGTCGCCCTCCAGCACCAGGTCCAGGCCCTCGGCGGCCATGTCCTTGGTGCAGCCGGGCTCCTTTTCGCAGACCATGTCCATGTGACCCTGGAGGATCACAGGCTCCGCCGACTCATAGCCGGGGGTGGCGTCCCGGAAGATCACCACGTTGTTCAGCTGATCCTGGACATACCGCAGGCCCCGGGCCTTGGCAAAATCCACCAGCCAGTCGCTGACGGCTTTGGTGTTGCCGGAACCGTGGGGGATGGCGCACAGCTCCTCGAAGAAACGAAAAACACGCTGGGGCTCCAGATGATTCAAAACGGCCATAATGCACGCTCCTTTTTTATATTTTCCAGGGTCAGTATACCCTATTTTCCGGGGATTTGCAAGGGGGGGGAAGGGAACAGTGATTATCGCGGCAGAGAATCGCCGATAGAGCGCCTGTAGGGCCCGCTGCCCTCGGCGGGCCGCATAAAAACCCGCTGCCGGGAGAACGGCAGCGGGTTTTTTGCAGCAGGAGAGAGGAGAATTTACTGGCCGGAGTTGGCGGCGCGGTAGGCGCTGGGGGTCATGAGGCGGTATTTCAGGAAATTCCGGTTCAGGGTCTTGGCGTTGCGGTAGCCCACCTCCAGGGCGATGTCCAGCACCGTCATGCGGGTGGTGGTCAGCAGCTTACAGGCCCGGTTCACCCGGATCAGGGCCAGGAAATCCTCAAAATTCAGCTCCACCTGGCACAGCAGGGTGCGGTTGAGCTGCTGGACGGAAATGCCGAAGGCCCGGGCCACCCCGGCGGCGCTGAGGTCCTCCCGGTAATGACGGTAGATGTGCTGCACCAGACTGTACCCCAGGCGGCTCTCCTCGATCTGGCAGATGTTCTGCACCTTCTGATAGGTGGCCCGGTACTGGCCGATGCGGGTGCCCAGCCGGGCGGCAAACACCTTGGAGATGTGGGACTCGTCCACATAGCCCAGAATCTCCGCCAGCTCCTTCAGGGTCAGGTCCGTATACAGCAGATAGTCGGCGGTTTTGCCGATGCGCATTTCGTTGAGCAGGTCAAAAAAGGACAGCCCCGTCATGGCGGTGATCCGGGCGCTGACAGTGGACCGGCTGCACCCGAACACATCCGCCAGCTGCTGGAGCGTCAGCTTCTGGCCGCAGTGGAGGTACATATACCGCAGCAGCTCCCGGTGGTCGGGCCCCTGGGCATCAGCGGGGCGGTCCGCCGCCAGGGCCTGCCGGGCGAACAGCACCGTCAGCTGCACCAGCAGGCTCACGGCATTGAGACTGGAAAACAGCTGTCCCTCCTCCTGAAGGGACGCAAGACCCAGCTCCCGGGCCAGACCGTCAGCAATGCGTCCGGCCTCCGCCCGCTGCCGGGGAGACAGCTCCAGCACCGGCACGGTCTCCATCAACCGGGCCATGGGCATGGGCTGGCCATCCTCGCCGCGGAACAGATGGGCGGCCCGGGCCACGGTATCGTAGTGATAGGCGATGACGCTGCAGGCCAACGGCTCGTCCACCCGGACGATCTCGCTGATCTGCCAGGGCAGGATGGCCGCCAGGCTTCCGGCGGACAGGGGATACTCCCGGCCCTGGAGCCGGATAACGCCGCTGCCGCTGCGGACCAGGAGAAACCGGGCGTCCCGGTGGATCACCGGGGCCGTGGGCCGGGCGGCGGTGAATTGGTCAAAAGAGAACAGGCTGCTTTGGTCCAGGTCGGACCGCCCGGGGGTTTGCAGGGCGATGGTCTGTTTCATGAATATCCCCTCCTTATGGGGGTTATTTTACCACATACGGGCGGCGCTGCCAAGGGGGAATGGGACATTTTGCGCAGAAAATCTTGTACAAAAACGGCCTGATTTACCTGGACGGCCGGGCAAAAAACGCATGAATTTACAGAGTAACCCGGTGGGAAGCGAGTATTATTACAATAAAGTGTCAAAGTACCGGGACAAAACATCGGTTAAAATACAAAAATCGGGCCGCGTCAGGGTGAGAAATCGGGCCGGGAATCTGGTAAAATAGGGGGGAACTGGAGAGGAGGAAATTCCATGCCCATTTGCGTTAAAAGCGAGATCGGCCCTTTGAAGCGGGTGCTTCTGCAGCGGCCCGGCCGGGAGCTGGAGCATCTGAGCCCCAATACCATGGGCCAGCTGCTGTTTGACGATATTCCCTATCTGTACGGCGCTCAGCGGGAGCACGACTGCTTTGCCCAGATCCTGCGGGACAACGGGGCGGAGGTGGTCTATCTGGAGGACCTGACGGCCCAGGTGCTGGCAGGAGACGAGGAGCTGCGCCGCCGGTTTGTGGAGGAGACCATCCGCCGGGCCGGCAGCACCGCCATGGGATACCGGGGCGACCTGAAGCGGTATCTGCTGGATATCCAGGACCCCCTGGAGCTGGTGCTGAAAACCATGGAGGGCGTGTCGTATCAGGATGTGTTCCCCAACGAGCAGGGACGACTGTCCAGCCTGGTGCACACCGGGGCCCGGTTCCTGATGCCGCCGATCCCCAACCTGTATTTCACCCGGGACCCCTTCGCCTGCATCGGCCGGGGCGTGAGCCTGAACCATATGTTCACGGACACCCGCAACCGGGAGACCCTGTACGGCGACTATGTGTTGCGGCATCATCCGGACTACGCCGGGCAGGTGCCTCTGTACTATACGCCGGACCAGTATTTCTGGATCGAGGGCGGGGACATCCTGAACCTGAGCCGCCGGGTGCTGGGAGTGGGTATCTCCCAGCGGACCCAGCCGGAGGCCATCGAGCAGCTGGCATCGGCCATCTTCGCCGACGAGAGCTCCGAGATCGACACGGTGCTGGCTTTTGAAATCCCCAGCACCCGGGCGTTCATGCATCTGGATACCGTGTTCACCCAGGTGGACGTGGACAAATTCACGGTGCATCCGGGGATCCTGGGCACCCTGCGGATCTTCGAGCTGACGGGCCGGGGACAGGGCAAGCTCACCACCCGGGAGGTCAGCGGTCCCCTGGAGCAGGTGCTGGCGGGCTATCTGGGCCTGGACCGGGTGCAGCTGATCCGCTGCGGCGGCAGCAGCCAGATCGCCGCCGAGCGGGAGCAGTGGAACGATGGGTCCAACACCCTGTGCATCGCCCCCGGCGTGGTGGTGGTGTACGACCGGAACTATGTCACCAACCAGATCCTGGAGGACAGCGGCATCCGGGTGCTGAAAATGCCCAGCGCCGAGCTGTCCCGGGGCCGGGGCGGCCCCCGGTGCATGAGCATGCCCCTGTGGCGGGACGAGATCTGAGAGAATATCCATCAATATTTATCAATAGAAAGGGAGAACATCATCATGGCTGTGAATATCAGAGGAAGAAGCTTTCTGAAGCTGCTGGACTATACCCCGGCGGAGATCCGTTATCTGCTGGACCTGTCCAAAAATTTCAAGGATATGAAGCGCGCCGGTGTGCCCCACCGCTGGCTGGAGGGGAAGAACATCGTGCTGCTGTTTGAAAAGACCTCCACCCGGACCCGGTGCTCCTTCGAGGTGGCCGGTATGGACCTGGGCATGGGCGTGACGTATCTGGAGCCCGGCAGCAGCCAGATGGGCAAGAAGGAGTCCATCGCCGATACCGCCCGGGTGCTGGGCCGGATGTATGACGGCATCGAGTACCGCGGCTTCAGCCAGGATCTGGTGCAGGAGCTGTCCGACCATGCAGGCGTGCCCGTGTGGAACGGCCTCACCGATCAGTTCCACCCCACCCAGATGCTGGCGGACCTGCTGACCATCGAGGAGAAGCTGGGCCGGCTGAAGGGCGTGCGCTTCACCTATTTCGGCGATGCCCGCAACAACATGGGCAACTCCCTGATGGTGGCCTGCGCCAAGATGGGTATGCACTTCACCGCCTGCGCTCCCAAGGAGCTGTTCCCCGAGGAGTGGCTGGTGGAGAAGGCCCGGGACATCGCCCGGGAGACCGGCGGCAGCGTGACCCTCACCGAGGATGTGACCCAGGGCGCAACCGACGCCGACGTGATCTATACCGATATCTGGGTCTCCATGGGTGAGCCGGACAGCGTGTGGTCCGAGCGCATCCGCCTGCTGACCCCTTATCAGGTCAACGAGAAGGTCATGGCCATGACCGCCCCCGGCGCTATTTTCATGCACTGCCTGCCCTCCTTCCACGACTTCGACACCACGATGGCCGCTTCGCAGAAGGAGCTCGGCTATGATATCCGCGAGGTCACGGACGAGGTCTTTCTCTCCCCCAACTCCAAGGTTTTCGACGAGGCCGAAAACCGCATGCACACGATCAAGGCCGTCATGGTCGCGACGATCGGCAACGTCTGATCTGTTCAGGCCGCTTTCAAAAAAGCATAAAAGAACGGGAGCACTTCGTGCTCCCGTTCTTTTTTCTGCTTTGTTTACTGTTCCAGCGCCTTCCAGTCGCGCGTTTCGCGCAGCGCCGTCCACTGCTCGTCGGCAGCGGCCCACTTGGCATTGCGCTCGTAGTCATGGCTGTTGGTCGCCTCCTGCATCGCAAGATAGAACCAGTCGCCCGGGTTCGCGTCGGGCCAGATCTGCATCACGCCGCGCGAGAGCAGATGGCTCTCCTCGGACGGGACACGGTCGAGCACGCGGTTAATCATCGTGGCGGTCTCGGCACGGGTGATGTTGCGCTGGGGGCCGAAGGTGCCGTCGGGATAGCCCGCGATCCAGCCGTTGCCCGCGGCGAGCTTGATATACGCCTCCGCCCAGTGGCCCGCGATGTCAGAGAAGCGGCTCTCGCTCTTGTCGAGCTTGGCGAACAGCGAGATGACGATGCAGACCGCTTGGTAGAGCATGCCGGCGCCGCCCAAAACCACCAGCACGACATCAAGTACGCTCAGCAATACCATTAACG
>OLWT01001104.1_pt1 | contig 14963 bp, 11 predicted proteins | sample 1674001 | NCBI WGS metagenome assembly OLWT01 (sample SAMEA103958137, study PRJEB25191) | human gut metagenome | biome: human-associated habitat [ENVO:00009003]; feature: intestine environment [ENVO:2100002]; material: feces | place: Germany | collected 2013/2015 | reverse complement strand
CTTCTCCTGGAACTCGGTAATCTTGTCATCCTCGTCTGCTACCATCAGGCCGAAACGGGAAGCATCCTCCCACGGCACTTCCATGACTGCGACAGAAAATTCTGCCCCTTTCTGCTTGTGGAACTCAAGGAAATCACTGTAATCCTGTTTGCAGATCTGGTCTCCGGAAAGAATAATCACATACTGCGGATCATAGCGCTCAATAAAAGCAATATTCTGATAAATGGCATTTGCCGTACCCTTGTACCAGTCAGACCCCGATGCTTTCTGGTACGGTGGAAGTACATGCACGCCTCCGTAAAGACGATCCAGATCCCACGGCTGGCCATTTCCAATATACTCGTTTAATACAAACGGCTGATACTGGGTCAAAATACCCACCGTATCAATTCCTGAATTTACGCAGTTCGACAGTGGAAAATCAATGATACGGTACTTTCCCCCAAACGGAACTGCAGGCTTTGCAAGCTTCTGTGTCAGTGCATATAATCTGGACCCCTGGCCTCCGGCAAGCAACATCGCAACTAGTTCTTTTGCCATATAAGTATCCCCCTTCTGTTCATAATAATTGCACTTATTATGGTAACATAAAAGGGGGATAATTCCTAGTACTTTTGGCTCTTTTCGTTTATTTTAGTGCAAAGATTTCTGTGCCGTATACAGTTTGTAATATCTGCCTTTCTTTTTCATCAGTTCTTCATGCGTTCCCGCCTCTGCGATTCCACCGTCATCAATATACATGATCTTGTCACAGCCACGGATCGTGGAGAGCCGGTGCGCAATAATGAAGGACGTCCTGCCCTTAAGCATACGGTTTAATCCGGTCTGTAATGCTTTTTCCGTCTGCACATCAATGCTGGAAGTTGCCTCATCCAAAATCAGAATTGCCGGGTCACAAAGCAGTGTTCTCGCAAAAGAAATCAGCTGTTTCTGTCCCTGGGAAAGCATGGACCCACGCTCCCGCACCTGTGTTTCATATCCTTTCGGCATTTCCCGGATAAACGGATCGGCACAAACAATTTTTCCCGCTTTTTCAATTTCCTCCTGTGTGGCATCCAATTTTCCGTACCGGATATTATCTGCAATTGTTCCCGAAAAAATAAAACTGTCCTGCATCATAATCCCCATCTGCGCACGGAGAGAATGAATGGTCACATCTGCGATATCCTGATCATCGATCAGTACCTTTCCGTCATTGACATTATAGAACCGTGAAATCAGATTGACGATGGTACTCTTTCCGGCCCCGGTCGGTCCTACAAGTGCAACACTCTCCCCGGGATTTACCGTAAAGGATACGTCTTTTAATATCGTTTTTGTCTCATCATAGGCAAAGGTCACATGGTCAAACGTAACTTTCCCCCGGATCTTTGGCATCTTGATCGCATGCTCTGCATCTTTTACGGTAACCGGCTCATCGATGGTTTCAAAGATCCGTTCCAGATAAGCGATATTATTGATAAAATTGTTGAATATATTTCCAAGGTTCATGATCGGCTGCCAGAAATACGAAGCATAACTGGAAATCGCCACGATCGTTCCCAGCGACTTATTTCCCTGCCCGAAAATGACAAGGCCAAACAAAAAGATGGCAGCACGGACAAACACCGAAATGGTATCAATGCCCGGCCATACAAGGTTTGAGTAGCGCACAGCGGTATTCCAGGTCCGTCTGCATTCTTTGGAAAGTCCGTTAAAGATTTTTGCATTTTCATCCTCACGTGCAAAAATCTGTGTAATCCGGGCACCTACAATATTTTCCTGCAGATACGCATTTAAGTTTGAGTTCTTGTTGGATACGGCCTGCCACGCCTTTCTCTGCTTATTTTTGATCCAGAACATAAAGACGGCAAGCACGGGAACTCCACACAACACAACCAGTGCCATCTGCACATCTACCATAAACATAAAAATAATAATAAACAGCAGATTAAATGCTTCCAGCACGATATTGATCAGTCCGTTTGACAACATATCCGATACCGAATTGACATAATTGACCACCCGGATCAGAATCTTTCCATGCGGTCTGTCGTCGTAATACTGAAACGGAAGTTCCTGCAGATGTTCAAACAGGTCCTTGCGGATATCATAAATAATATTCTGACTGACATCCACCATAATGCGGCTGCGGATCGTGGTAAAAATCACGCTGACCACATAGATGGCAATCAGCGCCGCCACCAGAGAAAATAACAGTCTCATATTTTTATCAGGCACCGCAATATCAAGTGCCCGCTGAATAATCATCGGTGCCACGTACCCGAACGCTCCTCCGATTCCGCTGAGGACGATCGCAAGGATCATACCCCTGCGATATTTTTTGATATAGGATGACGCCCGGAGCAGATGCCGGATATCAAACGGTTCTTCCAAGATTTCATCCTGCTTATATGTATTCTTTGCCATTGTCTCACCCCCTATACCAGGTCTTCGCCGGTCTGCAGCTGTACCAGTTCGTAATAATATCCTTTTTTTGCCATAAGTTCCTCATGATTTCCCATCTCCGTGATCCGTCCATGCTGCATCACCAGAATCTTATCCGCCATCATCGTAGTGGAAATCCGCTGTGCGATAATTACCTTCGTACACGAAAAATCCAGATGCCGCAGTGCTTCCTGAATCTGTTTTTCCGTTTCCATATCCACCGCAGAGGTCGTATCGTCCAGAATCAGAATCGAAGGCCGCACCGCCAGTGCTCTTGCCAGGGAAATTCGCTGTTTCTGTCCTCCGGAAAGGCCTACGCCACGCTCTCCGACCACCGTATCATATCCTTCCGGCATCTTTGAGATAAAATCAGATGCCGCAGAATATTTTGCAAATTTTTCCACTTCTTCGAGATCAATGCTGCTGTCTCCGTAGGCAATGTTTCCCTCGATCGTATCGGAATACAACAGCACATCCTGTGTGGCAAGTCCGATCTGTTTGCGCAGGTCGGACAGTCTGAAATTCTGCACCGGTATATCATCGATCCGCACTTCCCCTTTCGTCGGCTCATAAAACCGCGGGATCAGGTTGATCAGGGAAGTCTTTCCGCAGCCGGTTTCTCCCATGATTGCAATGGTCTCCCCCGGTTTTACAGTAAAAGAGATATCATGCAGCACCGGAAGATCCCCATCTTCATACTGAAAGGATACCTCCCGGAATTCGATTTTTCCTTTAAAGTGATCCGTGTGCGCAGCTGCATCCAAAGCATCTTTGATCTGTGGTTCGGAATAATAGATCTCCATCACCTTTTTGGATGCGGCCGAGAACCGCTGAAATTCATTCATGATATTTCCCATCTGACGCATTGGGTTGGCAATTGCCCAGATCAGTCCGGAAAATGCCACATAATCTCCCATCGTCAGTTCGCCCCGAATTAAAAAGACACCGCCCACGGCCAGCATCACTACCGGCATAAGGTTTGCAATGCTTTCCACATATGGGAAAAATTTCAGCCATACCATGCTGGTTTCTTTGTTCGTCTCTGCATAATCTTTGTTTGCCCGGTCAAATTTTTCAATTTCATACGCTTCCCTGGCAAACGCTTTTACCACACGGTTTCCGGAAATATTTTCCTGCGCATAGGTGTTCATCTGTGCCAGTTTTTCACGCAGTTTCGCATGCATCGGTGCCACCTTGTTTTTGAACAGATAAATGATAAAAAACACAAACGGCGAAATAATTAACAGGCTCAGAGCCATTTTCCAGTTCATATAAAAGAAGTATATTGCCACCACACCAAACAGGGAAAATGATTCGATCACCATGCGGATCACCCATGCAACCATGTGGCGCACCGCATCCAGATCGCCCGTAACACGCGTCATCAGATCGCCGGTACGATATGTGCTGTAAAAGGTCATATCCTGCCTCTGGATTTTGTCATACAAAAAATTGCGCACACGGTACAGTACCGTCTGTGACACATGCTCGTAAATCATGCAGTCTCCATAGACAATCACACCGCGAAGTACGGTAAATACAATCATCAGGATGAGCAGATGATAGAACAAACCGCTATTCGTTCTCATATTTTTCCACGCATCTGCCCCACTTAAAAACAGATCCACAATTCTTCCGGAATAATACGGAACCGTCAGTTGCAATATATTATAGACAACGGTTCCCAGCATGCCGATCACATATAATACACGTCTGCCTTTCATATTTTCCCACAGCCACTGTATTTTTGTCTTTGGAAACAATGTTTCTTTTTTCACTTTCATCACAAGCCCCCACTGTCTTTCTTGTCAAATTTCTGTTATTGTATCAATTATTTTTGAATTATGATATAATACAATAACATAAAAATAGAACAAATCTATTCTATTTTTATGATTTTTGTCTTAGTACCAGGGGGTCATATGAACGAAAATTTATTTGAATACAGTGATATGCTGCGCTCTCCTATTGAAGCTTTTTGCTGTGGCACCGGATACTGGGAAGGTCCCGTTTCCTCCCACTGGCACTATTTTCTGGAACTTGTCTATGTGCAGGAAGGATCTGTAACGGTCAGCTGTAATGACAATACCTGTCTCCTGAAAAAAGGAGCCTTTATTGTATTTCCTCCGCAGGCAATGCACTCCATCTATCATACCGATGATAAGCCCTATGTTTACATCTGCTGTAAATTCAATCTCAACCGCATAAAACTTTCCGAGAATTATCTTCCAAATTTAAACTTTGCCTTTCACCAGATTTTAAACAGCACAAACCCTCCGCTGGTTTTTGATTCGGACAACCTGCCCGATTTTCCTGCTGAACTGTTTTTCACGGATATCTTAAAAGAGGTTCAGGAAAAACGCTACGGATATGATGCCTGTGTTTATGCCCAGTTCGCCCGGCTGATCGTACAGCTGCTGCGTTTCTGGCTGGAACAGGGAATTTCTTTTGATACGGATCAGATCCCGGAAGTGGAGGAAGAAGCGATGCAGAATGTTTTGATGTATATCGATGATCATTCCCAGGAAAATATCAATATTGAATCTCTGGCGCGCACATATCATATGAGTTATTCTTACTTTGCCCGGCAGTTCCGTAAATACTATGGACAAAGCTGCAAGCAGTATATCGAATTTGTGCGGCTGAGCAAAGTGGAAAATCTCCTTTTATTTACCGGGCATGATTTAAGTTATATTGCGGGAGAAACAGGCTTTGCCGATTGCAGCCATCTGATCCGTACCTTTAAAAAACGCTATCAGATGACACCGAAACAGTTCCGCTTACAACATCAGAATATACGAAACTGACGTTTCCAATCTATTGGATTTTTTCCTTTTTTTCCAAAAATTCTTTACTTTATGTTATACTATAGAAAACAAATCATAACGGAATAAGGAGGAAATCCCATGAAACGATTACACTTCACAAAATGCAGGACTTCTTTGCTTGCTGTTTTACTTGCCTTTTCCGTAGCTTTCGTACCTGTACCACCCATTTCTGATACAAGTTCCGATTCTGCTGCGCTTATCACGACTGCACAGGCTGCCCAAAAGAACACAAAAGACCGTTTTTCCATCAAAGAAGTTCCAAAATACAATGGAAAATCTTCTGTGGCTGTACATGGAAATAAACCATATTTCACCAGCCGGGAAAAGAAAAACACCAATACTTTTGAATCCTACCACAAACTCGACAAGCTCGGACGATGCGGTGTGGCCTATGCCAATGTGAGCAAAGACACCATGCCGACCGAAGCGCGCGAGGAAATCGGTCAGATCCGGCCATCCGGCTGGCACACAGTCAAATACACCGGTGTCGTGGACGGCAACTATCTGTATAACCGCTGCCACCTCATCGCCTACTGCCTTACTGCGGAAAATGCCAATAAAAAGAACCTGATCACCGGCACCCGCTACATGAACAATGAAGGTATGCTTCCTTTTGAGGAAAAAACCGCACGATATATAGACAAAACCAATAACCATGTCTTATACCGCGTGACACCGGTTTTTGAGGGCAGTAACCTGGTCGCTTCCGGTGTCCTGATGGAAGCTTATTCTGTGGAGGATCAGGGAAAGGGCATTTGTTTTTGTACCTACTGCTACAATGTACAGCCAGGTGTTGCCATAGATTATGCCACCGGTGACAGTCATCTGAGTGGAAAAAATAACCAGACTTCCCATAAAAGTTCTGCAAAGGAACACGCATCCGCGGTCTATATTTTAAATACCAACACCAAAAAATTCCACAAACCGGACTGTCATTCGGTAAAGCAGATGAGCAGTAAAAACCGAAAAAAATACAAGGGGCTCCGCAAGAAATTGATCAAAGACGGATATTCCCCTTGTAAAAACTGCAACCCATAACGGCTGCCCTATTTCCCAATGATTTCATCGGTATTGATAAACTCATACGGTGTCTGCTGGTAAACGTAATAATTCAGCCAGTTTGCATAAAGGATATTTCCATGTGACCGCCACTGCAACATCGGCCGCTGCGTTGGATCATCATCCGGATAATAATTACACGGAAGCGTGATCGCAAGTCCCTTCTCCCTGTCACGCTTATATTCACTGTCTAATGTCATCCGGTCATATTCCGGGTGTCCCATCACAAAAATCTGGCTGCCATCCTGATTGATTACCAGAAAAACCCCCGCCTCTTTTGATTTTGCCAGAATGGTCAGTTCTTCATGCTTTAAAATATCTTCCTCCCGGATCTCGGTATGCCGGGAATGTGGAGCATAAAAATAATCATCAAATCCGCGTACCATCGGAATCTTGCGATTCATTACATGGTGTCGGAATACCCCGAACATTTTCTGCTTTAGATCATATTTTTGGATTCCGTAATGATAATAAAGTGCAGCCTGCGCCCCCCAGCACAAATGCAGGGTGGATGTCACATGCTTTTTGGACCACTCCATAATCTCACACACTTCATCCCAGTAATCGACTTCTTCATATTTCATCTGTTCCACCGGTGCACCGGTAATGATCAGCCCGTCAAAATACTGGTTCTTAATTTCCTGAAACGTCTGATAAAACTTGTTCAGGTGGCTCTTTGAAGTATGGGTGGATGCATGGGATGCCGGTGCAAGCAGCGATACGTCTACCTGTAACGGGGTGTTTGACAATGACCGGAAAATCTGCAATTCCGTCTCTTCTTTCAGTGGCATCAGGTTCAGAATCACGATATTGATCGGACGAATATCCTGATGCATCGCACGGGACTCATCCATTACGAAAATATTTTCCTGTTCGAGGATCTCCTTTGCAGGCAGATCACTTTGTGTTCTGATTGGCATAACTTTTTCTACCTCCCACCAAATTGTTCTATAAATGTATCTTCGGAAATAATCGGAATTCCCAGTTCTTTTGCCTTACGATTCTTAGATGATGCGGATTCTACGTCATTGTTGACAAGATATGCCGTCTTTTTTGAGACGCTTCCTGTCACTTTTCCGCCCTGGCTTTCTACATAGGCCTTAAATTCATCCCTGTTTTTATAGTGATGCACATCTCCGGTGATCACAAAGCTCAGTCCCGCACAGCTTCCGGAAGAAGTATCCTGCACTTCTACATGTTCTATCGAAAGTTCATGAAGCAGATCCTCAAACCCACTGTGGTTTTTTTCATTCTGATACCAGGTTACAATTGATCGGGAACGTTCCGCTCCGATCCCCTCAATATCCTCAAACCCGTCCCCCTGATGCAGACGTTGCAAAAAGCCTTCAAAACCAATGGCGGCAACAATTTTTTTCCCGGCATCCACACCGATCAGCGGTATGCACAGGGCAAATATAAAGTTCACCGGATGTACCTGCCGGCTTTTTTCAATGGACTGTTCCATATTTGCCACAGATTTTTCACCAAAGCCCTCCATCTGGCTGATCTCCCCGAAATGCTCTTTCAAACGGAAAATATCCGCAAATTCATGGATAAATCCCGCATTCATAAAACGGAGCATCGTCTGAATGGAAAGTCCGTCGATATCCATCCCCCACTTGCTGACAAAACGGGTAAATTTCTTGACATTTTTGGCTGTACAGTCCGGATTGGTACAATGCAGGGTCTTTGTGCCACTGTTTTCACTCACATGAACCTTTGTCGGTGCATGACACACCGGACACTGGGATGGAATCTCCGGAGCACCTACAGCATCTTTTACCGCAATACATTTCGGAATGATCTTATTGGCTTTGATCACGGAAAGTGTACACTCTTTTCCGATTCCCAGACGCTCGATCTCGCTGATATTGCATAGAGATGCTCTCGATACCGTTGTTCCCTCAATCTGCACCGGTTCAAACACGGCAACCGGGGAAATCGTAGACACCGCACACGACCATTCGATATATTTTAGTTTTGTATCCACGGCCTCATCCTGCCATTTGAACGCAAAACCGGCGCGTGTCGCATGATGCCCGGTCACGCTTCCCGATGCCGCATAATCCGTATCATCATAACAGATCACCAGACCATCTACCGGAATATCCATTTTTCCGCTCTCTACAAGTTTCGTCCATCGGTCAATGGCTTCCGGAAGTTTTTGGGCGGTTGTCGCTTCCCTGTCTACCACATCAAATCCCAGTTTTTCCAGAAAGTGCATCCGCTCTCCCCACGATACCATCGGCTCATCCAGATGCACCAGTGTAAATGCATGAAACCTGACATGGCGTGCCTTCACTTCTGCCGGATCTTCCAGATTCAGCGTTCCGGATGCCAGATTTCGCGGATTTGCATATTTTTCATCGTCATCCTCAATCATGTCGTTGATCTGTGCAAAATCTGTATAGGATATGGCAGCTTCTCCTCGCACAACCAGATGCCCCTGATACGAAATCTTTTGCGGGAATCCTCCGATAGCACCCTTTAAAAATGTAATGTTGGTACCCAGGTTTCCATTTCCTCTGGTAAGAATTTTTACAAGATTTCCGTTATCATACGTCAGAACCAGCGTAAGTCCGTCCAGTTTCCATGACAGCCAGATCGGATAAACTCCCGCCCATTGCTGCAGTTCTTCCACCTGTTTGGTCTTCGCCAGAGAAAGTGCCGGATACTCATGCGGTTCTTTTTGTCCGCTTCCGGATTCTTCATATCCGGCATTCTGCGTCGGGCTGTCCTTTATAATATATCCGGTTTTTTCTTCCAGCGTGGTAAGCTCATCAAACAAAGCATCCCACTCATAATTTGGCATGATTTCATCCTGTCCGTTATAATACGCAGCTGATGCTGCATTCAACTGTTTTACCAGTTCTTCAATCCGTTGCTTTTCTGTTTCCATTTTTGTTCTCTCTATCTATATGATGATTTACCACCGTATACGTGCCATGTATGGCAGAATTGCGTGGTTTTCGTTTTGATTTTTGTGATTTTTCCATTGGTCGCACGGGCTGATTGCTCGAATGTGCGATCAACTGTTTTAACTTTTTAAATTCCTCCGGTGTAACATCCCGGTACTTTCCTGATTCGAGATCTCCCAGTTCAATATTCATGATCCGTACACGTACCAGTTTCTGTACACGGTACCCAAAATATTCACACATGCGTCGGATCTGTCGGTTTAATCCCTGTGTCAGAATGATCCGGAACTGTTTTTTTCCTGTCCGTTCTACCCTGCATTTGCGCGTTGTCGTGCCAAGTTCCACAAGCGGAACACCGTTTGCCATACCATGCAGAAATGCATCCGTCACCGGACGGTTCACGGTAACAAGATATTCTTTTTCATGCATATTTCCCGACCGCATAATTTTGTTGACAATCTCACCGTTATTCGTCAACAGCAACAGTCCTTCCGACTCTTTATCCAGACGCCCGACCGGATAGATCCGTTTCGGATAATGCAGGAAATCAATCACATTATTTTTTTCCCTTTTTTCCGCCGTGCAGACAATACCCGCCGGCTTGTTAAGCGCGATCAGTATCATTTCTTTTTCTTTTTGTACTGGTCTTCCACAGAAACAGACCTCCTGTCCATCCGATACCTGATCCCCCATCCGCGCGGTTTTTCCGCCGATGGTTACATTTCCTGCTTCAATCTGGCGATCTGCTTCTCTTCTGGAGCATACCCCTGCTTCACTTAAAAATTTATTAATTCTGACTTCCACGTTTCTTCCCTGTCTGACAAAAATCGCGGAGACCTCACAGCCTCCGCTTCTTTATGATGTCTTTATTATTTTACCGTTTTTAATAAATCGCTCTTGATGTATCCGGTTTTTCCCTGGAACTTCACCTTCGTCCATTCTCCCTTGGTGCCAAGTTTCTTTAATTTTACGCCCGCATCCACTTTTCCAAGAAGTTCTCCATCTGTACTGGCGGTTTTACGCACATTGCAGATATCCTTCGTTTTTACGGTTCCCTTGCCGGAACCTGACTGGGAAGACACTTCCTTTACAAATTCGCTCTTTACATATCCGGTTTCTCCCTGGAATTTTACCTTGGTCCAGTCACCTTCCGTTCCAAGTTTCTTCAGTTCCACACCAATATCCACTTTTCCGAGGAGCTTACCATCCGTACTCGGGCTCTTTCTGACATTACAGATATCTTTTGTCCTGACCGTACCGGTAGATTTCTTGGAATCGCTCTTTTGGGTATCTTCCTTCTTTTCCGTAGACTCCGTTGTCTGGGTTTCCTCGGTCTTTTGAGTTTCTTCTTTCTTTTGAGTTTCTTCCTGTTGCTTTGTCTCTGTGGTCTGGGTTTCCTGCGTCTGGCTTTCCGTCTCTGTCGTCTGGGTTTCGGTATTGCTTACAATCGTTTCTCTCCATTTTGCCATGGCATTTCGAAGTGTTCCACCCACCATATTGGCAAGTTTTTCATCACTCTTTACAGCTTCATTATAGCTTGTCTGCACCTCTTTCTGCAGAGCAACCACTTCATCACTCTTCTCATATGCCAGAATCAGGGAATACAGATTTGCATCCAGATCCTGATCCAGGAAATTGAAATTGTATGCAGAGTATATGTTATTGATGATCAGATTTCCCTTTCCGTCTCTCTCCACATAGAAGAAATCCATTCCCGGTGCCGGAGTATCCACACCTTTGAATTTCAGATCATAGCATACAGATACCAGATAAGAATCATCGGTTGCCCCCTTTGTGGAATAACAGGTGATGTTCTGATAATCCTCATAATACTCAGAAAACGTCGTGATATAACTCTTTTCATTGTCACTGAGCGGCTGTGCAATCATCTCCAGCGAATCCGTATCTCCACCGGCATATGCCGCATAATAATTTTCCATCAGTGTCACAAGTTCCGGATCTGCATCTTTCTGCAGCTTACCAATTTCCTGATATTCTGTAGTCTGTGTCACTCCCTGTGTACCGTTTTGTGTCTCTTTCTGATCTTTCTGCGGGCCGGTACACTTTACCAGAATCACAACAAGAATCACAAATAAAACAGCTGCGCAAAAATATCGTCTATATTTCACAAAAAAGTCTGTAAACTTTTTTAATTTTTCATTCTGCATATGAACCCTCCATAAAAATGCATCTTTCCATTTATGATACCACACCTCATACTATTCGTCCAGTAAAAAAGCGGTGCATGACGCACCGCTTTTCCTGTCGTTCCATGGGTAAGTTGTTTCCTTGCCACATAGCATAAACTGCACCCGGCGGGAATCGAACCCGCATCTCAGGAGTCGGAGTCCTGCGTTCTATCCATTATACTACGGCTGCATAGCACTCTTATTTCACAAGCGCCTTTTTACTATATCACACTTCAAATTTAGAGTCAATCCACACTTTGATGTAAAATATGAAGTATTTCTTCCAGCTGCTTTACCGGAAGCTGCCCCGGTGCGCTCGCCTGCCCGCCTGCGCCAAATGTCACACACGATCCGAAAAACTCTCCGGCCACGCGGGAAATCCCCCCTTTTGCACCCATGGACATGGTAATCAGCGGATGATCCGGATGGTTTTCATGAAAGCGGTTGGTCTCCTCCAACAAATGCAATACATCCCACATATTCTGCGGCATAACTGCCAGTTTCACGACATCTGCGCCACTCTCACGGATCTGTTCCAACAGCATGCGGATCACCTCCGGATCCGGCGTCTGTTCAAAATCATGATGGGAAGCAATCACATATGCTCCCATCTCCCGCAACATTGCTATTTCTTTCTGCGGATTCTTTGCTTCAAAATATTCCACATCAATAAAATCCACGACATCTGATTCTGCCGCCACCTGATGAATATCATAAATATCCGCCGCGGAAAGTGCTTTGCACCCTCCCTGATTTTTAGAACGGAAGGTATACACCAGAATACTTTCCTTTATGATATGTTTCATTTCGTTTAATATTTCGCGGATCGCATTCGGACTTTCCACGTTTTCAAACGCATCCACACGCCACTCAATCATTTCCGTGTGTGCTTCTTCCAGCCTTCTGGTTTCTCTTAAAATTTCTTCTTTCGAAGACTCCATGACCGGCACACACACGAGCGGTTTCCCTTTTCCTATAATCTTTCCTTTTATACAAAGCAGATTTTCCATCTCTGCACCTCCTGCTATGTTGTAATTCTCTGTTATTATATTCTAAAAGCCCGAAAGAAACAACCGATTCCTGTTATTTGACATTTTTCCCGTTTTCCATTAAGATAGTCACGGTATGTGATATCCGAACTTAAGAGATAGGAGAAAAAAATGAGTTTTGAATTTTTAAACCAATTACCGACTCCGGCAGACATTAAGCGCGATTATCCGCTTTCCCCGGAGCTTCGTGAATTAAAAAAACACAGAGACCTCATGATCTCTGATGTAATTACAGGTAAAGATTCACGTGTCCTCGTAATCATCGGACCGTGTTCTGCAGATAACGAAGATTCTGTATGTGATTATGTGAGCCGTCTGACCAAAATCCAGGAAGATGTCAAGGATCAGGTCATCTTAGTTCCGCGTATTTACACCAACAAACCACGTACAACCGGCGAAGGCTACAAAGGGATTGCTTCCCAGCCAGATCCGGAAAAAGCTCCGGATATGATCGAGGGTCTGATCGCCATGCGTAAAATGCACATCCGTGCAATCGAAGAAAGCGGTCTTACCTGTGCCGATGAAATGCTTTACCCGGAAAACTGGGGATATGTCGAGGATCTTCTCTCCTACGTTGCCATCGGAGCACGTTCGGTAGAAGATCAGCAGCATCGTCTGACGGTCAGTGGTTTTGATGTCGCTTCCGGAATGAAAAATCCTACCAGTGGTGATTTTTCTGTTATGCTCAATTCTGTATACGCGGCACAGCATCCGCATCATTTCGTTTATCGCGGATACGAGGTGGAGACAACCGGAAATCCTCTGACTCACGTGGTTCTTCGCGGTGCAGTCAGCAAGCACGGCAATACCACCCAGAATTATCACTATGAAGATCTGATCCGTCTTCATGAGATGTACGAAAAAATGGATGTCATCCATCCGGCAGCCATCATTGATACCAACCATTCCAACTCCGGAAAGAAGTTTAAGGTGATGCATAACCGCCAGCTTTCTTCCGATATCCGTTCTCTGGTAAAAGGTCTGATGATTGAAAGTTACATCGAAGAGGGAAATCAGTCTATCGGAGATCATATTTACGGAAAATCCATTACCGATCCTTGTCTCGGATGGGAAGATTCCAAACGGCTGATCTACGACATTGCGGAGATGAACGCAAAGTAAACAGTTTTTGTCTGAAAACAAAAATGGAGTGTAAAAAGTGTTCCTTTTGCACTCCATTTTTTTATAATTTTTCTACAACAAAACGTAACAGCCGGATTCCAACAGATGCCTCCAATACACATCCAAGAAGTACCAGTACCGCAACTCCCATCCCCCATGCCAGCCGCAGCAGCCATGGATTTTTCCGGTTATAAAACCTGCGCGGTTCTACCAGCAGTAAAAGCGCAAGCGCTGCAAGATACAAAATTCCATGCGGCAGCCACGATACCAGAAAAAAAACAATTCCAAGAATCCCCATATTCATCACACAGGCAGCAAAAAATACCCCGCCGGTAAAATAAATCAGGCAGCGCAATAATAATGGCAGAATTGCTTTTAAAGCAGTAAGGGAAAGGATTGCAATAATCACAAACACTTTTCCCCTTTCCCATAAAATATTTGCCAGAAGCGGCAAATACCCGGTATCCGATGCCGCAAATGCTTTCATATGATACGCATTTAAAAATCCATAAGTCGTAAAATATTCATATCCAAACAGACAGGTACATAAAATTCCCGCCAGGCCAAAACAGATTCCAATCGCCAGTTCCTTTTTCATAAAAATTCCTAAAACTCTTTTCTTTTCAGCCTATGCCCTGTCCGTTTTCTTTATTCCATTTTTATAAATCCAGATGTTTTCCCATTCCTCCTTTTTTTGCTGCCGCATATGCCATAATTGCAGCAATGGTTTTTCCATCCTGAATTTTCCCTTCATAGATCATATCGCACAACTCTTCCAGTGTGTAAATTTCCACATCAATGGATTCCGCTTCATCCAGATGCCGGGTTCCCACTTCCAGATCGGTAGCTACAAAAATATCAACCGCCTCATCACAAAATGCCACCGTCGTACGCAGGGATAATAAATGTTTCACATTCGTGCTGCGGTATCCCGTTTCCTCTTCCATCTCCCGTGCCGCACAATACGCCGTATCTTCCGTCTTACTGTCCCGACAGCCGGCCGGAATTTCAAGTGTTTCTCTCTCCAGCGCATTGCGGTACTGACGCACCATGAGAATCTTTCCATCCTCCGTAACCGGAAGCACCGCTGCCGCGCCGTCATGATGGATAAAATCCCATTTTGCCTGATGTCCGTTTACCTCGACGGTATCTTCGTACATTTTCAAGATGGTTCCCTGATATTTTAACTCTCGTTTCAGACGTTTGACCGGCACGGACTCCAGCGATGCCTGCTTTTCTACTTTCTGTTCCATATTCCCTCACCCTTATGTCCAGGTTCCTTCTGGGTTCTTTTTCAACATTTTTTCACTATTTCAGGTCGATGCACTTCTCATAGCATGCGTCACATGCCTTGATAACCGCATTCCGCAA
>OLWT01001084.1_pt1 | contig 15179 bp, 12 predicted proteins | sample 1674001 | NCBI WGS metagenome assembly OLWT01 (sample SAMEA103958137, study PRJEB25191) | human gut metagenome | biome: human-associated habitat [ENVO:00009003]; feature: intestine environment [ENVO:2100002]; material: feces | place: Germany | collected 2013/2015 | reverse complement strand
CACCACACCCGTTTCGATAAATACGATGAGGAAGATGAAGCCGAGGGTCGGCGCCACGCCCATGGCAATCCAACCGGCAATCGCGGCACGCGGATCCTTCAGCAGTTCGAGGATGGAATTAACGAAGCCCATGTGTTTCCTATGAGTCCTAAATCTTGTATTGAGCTGCCAGCCCAATGAACCAGACAGTTATATGCAAACCGTCAAATACCCTACCAGCCGGCTAACACAACTGCTACACCTGCGGCGAGGAAGCGCGGTAACGCAACGAATACTCCACATCAATACGCCGCCTCGGCGCCCGAGCCCCCGTCTTGACCTGATCAAGAATCGACGTGATGGCAATCTCAGCAATACGCGCGCGCTGCGGATCCACAGTGGTCAGCGAGGGAATCGTGTACTTAGCCTCATCGATATCATCGAAGCCCACCACACGCACGCTTTCCGGCACTCGCACGCGCATTTCCCGCAGCTGACTGATAACACCCATCGCCAGCAAATCATTCAGCGCAAAAATGCCATCCGGTCGAATGCCCTGCGCATACATCTCACGTACCGCCTGAGCGCCCTCGGCACTGGTCCATTCGCCGCACTCGCGGATCAGGTTCAGATCAGGCGTCACTCCACGTTCCGCAAAGGCGCTGAGATACCCCTTGGTTCGCATCGAACGAGAGGACGGCACGGATTCGTCCAACGTTCCGCCCACCACGGCGACGGTGCGGCATCCGGCCTCCAGCAGATGCGTGGTAGCGGCTTGGGCACCCAATTCATTGGGCATCACCACGTGCGGCGCAGGTGCGTTGAAGATACGCTCGCCCAGCACTACCAGCGGGTAGTCGCCCTCGAGCTCGGCCACATCCTCCGCCCGCATGGCCGTGGGGCTCAAAATAAGTCCGTCGGTCATATTGCTGGCCATGGCATGTACGCTCTCGATCTCGCGCTGGCGGTCGTTTCCGGTCGATTCGATGATGATGCGGTATCCATATTCCCGTGCCCGCGTGATCATCTCTTCGGCCAGTTCGGAAAAGTAAATCTGGTTCAAATCCGGCAGAGACAATGAGATGAGTCCTGTGCGGCCGGAACGCAAATTGCGAGCCTGCTGGTTGGTCACATAGCCCAGCTCGTCAATGGCCTGCTGGATACGTTCGCGCGTGGCCGGCTTCATATAGGGGTAATCGTTGAGGTAATTGGACACTGATGCCACGGACACGTGCGCACGTTTCGCCACATCGTGCAGCGTCGCCTTGCGCGAACTCGCAACCATAGCGCCCCCTTATATTCAGTCCATCAACCACTCGGCATGGCACCATCCACGTCGCCATATTGGTTGTCGAACGTTTCAGATGTGTGTTTCCAGCATAAACCATGTGGGATATCGCCCCCGCAGGCCGTTTCGCTTAGGCGTCCGCAGAATCACCCCCAGTCGGCCTTGCCGACAGCCCCGCTAGCAGGGACGGGTCCGACACGCCGCCCACGACTCCCGCTGCAACCGTCAACAGACTCCGCCGGCGGTAATAAATCAGGGCCACTTCGGCAAACCAACAAAGAAGGCCCGCCAGACAACGAGAATTCGTACCGGACGGGCCCACTCGAGGAGTAGAAACTATGCGATATTCCTATCTATAGGCTCACCTTTCGATGGATTCGTTGACCTGCTGAATGGCCTTCAGCGCGGAGTCAACGGTGGCGTCGCCGGTGTAGATGTTCTGCATCTGCACACCGATCTCGTCGTTGAGTTCCTGGGAGGTGAGCTTGCGCTCAAGCTTGGAAGAGGCCTGACCCTTGGTCACCAAATCGATGCTGGCCTTGGCGGATTCCGTGGCGTCAGACGGCACTTCGACCTTCATGTCCTTGTCGACCGGAGCACCCTGCAGCGTGTTGATCCACTCCTGCTGGCCTTCGCCGGTGGTCATGAACTCGATGAACTTCATGGCGGCCTCCTTCTTCTTGGAGTCCTTGTTCACGCTCAGGCCGAAGTCCACACCAGTGGTCGGGCCGGTAGCCTTGTCTCCCACCTGCGGGAATTCCATCATGCCTAGCTCGTCCTTCTCAACGGCCGTGCCCTTGGTCTCATCGTTCGGCAGCACGGCGGAAACGTGCCAGGAGCCGGTCGGGAAGAAAGCGGACTTGCGGGCGTAGAAGTAGTTGTCGCGAGCATCCGGGTAGGTCGCAGTACCAACTGCACCATCCTGGAACAGACCATCACCGATCATCTGCTTCCAAGCCTTCATGGTCTTGACGAAGGTCTCATCAGTGAACTTGGCCTTGCCTTCGGCGGCCTTGTACACGTCACCTTCGCCGTACTGGTTGGACAGCCACACGAAGATATCGTCGAGGTGCCAGCCATCCTTGGCGCCGAGGGCCAGCGGCATCAGACCCTTGGCCTTGAGTTCCTTGTTGGCAGCCACGAGCTCGTCGTAGGTGGTGGGCACCTTGATGCCCTGCTCGTCAAGCAGCGTCTTGTTGTACAGGATGTATTCGGAGCCGGAGGTGATGGTCGGCATGGCCACCATCTTGCCATCCTTGTTGGTGGTCTGCGCCACGGCGCCCTCGGCCACCTTGGAATCCCAGCCGGGCATGTACTTGTCGGCCAGCTCCTTCATATCGTCGGCGAAACGGCCGTACTGTTCCACAGTGGAACCGGCCTGCACACCGAACACATCCGGGCCTTCGCCGCCGGCCATCGAGGTCTGCAGCTTCTTCTGGTAGTCGGCCATTTCAGAAGTACGCCACCAGTTGATCTTGATATTCGGGTACTTCTTCTGGAAGGCGGCGTAAATCGACTTCCACTGGGCATCGGTAGGCTGCCAGGTCCAGAAGGTCAGCTCAACCGGGCTGTCCTTGGTACCGACTCCCTCATCGGAGCCGCCGCTGCCCGAACCGCATCCGGCAAGCAGACCTGCAGACATAGCGAGAGCGCCCACTGCGGCGATCGCCTTCTTCATGTTCAACATGATTGTTCTCCTTATTTTCCTTGTTTCTCTTATTGGTTCACTTCGTTGTGGAAGATCATCGGAATTGGATGGCGAAGCCAGCCACACCCGATATGTGCGGCTGATGTTGGCTCAATTGCCGGACGCACTCCTTTCCTCGATGCTGGATTCCAGCGATGTCCTCTCGTATCCGGTCAGGGATGCGCGATCAAGAGTGATACGGGCACGGGCCGCATTGTCCGCAAACGGCACCTGCCAGGTTTTGCCACGTAGGTGCAGTCGCATCATGCCGTTCAGAGCTTCGATACGGATGGTGAGCACGGCTCGGCCCGAACGGTCACGGCGGACGTTGTCTTCAAAGACACGCAGCCTGGCCGGCTCCGGGGTGGAAGGCAGAGACTTGCCGTTGCGCATGAACTCCACGGATGATGCCGTGCCGGACAAACGGTATTCGCCAAGAGACAACAGCGCCTGCCCACGGCTCGTCTGCCCAGCGAAATCAAGGACGAAACGGTTGCTGACCAGCGGGTATGCCAGTTCGAGTGTTACCGGACACACGCCGCTGGACCTCACGCCGCCGTCGATGACGAGTCGGCGGTCAGCATGCAATTCTCGACCGAGATCCCGCAATCCGGCACCCCACAGATTCACATGTTCAGTGGCCGCATATGCGCTGAACGCGGCCCCCGTTCGCAACGAGAACAATCCCGCCCGACCGGGCTTATCACTGATGGTGCAGGACGCGGCGAAACGGCCATCAATGCGGATCTCCAGCCTGCAGTAGCGGCGCTCAAGCCGGTACTCATGCCAGGCATGGGAATCGAAGTCATGGAGGTCGGCATTGGTCACGCGTTCGGAGGCAACGCCGCCGATCACATCGACCACGCTAATTACCTGACGGCCAGCATCCACCTCGAGTTTGGTGAGGTTGTTGGCATCCTGGTACCGCACCACGATACCGAATCGTGCGCCCAGTGGGGTGACGGGAGCTTTGGCCCAGACGTCAATCACTTGGGTTGCGGACGATTTGCCCGACACAGCGATGAATACACTGGATTCGTCGGCAACAAGCGCGTGACCGTCCACATCGGATTCGGTGTGGGCCGCGCCGGAAATAACCGACCATCCGGCGTTCAGGCCATCCGCAAAATCATCATGCACAGTGCCATACAGCGGTGCGCTTTGAGCGGCGGCGGTAGGTCCTGGGGTGTCGAGCCCTCCTTCGGCGTAGTACAGCGGGTCGATGCGCATTACGCGCTGTTCGGTGCCCACATACAGCTCGTCATCGGCGTTACGGCCGTGGTAGACAATCCAGTCATCAACGGCATTGGGCGCTTTGACTATGGAGTTGTGGCCCGTGCCTTCAACCTTTGGGCTGCGGATAAGCAGCGGATCGAAGCGGTTCTCGTTGAGCTGTTTCGTCCAATCGAGCTGATCGATGTGGGCGTCGGCCTGCTTATTCGGCAGCTGTGCGTACGAGTATCCGACGAAGTAGTCCTCATGCTCGTAGGCGTTGGCCGAGTAGGTGATGAACGCGCGGTCACGGTAGGCGAAGTATGTGGCGCCTTCTACGGTGTGCCAGTCGCGGCCATCGCCGAAACGGTTGCGGGCAAAGATCTCCTCGTCCATGGTGGGCACGATGAGCGGGCGCGGTTTGTTCTCACGCGAATACGGGGTCACAAGGCGATCGATCATCACGGAGGTTCCGGGCCGGTCATCGCTCAGGCCGGTGACCTGATTGTCGGCGTAAAGCAAGTACAACTGGCCGTCATCGCCATAGACCACTTGGGAGTCGATGGCGAAGGTGTTGAACAGCTCCGCTTTCTTTTCGAACGGGCCGAGCGGATCCTCGCTCACGGCCACACGCATGATTTCCGTGTGGGTGTCGGTCTCCTCGGCCGGCATATTCGAGAAGTACATGTGAAAGACGCCGTTGATGAGAATCACCGATGGGGCCCAGAAGTTTCTGCGTCCGGCTTCGGTGTAGCAGAATCCATGTGAGGTCCAGTGCACCATGTCCGGTGAGGTGGAGACCAGAATGCCGTGCTCGTCGGTGGCATAGCAGTAGTAGAGGTCGCGGTATTTGAGCACGAACGGGTCGGGCGCGGTATGGGACTTACCGTCCGCATATGGAACCGGATTCGTATAAGTGCGTTCGGCCAGCGGCTTCAAATCGCCAGATTCGGCAAGCAAGGCGGTGGGGTCAGCTGCGCCGAGCTCGTCTTCCGCAGGGCTGTAGCTGGCGGATACACCGTTGCTGATGGTTGCGGTCATTTTGGGTCACCTCAGCTCTTGACGGCGCCGGCGGTGATGCCGGACTGCAGCCACTTCTGGCTGATCAGGTAGACGATGATGGACGGAATCGTCATCAGAATCAGGGCGGCGTATTCCTGGGCCACCATCTCCGGCGTCTGGCTGCGGGTCTCCATGAAGTAGGTGGAGGCCAGCGTGACCGGATACTTGGATTCGTCGCGGATGAGCAGCAACGGAATCAGGTATTCGTTCCAGGAGTAGACGAAGGTCAGCACGCCGGTGGTGGCGATCATCGGGGTGGAGATAGGCATCAAGATACGAGCCCAGATGCGCAGGGAACCGCAGCCGTCCACGCGGGCGGCTTCGATGATTTCGTCTGGCACGCCGTTGAAGTAGTTGCGCCAGAGCAACAGCATCTGCAGGGCGTTGAACGCCACCAACGGGATGATCATGCCGAGGTAGGTGTTGGTCAGGCCGAATGTCTTGATGGTGAAGAACAGCGGCATGGTCACGGAGGCAATCGGCACGGCCATGCAGGCGAGCAGCAGCACGTAGATCACCTGGGAACCGGTGAACTTCATCTTGGCAAAGGCGTAGCCGGCGAGCGAGGTGATGACCACCACGATCACGGCGGTGACCACGGAGATGAAAAAGCTGTTGAACACCACGCGGAAGTAGTGCACGTCCTTATTGTTAATCACGGACAGGTAGCTGTTCCAGCCGCCTGCCTGCAGGGACTTGGTGATTGCCGTGTAAATCGGGAAAATCCAGATGACGAAGAAGAATACGAGGACGGTGTACATGATGACCGTCGCACTGGTTTTACGCTTCATGATGACGTCCTCTCGTTAGTTGTTGGCACGCTTGTTGAAGGCAAGTTGAATCAGGGAGAGCATCACGGCGATGATGAGGACCATCACGCCGATGGCCGCGGACAGACCGCCGTTGAACTGCTGCACGCCGGCCTTGTACAGGTAGGTGTTCAGGAATTCGGTGGAACGGCCAGGGCCGCCGCCTGTGGTCTGGATGACGATATCGAAGGTCTTCAGCGAGCCGACGATGCCAAGCAGGATAAGCGTGTTGGTGGTGCCGGACAGGTTCGGAATGGTGATGCGGAAGAGGGTGTTCCAGAATCCGCAGCCGTCGATCTTGGCGGCTTCGTAGATGTCATCGGAGATAGACATCAGACCGGCGTAGTAGATGATCATCGAGAAGCCCATCCATTCAAAGATGTTGATGGCACAGATCGAGTAGAGGGCGATGTGCGGATCGCCAAGCCAGCTTTGGGCCAGGAAGTCCAAGTGCAGGAAGCGCAGGGCCTCGTTGATGGCACCGACGTTCGGATCCATGATGATGCGGAAGATGGCGGCGATGATGACCGGGGCCATGGCGATGGGCATGAAGAAGATCGCCTTGAAGAAGCTGGAACCGCGCAGGCGCTCCTTGAGGATCACCGCGAGCAGCAGTCCGAGCCCGGCCTGGATGACCACGGTGACGACCATGAAGATGATGTTATTCATCAAGGCCGTCCAGAACACGGAGCCGGGAGCGAGCAGCTTGGTGTAGTTCTTCAGGCCGATGAAGTCCATCTCACTGGAGATGCCGTCCCAGTCGGTGAAGGATGTGGCCACGGTGAAGCCGATGCAGTAGTAGATGAAGACGCCGGAGAGAATGACCAGCGGGGCGATGAACAGGTAGGGGCGCAGCTTGCTTTGCCATGAGTTCTGCGATGCGCCGCTGCGCTTGCGGGCACGAACACGTTTGCCGGCTGCCGCAGCCGCGTTGCTCACCTCTCCCCCACGGCTTTGCGCTGCCCCCGCTGCGGCGGGAACGGCTTCCTGAATTGCCGTCATGATGACCTCCCTTGGACCTCATCTTCTTTTTCTGTAACATTTCAGAAACTGGCCATAGAAAATACTCGGGCATGCTTTGCCGGAGCGGAAAACCAGTCAACCGACGCTGCTGTGCGCCGGTTTTTCTAGAACGTTTCAGATTTCTTCGTTGGCAACAATTCTATAACGTTTCAGAAGTTTGTCAAAACAGACATCAAATGGTTGATATAAACATTGCAAATACTTGCGACACACCGGAATGCAATGCCGATACAATCGGCCTATTTCTACTCCCCCAAACGCTGGCGCACGAAACCGTCCAGCGCGGCCGCATCGATACCGTCATACGATTCGATGGACGCGAACTGGCCCAGGCCGGAAGTATCCGTGCGAATCCAGCCAGTCTGCGCGATCAGAGTCGCGCCCGATGCCGCACCGGCCTGAAGTCCAACCGAGGAATCCTCGAGCACCACGCACTTGGCCATGTCTTCACGGGCGATGCCAAGCTTGTCGGCTGCGGCCAGATAGGGCGCAGGGTTCGGCTTGTGTTCGTACGGATCGTCGCCACAGACGTAGCCGGCGAACAGTCCCTCGGACTGCTTCATGATGTTCTCCGCCATACGGCGCGGCGACGTGGTGACCAGCATGGACGGAATGCCGGTCTCCTTGAGCGAGTGCAGCACGTCCAATACGCCGGGAATCCACGGCAGACGTTCGACCTCCGCCTTGAACACATAATCCTTGAGCTGTTTGTCGATTTCGGGAACGCTCAATGTGCAGCCATGCGCAATCATGACCTCTGCCACGTGTGGCACCGGAGTGCCGGAGCACTCCCAACCGAGGTCCTCGTTCCACTCGCCGCCATTGTTGTGCGCGATCTCAATCTCACCGTCATGCCAGAGCGGCTCAGAATCGATGAGAGTACCGTCCAAATCCCAGAACACGGCTTTGAGCAGCATAGTTACCTCCGTCCACATGCCCGCACGCCAATTGGCGCCTTTACTCTTGCTGCATTCCATTGCACCAATCGGATGCGACAACCATAGCGCGTCAGCACACCGCCCCTGCGCCTCAGCGCATGGTCAGCCCACCATCGACGTGCAGACATTGTCCGGTAATGAAGCCGGCCATGTCGGACGCCAACAACGCGACCCCTCCGGCGATGTCATCGGGACGGGCAAGGCGGCCAAGAGGCGTCATGGCAATGATTCGTTCACGAACATCCTCGGTGGTGGCTGCGCTGGATGCGGTTCCGGCCGTCAAACCTGCGGCAATGGCATTAACGGTAATGCCGAAGCCGCCCAGCTCCTGGGCCAGAGAGCGGGTCATGCCGACCAAGCCGCCTTTGGCAGTGATATACGAATGGTAGGGCACGATGGGCGAATCGACCAGATTGCTGGAGATGTTGATGATACGCCCGGAGGTCTGGGCTCGCATCAGCGGCACCACATGTGAGCACATCAGATATGCACCATGCAGGCATCCCTCGATCTGTGCGCTAAACTCATCCCAATCGCCTCCAGCAAAAGTGGAACGGCGACGCGGGTCAAAGGAGAAGCGTCCGAAAGCATTATTCACTAAGATGTCCACGCCGCCGAATGAGTCGACAGCGGTACCCACTAGCTTGGAAGATTGCGATTCATCGCAAACATCCGCCTGTACAGCTATAGCCAAGCCTCCCAGCGAGTGGATGTCTTCAACGGTGCGCTGCGCGCTGGCGGCGTCATGTACGTAATTGATGACGACAGCGGCTCCGTGCGATGCCAGGCATTTCGCCACAGCCGCTCCTATGCCCTTGCCGGAACCGGTGATGATCGCTGTTCTGCCATCCAGATTCACCATTGGACGCCGTGCCATATCGCTTTGCTCTGTCATTACCCTTGCCTTTCGCCCTGCTACCAGCCTCTGCTGCCCGCAACAGCACAGGCCTATTCCATATCCATATCGAACGAATCGCTGTACGCGTCGCTGCCGCGTTCGACATCCACCGCGCGCAACAGATCGATGAGGTTGAAGCCCCCATCATGATGCCAGCCGGATTTCGCCCGATCCATCTCACCGAGCGGACAGATGCGATTCACACCGACCTCGGCCAATGTATCCGCAAGACCAAACAGTCTGGTTGAATCCACAGCGACACCGCAGCTCTGCAGCCAGCCACGGCAGGAAGTCAGTCTTCTGGCAGCGTCCAACAAATCTGGCACCGCCACCACGTTGACGGTGCGGTTCAACGGCGACATCAGCGAAGCAACATCCTCGTCGGCACCGCTACCGTCAAGTTCTCGATACAGCACCGACCATGCCGTGCTATGGCCACTGGCGAACACCGCGGCCTTCCCGCCCATCAAGGCTCTCATCTCAGCGTCGGTGCGCGCCCGCTGAATGGCCACGTTCTCGGCGTCACTCAATACGGAGCGCGGATATTTGCGCTGCTGATTCTCAAGCTCGCCACCGAGCAGCTGAGCCACTTCACGAGGGGTGAGGGCTCCATCAGTCTCCACGAACACGGTCTGCGGAGCCAGGCAGCTTTGCTGGTCATATGTGGCGATGTCAACAGCCACACGATGCACGGTATCGGCATAGGTATCAGGACGCAAAGCCTCTCGGCCAATGAACGCCAACCCGACTTTTGCTCCGTAACCTAGACAGGGCTTGGACCCGGCGACTTTGCCCGCAATCAATTTGGTAGTCTGCGAAGAACCGTAAACAATCACGGCATCGGCCGCATCGATGGCTGAATCCTCGAGCTGCTGCGAGCCGCCCTTCCATGGAACCACCGCAATGGCATCAGCGAGGTCGGAATTGACCATCGCAATGCTGCGAGCAAAGAACGCAGGCATCACCGGCTCGGAAAATGAAGATTTGCCAAGAATCGCGCCTTTGACCAGCAGGGTCATCGCCATGCTCCACACGGGAATCCCCGGCACATTGCTGGAGAACACCTGATAGGTGAGCGCTGGGCCCACATATTTAGAGTATCCCCCCGCCTTGTTCGGCCGGAATTCGTCGAGCATAGACGGCTGACCGATTTCGGAGTCAAGGAACCGGAGCAGTTCACGACGCCTGAACTGGCGCATATACCGTTTGAGCTCAATCCGCACCATGTCAGGCTCATATCCGGTGATTGCGGGAATCAGCAGTTCAGCCTGACGCCGCAGCTCAAAATCCGGATCGGCCCATAGTTGGGCCGCGTCGGCCACGATGTCGAGAATATCGTTGACACTCATCGCGGCAAGCGTGCGGTTGCGAACATCGACAAGCTGCTTGGCAAGGGAAGTCACCTTTGAGCCATCCAGTCGCGGATAGCGCAAACGCTTCACCCCATCCGATGTGGCGACCTCATAGATTTCGTAATCCGAAACATCCACTCCCGAGGGCAGGTGGAAGACATCAATGGCCTGACTCACGGATTCATCAACGGTTGGCACTGATGACCTCGTCTACCGCGATTGAGCACCCACGAGCCTCGGCTCCCTTCGCCCTGCCCTGCAGCAGGAATCCGTCCGGGGTCCGATGGCCGAGGTCCTCGGTCAGAATACCGATGCATGAATTCCAATTGGCAAGGTCGTAATGGGCTATCACACCGGTCTCACCATCCTTGACGGGAGTCAGCGTTTCCGGATCGAGGAAGACCGTGCGCACCCAGGCGGGGTTCGCCTTGAGATAGTTGCTGGTGCCATCCGTATACCACGACAGAATATTTTGGTCATAGATCTGCGAGCTCAACTCGGTCATGCCATACATGTTGACGCAGTGGTGGCGCGGCACCCCCAGTGTCTGTTCCAGCTCATCAAGCATCTGGTCTTCGGTGATGTCGCGCTTAGTGCTCTTGAAGCCGCCAGTGTCGAACAACCGGCTATCGGGGGCCAGCGCGAACGTCAGATCATGCTCATGCAGGTAATCGAACAGATACAGATAGGACGACGAGACACCCATCAGCATCACCGGTTCACCGTCAGACACCGCACGGTTAAGGAAGGCGATGATTTCATCGAACTTGAGTCCATGCTCGTCGAAGAACACACCGCTGCCTTCGCTGCCGCAGCACTCCACGGCCTTGGTAAGGTAGCGCGACAGGGAGGAGTTCTGGTTCATGTCCCATGCCGGCGAAATCACGGCGATGCGGATACGCTCTCGATCCGGCATGATGAAATGACGGAACGGCACAATCATTGATTCATCCCACACCTCAAGATCGGGATGGAAGTTGCGCCCACGCATCTTGCCGCCATGCGTGGTTCCGCTCGTCATGAATACGGCTTCGCACTGCTCGGTCGGTATGGTCGAAAGGTCAAGGTGCTTGAACCCGTCCACCGGCATCGGCGGAATCTCCCGCCAATCCTTGAGCGTTGCGGGGGTGACGCGTTTAGCCGCGCAGTAACGACGGTACGGCAGATCATACGTGTACTGATAGATGAACACGTCGCGCGCCAACGCACCAAACGCCTCTTCCGGGGCCTGCTCACAGCCATAGGTATGGATAAAATCCAGAATCCCGCGCTTGATACGACGCGCGTCATCCATCACATCAGTCATTGCATCGCTCCTGTCAATATCCAATATCAACCAGCATTATCGTTCATCGTACGCCGCAGCGCCAGTCCCATCCGCCGGATCGGCTGCTGGAACATCCACGGACGCCGGCGCACGATGCTTCGCCACCAAATCCGGAAGAGCGACGAAAAGCGCATTGAGAATGATGGCGCTGAATACACCGACCATGATGTTGTTGCCAAAGAACACGCTTGCGCCGCCGGTCAGGCCGGAGAGCGCCTTGGGCAGGGCGATGCCGAGCAACAGAGACATGCCGATGACCGTTTGACGGCGCTCGTCATCAGCGACCTTGCGCAGGGCGCGCAGGCCGGTCACGATTAGGCTGGCCGCAGCCGGCAGGAAAATGCCTCCGACGACTGCCGAGGGAATGACGGACAGCAACGCGCCCGCCTTTGGCACGAAGCCCAGAATCAGCAACAGCACAGCGGCGATGATCACAGGCGTGCGCGTGCGCAACTTGCCTTCGCCGGTCAGGTTGAGCAGGCCGACATTTTGCGGGTAGGCGGTGGTGGTGAATCCACCAATCAGCGAGGAAATGGCTGAACCGGCCGCCTCGCCGGCAAGACCGTAGCGCACCTGCTTGCGTTCGAGGGACGTGCCCTGAATCTCAGAAGCCGCCTGATAGACGCCGAGAGCTTCCATGACGGCAACCATGTAGGCAATGAAGAACGGGATGAAGATCTTCCAGTCAAATGTGAACGGACCGTAGGGCAGGAAGGTCGGCAGGCCCAACCATCCCTTGGATGCCACAGGAGAGAAGTCCACCATGCCAAACGCTGCGGCGACCACGGTGCCGACGACGAGCGCGATGAGGAATGAGAACGACTTGAGCAGGCCCTTGCCGAGCAACGACAGGACAAGCACAATCGCCGTGGTCAGAATCGACACGGTCAGGATGTGCGGATCGGCGAACGTCTTGTCGCCGGGAGCCCCGCCTAGAAACTCGCTCAGCGTGAATCCAGACAGCGAGACACCGACCATAAAGATGACCACGCCCGAAATCATCGGAGAGAACAGGAACCGCATCCGCTCTATCACACCGGTCAGGCACAGCAACAGGAACACAAGCGAAGCGATGAGAATGGACGAACTCGCCGCCCCCAGCATGCCGGCCGTACCTGCCGCGATCATCAACGCGTCAAACGCGGCTGACGGCCCCTGCACCACCGGCAGGCGAACCAGCCGAGTGGCCTGAACCAAAGTAACCAGACCAGAGACGATGAAGATGGCGTTAATCATGTTCGACGACAGGGCAATAGGTAAGCCGATTGCTCCGGCCACAAACACCGGATCAAGCCAGACGTTGGAAACAAGCACATGCTGGAAACCCAGCAGTACGTTCTGGGCGGTCAGCTCCTTGCGTATTGACATACGCTTCCTCTCTCTCAACGCGCATATGGGATGCCGAGCCGAACAGAGGAGTTCAACCGTCGCATTCCCTACGCGAGTGTTAGCTCACAGGTTCGAAGGGTTCGGCACATACCGTCTCAGCCTAAAGCACCCCTTACGAATCGGTTTTCGCACGTCACCGTAACAAACCTTGACATCTCCGTCAAGAAGATTCGTGCTTTTCGGCAGCTGCCCGATGTGAGATAACAAACAGTTTTACGAATGGAGAAGGAATCGAAGCAATGCGGCCAGACTCACCAACCCCACAGGACCATGGACTTGGAGTCGGCGGGAGTGTAGTTGGAGTCGCCGGTGGCGCCGGCAGCGATATCGGCGGCAGTATCGCGGCCGGGCAGTTCGCGGGTTTCGCGGCGGATGGCGTTGCGCCAGAGGCGGGCGCGGTTGGAGCGTTGTATCTCCACGATATTGCCGTCACGGCCTGCGGCGAAAACGCTCTCCTGGTCGCCGGTTTGCATGCGTTTGACTTCGCGGCGCAGTTGGCGATTCTCTTCTTCGAGGACCAAAATGCGCGCGATACCGGAAAGGTTGATGCCCTCATCCTGGCTCAGGCGCTGAGCTCGGGTCAGGCGGGCAATGTCGCGCAGGCAGTAGCGGCGTGCGCCGCCATCGGTGCGCTGCGGACGAACCAAACCGAGGCGGTCGTACTGACGGAGAGTCTGGGGGTGAATGTTGGGCAGTTCGATGTCGAAGCCGACGTCATCGGCTCCGTCGAGATCGGCCCTGCCCATCACGAGCGCGGTTGCGCACATCGCGTATAACTGCTTCATCTGGTTGGCTAACCGCGCCATTGTTCACCTCCTGATTACAGGCTGAGATAGTCGCCGGCTTTTTCGTCGAATTCTTTGGCGGCGTGCTTGACGGCCAGACCCGGCTTGGCGGGGACCATGATCTGCACACGGCCGATCAGATCGCCCGGCTGGTTGCTGCGCTGGACGCCAAGTCCCGTGAGCTTGACTTCCGCGCCGGAGCTGGAGCCTGCCGGCACCTTGAAGGTAACGGGATTGCCGTCGATATCCTTGGCCTCGACCTTGCCACCGGCCACGGCCTGGCCCACGGTGACGGGCAGGTCCATGACGATATCATGGCCGCGCATCGAGAATGTGGCATCGGGCTTGACGGTGACGTGCAGGTACAGGTCACCGGCCTTGCCGCCGTTGATGCCTAGCTTGCCCTTGCCGGCCAGCTTGATTTTCTGTCCGTCCTTGACGCCCGCAGGCACGTGGGCCTTGAACTTCTTGCCGTCCACGGACAGGGACACGGTAGCGCCCTTGGAGTTGCGGTCCTCGCCGTTTTCGGGGCGCGGGGCCTCCTCATAGCCATAGCCGCCGGCATTGCCGTACGGCGATTGGCCGTAGCCGCCATACGGCTGGCCGCCCTGACCTGCAGCACCGCCGAACATCGAGAAGATGTCGTTGATGTTGTTGGGGCCGCCGCCCGAAGTGGAGAAGCGGATGCGCGAGCCATTGCCGCCGGCACCCTGGCCGAACATGGAACCAAAGATGTCGGAGAAACCGGAAGCATCGAAGCCGCCGGAACCGCCGGCGAAGCGGGCACCGCCCATGCCGAACTGACGAATCGCGTCGTACTTCTGGCGATCTTCCTTCTTGCTCAGCACGTCATAGGCTTCGGAGATGTCCTTGAACTTCTCCTCGGCTTCCTTGGTCTTGTTGACGTCAGGATGGTATTTGCGGGCGAGCTTGCGGTACGCCTTCTTGATGTCATCGTCCGAAGCGTCCTTGGAGACACCAAGGACTTTGTAGAAGTCTTTGCTGAGCCATTCGTTTTCAGCCATTCATGTCTCCTTTCTAGAAAAGTCTTTATGTAATTGCACCTCCCTCTGATGAGGGAGGTGGCATCGCGCAGCGATGACGGAGGGAAAGATAGCGGGGACTATGGGCATCAAGAATGTGGCCCTCTGTCTTCCGCGGCCTGCGGCCGGCTTCTCTCCCTCAGTCAGCTTCGCTGACAGCTCCCTCATCAGAGGGAGCTAAGGCACTGTCAACTCATTGCAGCGAGCTGGATGTCAGTTTTGCGGGGAGGCTACTACTACTCGGGCGGCGCGGATTACGCGATCGCCGATGCGGTAGCCGGCCTCGACCACGGTGTCAACCGTTTCCTTTTCGGCATCCGCGTCCGGCTTGTGCAGGATCGCGTCATGCTTGGTGGGGTCGAAGTCCTCGCCCTTTTCGCCGAACTT
>OLWT01001083.1_pt1 | contig 15181 bp, 7 predicted proteins | sample 1674001 | NCBI WGS metagenome assembly OLWT01 (sample SAMEA103958137, study PRJEB25191) | human gut metagenome | biome: human-associated habitat [ENVO:00009003]; feature: intestine environment [ENVO:2100002]; material: feces | place: Germany | collected 2013/2015 | reverse complement strand
CAAAATATTCTTTAGTTATGATGTTCGATTTTGGGGATGAAGATAGTGAAAATTTATAATCCGCAAATCCAAATTTCCGCCGAATCCGGAACGAAGCGTTCAATTTTCAGGCAAAAGAACAAAACGAAGCGTTCAAAAAAAAGGCTGCACACAACACTTATAAAGCCGGAGCAAAAGGTTAATGAAGACCTCTGTTCCGGCTTTATAGTTTCATAAAAATGACTTTATAACGGCATTAAAATAATGCTTTAATAATTTGTCTAACTGATTGAAAAAACGTATCTTTGTTAGTAGTTAAGCTGCCATTTTATCAATGGGAATGCCTTGCTTTTTAAACAACATTATATCAGTGTATCCTGCAGAATAATTCATGTGGGCATTGAATTCTCTTTTTGTGCAGCCTTCAAATGGATTTCCGATGGTTTTATTTGCCCCAATCCACTCACACAATTCAATTATAGATGATTTGTTTGATGTAAAATAAACGAATGAATGACCTTCGAGGACTTTTAAAACATCTAAGTAATCGGACATACGCCAATACATGTTGTACGTTCCGACATCAGTGGATAGATAAGGGGGATCAATTAAAAACACCACTCCAGGTACGTCCTTATATTGATTATAGACCTCTTTGTAGTCGCATGAAACGATTTCCAGCCCTTCTAAATAGTCCAATGATTCAGGGTATCCATTCTTACGGATATTGTTATAAAGAACTTCCTTGCTCATTTCCTCCACAGACAACTTATATTTCATAGAGAACATAAGGGATGACGATAGAGTAATGAAGTCCACGTACCCCACACTCGCTTCCTCTTCTTCAATACGCTTTAAAACGCATTCCCTCAGCTTTCCTTTGATTGCCTTATGTTTGGGTACCGAATCCCCTACCAGCATTCTAATGTCGGCTAAAAGCTTATTTGTATGTGGAATATGAGCCAGCCTAAATCGGTAGTTATCAAAATCGTTATAGACAACAGTGGAAGTTGGTTTCATTCTTTTGGTAATATGGGAAAGTAACCCCGAGCCACCAAACAGATCCACAAAAACGGTATCATCAGGAAACTGGTCCAATACCTTTATAAATTCTTTGGCAAACATTCTTTTTTGGCCCACAAATGGCAGCGGTGCCGACAGATTCATTTTCGTCATACGTTCAATTCAAATTTAATATTTTCAACTCCGGATAACAGTTCCAGAGTCTGGTCAATGTTATTTTCATATATATGCACATTCCCAAGGTTAAGAGTTATGGATTTCAAAGGAAGTTCCACCTGTCTTGCCATCAGATAAAGATGATAAATATCAGCCGGAAGCCCAAGGTTGGCATCAGAACTGCGCTGGTATGCGGATAATACCAGTTCCCCCTCATCAATCTGGAACTGCACAAGGCTCAGGCAGGGTGCCTGGTTGCTTTCCACCCCGGTCTCTCCAAGGAACAGAACATAGTTCTTGCTGTTGCGTTTTTCCTGATTAATCTTGGCTATAAGGGGTGGAAGCTTTTCAAAGTAAGTGGGGTAGCTATTCACAAGGGTATGGCCACAATAGTCCCACCAGGTAATACCTGCCTCCTTATATCTTTCCACATCCCGAATACCCTGCATAAACAGTTTCAATTCTTCTTTCAGTTTCTTTCTGGCTATCCCATGGCATTCAAATATATCAAGTAAATCAGCTGGGGTCAGCATGAGCCTTTCGTTCAATAGGTATTTGATACAGCCTTTCTTGTTGGTTTGGGTCTTGCCCGTTTGGAGTATCTTGTCTAATGTCTGGTAATACTTATTCATAAGCTATTGATTTTTGTCTGTGCAAAGTTAGCCCCATCAGATAACACAAGGTATCTCCGGCATATTAATCACACTGCACCGAGCGTGCAGTGCTTTCCAAACCGTTTGATAATATCATACACCTTGCGTTCGCTTACTGAATATTTATTTGCCAAAAAAGCCACCGCATAAGTGGTCTTCTCACCCCGATTTTTCATGACCTCATACTCTGTATATAAGTCTATGAATCGAAGGTCATCCTGCTTGCCGCCCAAACTTATAAGCAATTCAAGCGGTTTTCTGTTAAATTTAAGTGCTTCAAACAATGTCATATCCAATCATTTTTGTACTTTTGCAATGCCAATCATTTATTTAATGCGTAAAAACGCCACGAGAGTGCGGCAGAGGGCATTGCCCCCGGTCGCGCACTCTCGTGGCGTTTTGTGTTAATAAATGATTGGCGTCTATATTAACAGGCCGGGGGCTTTTTTTATCCCTCCCCCGAAGGGATTGTCAATCATTCAATCCGGTACAAATCCAAATTGAACTTATCCTTCTTTTCCCAGCCTTCAGCCAGAACTTTCTGAATGAATCCTACTGCTTTTGTATAGAAGTCTTTCAGTTCATCTAACTGGGTAAAAGTATGGTATTCCGGTTGTTCATCCGAACCAAACTTAAACGTCACCGGTAGGGTTTCTCCGCCCGTCTGAACGGCTAAATCGTATGCAACCTTATAGTTGTACTGGTTCTCCGTAGAAAGCCATACATGGGCACCATTGTACACGAAGCCGGACAGGATAGCTGCATCAGTCTGGCTATTATACCAGGACATAACCAATGTGCGGATTTCCTCATCAGTGGGCTTATGCCCGAACTCCTCTTCCATGTAGGAGGCAGAGCCGTTCTCTTTCTCCTGTACATCCCAGCGGATGCGCCATTTGTCTTTTACCGGGTTCGTGCATTCCATCAGCGACACACCGGCACTTCCTTCAACTCTTCTCATGTAAACACGTATTTGGTTCTACCTTTGCCGAAGGTCTCTGTCTTGATGGTCGTTTCAAACGGAAAGCCATCCGGCATTTCTTTCACTTGTGCGAGAATATTCTTCATTTCCTCGCTGTTGGTGAAGAACTTCTTTGCCTCACCGTTCACTTCAATGGCCACAATACAGCGGTCTTCTCCCTGCTCGGTCTTGATACCTGTTTCGAAGTCCTTCACTACAATCGGTAAGTTTACCAGTTCCCGGATGCTTACCACCACGCCGGGAAATCGCTTCTTGCCGTCCTCCGGCTTGTAAGCGACATTCAAGTCTTTAAAACTTCTCATTTCTTTGCCTGTTAATTTTTTAAACAACTTATTGCAGTCGGCGTGTTTCGTCATGCCGTAGAAACTGGCAATCAGTTCCCGCCGTCTTTTTCTCGATTTTACCTCGTGCATCTTCCGGGCAAACTTCTGCTTGATACGTTTCCGCAATCTCACATAGTCAGGCCGGATAACATAGCCAAGGAAATCAATGCCTTCTTCTACAGGAAACACCCGTTCATTCGGCTTGATCTCCAAGTCTATTTTCTCCATTTGCCCGTGAATAACATCACGAATCTTCCACAATTCCGCTTTCGTTTTGCCGAGTACCAGTCCGTCATCGCAATAGCGATAGTAATAACGAACCCCGTACTTATCCTTCAGATAGTGGTCTAAAAATACAGACAGAAGCAGGTTGCCTGCTCCCTGTGAACTGCGCAGTCCGAAACTGATACCCTCCGGCAGCATTGTCACGAACCGCTCCAGCAGCACCAACAGCCTTTCGTCCTTGAATATTCTGCGGAAGCACCACATCACAAAATCCTGCCGCACATTATCGTAGAATCTGCGGATGTCAAACTTGTAGGCATACAGCGTGCCTTCCGGGTCTTTTTGCAGATCGGTACGTATGCAGTGCATCAGATCATGAGTGCCACGGCGTTTAATGCTGGCTCCGGTAGTCCGGATATAGCGCTTCTGCAGGTGACGATCCACCACGTTCATTACGGCATATACCGCAATGCGGTCATACATGGATAAAATCTGCAAGATGCGACTTTTGCCATACTCTTTGATTTCCGTCTCATGGTACCCACCAAGTTGAAACGAACCGTTTTCAATGGCAGCAGTAAGTTTGGATATAACTTCCTCCCTATGTGCAAGTAGCTTTTTCCCTTGGATTGATTCCTTACGATCCGTTCCGCGCAGTACGGCATCGAAAGCCTCCGACATATTGGAGTATTCGATGATTTCCTCTATGATATATCCTTCCCTGCGCATACGGTTCTGCTGTTGGTTAGTAAAAACAGAAGATAAGGGCCTTCCTTTCCCCGGGTCTGACTTCTTCGAACTGATAACAGCCTACCAAACTCCACCCGACGCGTGATTTTTCAGCTTTCCACCCTAATGGGTGCTGTTGCTGTGGCTTGCTTCCCTCGGCACCGCATTGGGGACACGTCCCCGCTGCTGTACGCCGATCAATTAGATTTCCAGACGAGAGCCGACATTCGCATTCGTGTTCGAAGCATCGTTATTCGCATTCGCATTCGACACACCGCCATTCGCATTCGCATTGTTGTACCCGCGATAGACCACACGGACTATCGGGAAGCTCTACCGACTGCAAAGTTACTGATTTAACAGCTAAAACGGATTACACTATCAGCCAAAATAAGACGGATATACCGCCACCCGCAATGGTGAGTCCCCAATCAATCCAGTCCCATAGACTTCCCCGAAGGGTATCTTTCAGTTCCATACAGGAAGCTGCAACAACTGCAGCATAAAGGGCTGTCCAAGGAGTAAATCCAAGCAGGCCTACCAACAGACCGCCAACAAGATGCTTGTAGCGGTTACTCGTTTTAAGAAATGCGATAATCTTTTTCATATACCTTGATTTTCTAATTTTTTTCGACCGGCTTCGCCGGTATTTGAATACCTTTTAAACGGGATTCGGAAACCATCCGAATCCCGTTCTTTCGTTTTAGTCGCTTCGCTCCACGCTTTAGCGCTTTGCGCTTACGCCACCTCGCGTATCGCCTTATACGCTGCCACGCTTTGCGCCCGGACGATTTTGCCGCGGAAGGCCAGACGAGAGCCGACAAACGCATTCGTGTTCGAAGCATCGTAACCCGCATTCGCATACGACACACCGCCATACGCACACGCACTGTTGTACCCGCGAGAGACCACACGGACTGTAGAGAGGCTTATCCAGTACTTATCGGAATAGTAAGTAGAAGATGATCCGTTCAGATTACCTACCGGAACCATGTCCATATACTTGCCATGCGCCACACCTGTTATCCATTGGTCGCTGGACGTTTTACCCTGCACCCACCGCACCGTGCCGTCCGGCATCCAAATGCGCCATTTCCCTTGGTTGCCGCTGTCGTTCGGCAGATCCACGCCGTCCATCATGTCATACTTGTTGCCGTAGATGTCCTCATAGCCCAGGCAGCAGATATTGTTCACCTGAACCACGATTGCCTGCCCGTATTCATCCCGGCTCTTATACCAGGCATACTGGTGCACCAGCCCGTCAACCAGCGAATTCGTGATTTTGCTGTTGACGGCATACGCTTCATCATAGCCGATGGTGTCTGCCATACCATGCTCTGCCGTTCCGCCTGTTGTGCGGTTGTTGGTATGCTGTCCGGCACCGCACTGTTCCTGCATATCCCTGCGCCCGTAACGGGCATAGCTCAGATTCGCAATGCGGCTGTGCATCAGCGCATCTATCTGCTGCATACCACGCTGCTGGCTGTAATAGTGGAAGTCTGTCCAGGTCATGCTTGCCGTGGTCGAAGCTCCGGTGATGCAGGCACGCAGTTTGCTTCCCACTACTGAACTGCCCACTACGGCACACAGATGCTCCTCATTGGCCACCCAATCCAGTTCCATGTCTTCTATCTTGTCGCTGTTGCTCAGTACCACATGGTCAAACTCAGCCGTGTTCAGAATGGAGAAATGCAGGGCTGTCGCACGCTCCGGAACGTCCGCTATCAGATACATGCCGGCCTCAAACTTCAAGCCGATGGTCGGCACCACGATGCTCTTCAGGATGTTTCCTGCATCATCCACAAACACACTGCCGATAAGCCCCGTACCAGGAACGCTCGGAAAGCGGACACGTCTGTAGCCGGATACATCCACCTTACATACCGAATAAGCCTTGTCAGTCGTATAGGATTCCATCAGCGTAGGTTTTCCGCTCATGATCTTGCGTTCACCCAGCCAGCCGCCCTGCGTTTCCTTGATGGCATCCAGCGTCAGTACTGTTGCTTCCGGAACAGGGGGCATTTCGTCCTCCGGGTAGCTGCTGTAGCAGGCGTACTTCTTGTTGTTCAGATAATCGTTGATACCCTTGCTCCAGTAAAACGGCTCATACATCATCCAGTCTCCCTCGCTGCCGTCCAGCTTCGCCACCGTGCAGTCGTTCATATCCTCCGCATCGGCATAGAAGTTCGAGCTTTCGTCATGCAGCGGGAAATAGGTCATCTCCCCGTCCGGGTTGTTCACTTCCACCTGCTGCCCGGCCATCTCCACCTTCCGGCTCGTGGGCATCTTGGTCACCTTAGCCAATACGCGGTGGCGCTTGGACAGGATAGCATTCACATGCCCGCTCATTTTGTACGTATTGCCGAATTTGTACCCCGTCTTGTTGTCCAGGTTCGAAACATTGGCATCATCGGCCACACTGTCGTCAAACTCAATCATCGTATAGGGTGGCTGCTTGATGGTCAATTCCGGATAACGGGCGGCATACTTTTCCAGTTCCTCATCGGCCAGATACTTCGTCAGGGTCAGCTTGCCCCTCAGTCCCGAATGCCGGTCATCCACGGCACCCGTCTGCGTGTACGTTCCGTAGTCAAAATACTTCTTCAGCAGGCTTCCGTCGTCTTCCCGGTCTATCTCCAGCACAAAGCGCTCCAGCTTGCCGCTGCCGTTCAGTTTGGCCTGGTGCAGGCGTTCCAGCATGGCAAACCCGTCGATGCCGGGGCAGTTGGTGTAGCGGTAGCCCCGCACGTTGTTGATGCCTTCCAGTATCAATCCGCTGTCCTGCAGCTTGGTCAGATACTCCAGGAACAGTTCCTCAATCGTGTCCGGCAGGCATAACTGCACAACGGGCGCACCGGTAGCCAGCTTCACGCGGGTCAGTCCCGTACCTCTTACGTCCAGTTTCTTCAGTCTCCCCTGCCAGCTCAGGTCCAAGGTGGCCACGTTTCCGTTGTCCCCGTTCCGGGCCAGCAGGTTATTCCGCATATTCACTTCTTCCAGCAGCAGCATCCCGTTGGTCGAAGCCATGAACGAGCCGTTCCGGTAACCGCTGGCTTTCTCCACGCTCATGTCCAGTTTGACCAACGAGGTCAGCAGACCGAAGTTGAACCCGATGGCGAACGCATCCTCATGCCACACCAGCTCCTTGATTTTGGCTGCACCAATAATCTTCAGCGGGTCATTTTCGCCGAACGAACGGGTCAGCTGCAGGGAATGGAGCACGTCCGCATCCACCACACCGCTGTCGGCCTGTACGCCGTTACTGGTGGACAATTGCACACGGTACGGGATGGTCAGCCGGTACTGCATCGGTTTCAGCTTATAAGCCTTGTCCAGCGATGCCGTACTCTGGTAGAACTGGGCACCCAGCGTAGATACATAGCCGTACTCCACCTGCTTCAGGTCGTACCGGCGCTGGATGAAGTAGTTCCGGTGCGCTTTCAACGAACCCTTCAGACCGTAGATCTGCGGATAGGTCTGTTTCGCGCCGTCCGCACCCACCGGCATTTCGTTCAGGAACGGGTAGATGTATTTGAAGATGCCGGACTTGTTATAGAGGCGTGAGCACCACTTCTTCATCTGTTCGGTATCGAAATGGTCTATGGCTTTCTGGATACTGAAGGCGCTCATGAAGCTGGTACCGCCGTTCACGCCCTTTGTCATCACTTCCTCCAGCAGATAGCCCATGTTGCCCAGTATCAGGTTCCACAGCCAGCTGTTGTGTCCCTGCATCACGTAGGCACCGTCGCGCTTCGTCTGCCGGTTGTCGTCATACTTCCCGGTCAGGAACGACTTGTTGTCCGAGCCCAACTGGCAGTCCCCGTCGTAATAGGTTATCCACCACATCACACCGTCCCACGTCCGCACCAGCATGTTTTTTGCCAGCTGGTCCACGCCAAGGTTGAACTGCACATACAGGTAGTAGGCAGCCAGGTTGGGCAGGTTGAAATACTTCCCCGCTTCCTTCCTGAAGGTCGGGCTTGCCCATTTCGCGGTCGGGAACCTGTTGCCGTCATCCTCATAGTCCACCCCGTCAAACGTGTGCGACTCCCTGTTATAGGTCAGATTCTTGCCGGCAGGCGTTTCCTTCACGCATCTGTACAGGAAGCCCATCATGCGGTCCAGGGCCTTGTACATCTTGTCATATTTATCACCGGTGCCCAAGTGTTCCTTGATGTTCGGTTCTTCTTCGGCATCGCCACCGCCGTCGTTCCAGAACACGTCTTTCGGGTGGTTGAACTCGAAACCGCCGTCAAAGTTGAAATCCATGAAGTCCGTATGGTCGGGCTCCGTGGACGGCAGCCAGCGGAACAGGCACAGGTCATTCGAGTTGTTCAGCGTCTCGATGCAGATAGGCAGGTATTCCTTCGGCCGGTCGCCGTTTGCCTGCAGGTAGTTCAGGGTGTCGCCGGTTCCCCACTGCTCGCCGCCGATAGTCTTGTCCTGGCCGAATATCGGGTAGCTGTCGCTCTTCTCGTTGTTCATGTTGTATTGGCCGTAATAGGTCAGGTCCTCGTCCACGCTCCTGGCCACAAACAGGTCACAGGGCAAGCCGTCAATGGCCGAGCGTATATCCTGCCCGCACGTATCGCTATGGTCGGCTGCATATTGCTGGGCCGGGGTCAGGATACCCATCTCCTTCATGCCGTCGTTGATGAACTTCGCACCACCGGTATTGGTGGTCATGGAGGAGTCGGAAAAGTCACACTTCGCACAGGCAAGTTTCGCGCCCACCGAGTTGCCCCGCAGCCGGAACAGGTTCTTCTTGCCCTCCGTTGCTGTCGGGTTGCTCTGCTGCCCGTTGCCGTCTATCTCGCCGTAGCTCATCCGTGCCGTATATCCGCTGGCTGTCTTCTGGAAGTAGAAGCGCAGGTTCTTGCGGGCATAGTTCACCGAACTGGTACCCTGGATGCGCAGATAAATGTCACGGGCTATCCAGTCCAGCGCCCGGTTCTCACCGTTATAGAATCTCACTTCCCGGCACAGCTTGTTGGCCTTCTTGTTGTTCAGCTGGGCCAGCGCATCCATCACGTTCAGCGTGTCGCTCTCGCTCGGCACCTCACTGCCCACGCTGCCCGTGCCTATCAGTACCAGGATCGAGTTCCGGCGTTTCTTCATCAGTCCCATCAGCTTCTCCATGCTCACCGTGTCCCCCTCGTTCAGCACGCGGTTGTCCTCATCCAGCGAACGCACGCCCGGTTCCCCATCGGCATCCTCCAGGTGGTTGCGGTCCACGATGTAGTTGTTCAGCACCTCGTCCGAGGTCAGCGCCTTGTTATAGATGCGCACGCTCTTCACGTTCAGGTCGGCACCTGCCGATTTGAACTCCAGCTGGCTCTGGATGTCAAAATTCACCTTGTCGAGCCACTTGGAAGCAGCCGACTCTTCACCGTTCACATAGAAACCGATCAGCGTGCGCTGTTCGTTGGTCTGCACGTTCGGATAGAACACGTAGGTAATGCGGATATTCGTGCCCGGCTGGAACTTGGTACCCACCGAGTCCTCATAGCGCAGCACCTGTCCGGCATCCATCGCCTCGGTCACCACACCGGTCAGGAACTTGGCCTCTTCCGGGGTCACAATCAGCCCGTACCGGTTGCCGTTGTCCAGCTGCCCCAGGCAGGTGATCAGTTCCGCATTCGTGTCCGTCACGTTCGCCGTGCTGTATTCTATCTCCAGCGTCATGCCCACATCACGAATAGCAAAGCCTTCGGGTTTGTCCGCCTCGTTGAAGGGGCGGTACCCACCGTCAGCGGTCAGGGTCATGCCTGCACCGCCGGCCAGCAGCAGGCGGTCCTTGTGCCAGCCGCTTCCTGCACCGTATTCGTTCACGCTCCACAGCACGTCCCGGAACTCCATGCGCTTGTCACCGCTCACCCAGCTGGCCGGGTTGTTTTCCGTGTTGCTGCGCCCGAAGGCATCAAACGTACACACCGCATCCGGTGCCAGCGTAGCTTCAATGTCGGGGTGCGATGTCGTGTTCACCTTCACCTCAAGCACGGCATCACCGCACGACACACGGTAGTCCAGCGGTTCCACGTTCACATTCGTCCGCCCGTAGCTGCCGGTCTCGCCGCGCTGCAGCAAGTCTTCCTTCACCACACTGCCCTGATTGGTCACTTTCACGCGGGCCGTGTACACATCGCGGTCATAACCGGCATACGAAAAGCTCCATGCCGTGAACTGCTCTGCCTCCAGCACCGGGCGTTTCCAGTCGCGCTGGAATCCCGCAGCCCGGTGGCTGAACATCATGCCCGCATAGGCCGTCACACCGCCGCCTGCCTTCAGTAGCGTAATGTAATGCACCCGGCTCACCACACCGGAGTTCTCATGCTGTGCGTAGGCTTCCACCACGTTCGTACCTTCCTGCATCTGCGTCAGGGGGATGGTCACGTTCTTCTGCTGCACCCCGCTGCCGGCAGAAAGACCGAGGGTAAAAGCCTGGCCGCCGTTCACACGGTAGTAGATGTTCTTCTCGCCGCTCGTACCCTTGGTCGTAAAGGGGATATTCACGTCATTCCGGTACCCGCCGTCGGCCAGTCCGTTGCCCACCGAGTAAGTCGTCTCCAGCGTCATGGCCACCATGGTCACCTTGGCCGTGGCTGTCTTCATCAGCGTGCCGCCCTGGTAGGTAGCCTGTGCCTCCACCTGCACGGTATAGGCGGTGGCATCCGTCAGGTAGGGCGAAGCGTCAAAGGTATAAGCCTGTCCGGCTGTCACACCCACAAACTCCGCATCCTGAAACTCACTGATCACGGTCGATCCGCGTTTCACGATCACGCGGGCTTTCAGGTCACTATAGCCGTCCACCGTACCGCCACCGGCAGTACCCACGCCCACGGAGTATTTCACCACAAAGCCGCTTCCCAGTGCCAGGTACTGCTGCGAGGGAAGTCCCGCACCGCCGCTGTCTGTCAGGTCAATGTTCACCACCACCTTGTCGTCGTCGGTGTACTTCGAAAAGCACACCTCCTTCGAGCTTTCGCCGCCCTGGTTATCCTTCTGCTTGACGGTCATCACGTACTGGGTGCCGTCCTCGCTGTCCTGCACATCCACGTCCGTCACCGTACCCACCATTGCATCAAACACCGTTCCGGATGTAGGGGGTTTCGTCTCGCCGCTCACCAGTTCCTCAGTAGGGGTACGGTTTGACAACTCTTTCTTCAGAAACGCTTCTACATCGTCCCCGGCATAGGCATGATAGGTGCCGTCCGGCTGTTTCTGGTTCCACGGTGTTTCAAGATTCATCGGATGTTCAGTCGCGTTGATGATTCCGCTTATTTTCCTTTTTGCCATAATACTGTCCTTTTATAATAATCATTCATTTATCAGTTTTACTGCTACCGTTCCATGCGTCCGATCCGTTCCACGGCTCGTCGCCTTTCCAGTATCCAAGTCCGAAACAGCTGCTGATTGCGGACCATACCAGCCTTGCCCCGGCATAGACAGCCGACAGGGCACGTTTTCCCACATACGCAGCCGTTATTTCCTTACCGCCTATGGTTATCATCGTCACTCCTCCTCATAAATCAGATACAGCGTATTCGCATCCTTGTCCTGCAGTGCCTCATAGGCTTCCTCGCTCATCACCTCATGCCGGTAGGCCAGAAGTTTCAGAGCGCCTCCCGTGCCGGTATATACGGCATCGCCCAGCAGGTAAAGCTTGTCCGGCAGGATGGCTGTCCGGTCCGCATTCATGAACATGCCGGCAGGGGGTACTCCCGCCACGTCCCAGTCCCCGTACAGGGTGGAGTCCATGTGGTAAGCAAATTTCCCGGCACCGGCCACATACACCACGTTGCCGCCCGGCTTGGTACTTTTGTCAGGTAAAACGTTGCCTGTTTCCATCCATGAGGAAAAGCGTGCAGTAGCCCCGCCGACGGCTGCTGCCGTAGTCTGTTCCACCTTGGCAGCGGCATTTTCTGCCTTGGCTGCCGCTTCGTTGGCCTTGGTTGCGGCTTCCGTGGCGGCCTGGGTCTTTTCCTCCAGTCCGGCTACGGCTCCTTCCGCTTTCTTGGCGGCAGCCTCGGCACGGGCGGCGGCATCGCTCGCAGGTTTCCCTATCAGTTCCAGGGGGACGTTCACCATCTTTCCGTCCTTCTCGCCGGGCAGTGATTTCACACCGCTCAGCGAGGTGACGGTTTCCAGATCCTCCACACCGGTAGAGGACTGAAGCACACGGTCCAGCACTTCCTGAACCAGTTCTTCTTGCGTCATTTCTGCCATAAATCTATTCATCTATCAATTTTACGATCTGTGAATAACATCCTGGGGTTAGCCCGATTACAGACTCTTTTATAAGTATAGCATCCTCAGCACTGATGGATAAATCCCCGTTTGCCTGTATGAGACGCATGCACAATTCATACGAATGGATTTTACGGCTGCTATCCTTATTAGAATCACCGGATGATCGAGCACCTTCCCCATTAAAAAGGCATTGGGCTATAATATCTGTCATCAGCTGGACTTTTCCACCGACTATGAGGTCATTCCCTCTATAATCCTTAAACGTCTTGTTAAAATTCACCTTCATAACTATTCATTTTTATGACACGTTAATGATAATTCCATTCTGTACTTCTACTGTTTTACCCTTGAATCGCCCAGACCAACCATTTTGAGGAAGCATTTTATCAGCTTGTACCACACCACCACTCACCAAAATATTCCCGAAATGCACCAACACATCGCCATCGAAATATCCTGCTGAAAATGTTAATGTGTCAGGATAAGTAGGCTTCTCACGACAACTTCCATAAATACCTGCTCCACCAAATGGAGCAATACCCATGATTGCATTACTAAAATTGTTTGCCTTAGCATAGATGCAGGTATCTCCGGTCCAATAGCCGTCATATCCCAATCGAATTTCAGCATCTCCATTACTCCAAAGCATGCAATTCCTTTCAACTGTAAATGTTCCTACCTTTCCTCCGTCCTCAACAAATATTTTTCCATATACAGATGCATTCCGGCATTCCATGCTCCCGTCTTCCAGTATCTTGAAATTGCCGTTGGCTGTCACCAGTCCCTCCAGCTGTATGTGGTCGGCTGTCAGCTTGATTTTGCTCACGGGCTTGCCGTATTCGTCTGTATCTTCCACACTGACCCCGATAAGGGCCACCTTTCCGCTGGCATCCTGGGCATACAGCCCGGCACCTTCCGGCTTGATCACCAGCCCGGTTTCTTTCAATGCAGCCCCGTCCTTGTCAAAAACCGCCGCTGAAATCTTTACCAGCCGGTCGCTCTGTTCGAACAGTGTACGGTACTTATAGGCCAGTGCGTCCGCCTTGTTGGTAGAGAATACCAGCAGCGAAATGTAAATCACGCCCGTAAACGACAGCTTGAAGTCTCCCGTACCGTTCCAAAGGCCGTCCAGCGTGAACATCTTCTCGCCGCCAACGGGCAGGTCCTCTTCATGGCCGAACAGGTTGAAGTTTTCAAACCCGGTCTTGTCAGCACCCACAAATTCGATTTTCAACCGTCCGGCCTTGATGACCCGGTAGCTGAAGGACAGATACACCACGCCGGGCACCCGTTCGCCCTGGCTGTTCGTCTGCCGGTACTCCGGTACCAGCCGGAAGTCCTCCAGTTTCTGCATGATATAGCTGTTCCGGATATAGGCATAAGGCACCTTGCCGTCGGTCCGTATCTCGGCATGCCCGTCCGGCTTCGTACCGTAAGGACCGCCGTTCGCCCAGATCCAGCGTCCGCCCAGGGTGAACAGCGTAGCCTTGCTGCCCGTCTTCCATTTGTCCATGCCGTCGGCAAAACTGCTGTTGTCCAGATAGCTCTGTTCTTCGCGTATTTCTTTGCGCAAGCTTTCCACGGCTGAATGGATTTTCCCCTCGGTTATCTCAAACCGCGTCAGGATGTCCTCGCCCGTCATCAACACGAACGTACCCTTCAGCCACACGTTGTCGGCATACAGGCCGTTTCCTTTCGGCTGTTTGTCTGCCGGGAAAGCGCTGCTCCTGATGCCGTCCAGCTTACCCAGTCGGCAGCGAAGGCAGCCGTTGAAGTTCTTGGCCTTCACACCGTCCAGAATGTCGATACGGGGCTGTCCGTCCTCCGTGGCCGCAATGGATATAAGGTTCTGCCGGAGCGGGTTTTCCGTGTTGCCCATCAGCACGCACTCATCGCCTGCCTCCGGCTTCACCCCGCCAAACTCGCTTACCGGGACCAGCACACCGCCGGCTATCACTGAAGCCACCTCCACCCAGTATGCTTTTAGTTTCTTACCACCCGTAACCGCACAGCGCATCAGGTCATGGGCCACAAAGCCCGATTCCTGCTCAAACACGATGCGGTAGTTGTCGCCCTGCTTCACCACGTCCTTGATCTTGCCGTTGGCAGCGGACACCACCAGCTGGCCGCACACGCTGCGCACCTTCTCGATCAGCAGTTCCAGCGCCACCAGGCTTTGCCGGGCAGTCACTTTGTCCACCGTCAGGTTCGTCAGTCCGGTCAGCTGGTCAATCCACAGCTGCCAGCCCTCACCGGTCAGCCCGTCCACAAACTCCGTGCTGCGCAGCAGTTCGCGGATCACGGCAGTCAGGTATTCGGCATTGCCCTCACCGTCCACGATGCCGCAGGGCTTGCCGCCGGCAGCCTCGCCAAAGCTCACACCCTTCAGGAAGCGGATGGACTCTTTGGCTGTGTCCGGCCGGTTCTTGCTCAGGAACTCTTTCTGGCTGCGCCGGGCGGAAAACAGGTTGTTGTCCGTGGGCAGCGTCTTGTCCCAGCTTCGTATGATGTCCGGAAGGGCAGCGCCTTCCGTCTTTGATTTCGTATAGCTTTTCAGCGCACCGATGCTGTCCGTCACCTTGTCGAACTTGCCCACCTGCAGCGCATCGCTTATCTCGATGTCCATCTGCCCGGGTTCGTTCACCTTGCGGCTGATTTTAGTGATACGGCTCTGACGGTAGCCTTTTTCCGGGAAATACTTCCGGCTCTCCAGCTTCACCCGTCTGCCCACAAACAGGTCTATGCCGTGCTCCTCGATGTATACCGGGTCTGTCGGGGCTTTGTAGGCGGCAATGTCCAGCCAGTACTCCTTGTTGTACTCGTCCACCGCAACCGCAAACTCCTCTTCGGCCAGCCGGTAA
>OLWT01001064.1_pt1 | contig 15409 bp, 7 predicted proteins | sample 1674001 | NCBI WGS metagenome assembly OLWT01 (sample SAMEA103958137, study PRJEB25191) | human gut metagenome | biome: human-associated habitat [ENVO:00009003]; feature: intestine environment [ENVO:2100002]; material: feces | place: Germany | collected 2013/2015 | reverse complement strand
TCCCTTCCTCTTCCTTTTCCTTGTCGTCTTCCTCTCCCTTGCGGTACGCCAGCGGACTGACATGATAGACATCTTTGAAGCACTTGCTGAAATAGCGTGAAGAGCTGAATCCTATCCTGTCGGAGATCTCTGTGATGTTTAGTTCCGGGTTATTGCGTAGCATCAGGGCGCCCTTTTTTAAGCGGATAGTCAGAATAAAGTCATTGGGAGTCTGTCCGGTGATTGCTTTTAACTTGGTGAACAGGTTGGTGCGTGCCATTGCCATTTCCCTGGCAAAGACATTGACGTTGAATTCCGTATCATCCAGATGTTGTTCGATGATAGCCATGGCGCGGTCCAGAATATCTTTGTCAATCGGGTTCGTAGCGAGCATTTGGGCGGCTGCCTGCGGCTGTTTGCTGAATTTCTCCTGTAAGAGGATACGGGAGTTCACCAAGTTGTTGCAGCGGGAAATCAGTAGGCTTGTGTTGAATGGTTTGGTAATGTAGTCGTCCGCACCGATGCGCAAGCCTTCGATATTCTGCTCGATAGCGGTACGTGCGGTCAACAATACTACGGGAATATGGCAGGTGTTGAAATCGTTTTTTATAAGTTTGCACAACTCTGTTCCCGACATTTTGGGCATCACCACGTCGCTTACCACAATGCAGGGCATCTCGTTGCGCACCAGTTCCCAGCCTTCTTCTCCGTTGGTAGCTGTCAGTATCTGGTAGAATGGTTTGAAGATATTGGCGAGCATTTCCCGGATGGAATCGTTGTCTTCTACGATTAGCATTTTAGCATCCGGAATACGCTTGATGGGTGCATTTTCCTCAAGTTCCGTTTTCAGGAAAGCATCTGTTTCCGGTTTAGGTATTTCTATTTGTTGCACACAATCCGGGTTGGGGTTGATTTGCTCTGCGTCAAAAATTCCGTTGCCTAAACGCAGGGTGACAATAAAGCTGGTTCCCTTGCCGAGTTCGCTTTCTACGCGGATAGTGCCATGATGCAGCTCTATGATGCCCTTAGTCAACGCCAGTCCGATGCCCGTACCGCTTTTCCCGGCATCGGTGGAGTTAACCGGATCTATCTGATAGAAACGGTCGAATATCTTGTCGATTTCTTTTGCATCGATGCCGCTTCCTGTATCTTTTACGCGGATCACAACGTTGTCTTCCTCTTTTTTCACGCTGAGCGTAATGGTATCTTCCTCCTCCGTATGCTTAATGGCATTGGATAAAAGGTTGTTGATGACTTTCTGCATCTGCTTTTGGTCGTACCACACTTCAAGTTCGTCGGTTTCTTTCTCGAAGTTGAAGTTGATGCGTTTTGCGCTGGCATATTCGAGGAACAGCAGGTAGTTTTCATATAGGAAATTCACGATATTGTGCGGGCTGACCTTTATCTTCATATGTCCTTGCTCTTGCTTGCGGAAGTCGAGCAATTCGGTGATCAGTTCGCGTAGCTGGATGCTGTTCTTATAAATGCCTAATATCTTGTTATAAATGGCGGGGGTGAAGTTCTGTAATTGCAGAAGGGTTTCCACCTGGCCCACGATCAGCGTCAGCGGAGTGCGGAACTCGTGCGAGATGTTGGTGAAGAAGCGCAGTTTGGACTGGTTTAATGCTTCTACATCCTGAATGTGTTTTTGCTCATATTTCAGGGACTCTTGCAGTTTGATTCTGGATTTGTAGGTACGTATCAGGTACCATAACACTGCCGTCGTTAGGATGAGGTAGATGAAGTAGGCAAAGGTTGTTCTGTAATACGGAGGTAGTATATGGATGATGAGCCTCGCTTGTGGGCAAAGGCTTTCATCCTTTTCTTCCGGTTTGATGAGCAGGGTGTAAGTGCCCGCATTCAGATTGGTATAAGTTATGGAGTGCAGTCCACGCGTATTGGTCCATTCGTCGGAGAAGCCCTCCAGTTTATAAATGATATCGTCTTTGTTGGCAGGTATGTAGTTGGATGTGGCAAACTCTATGCTGAACATGCTTTGGTCTGCATTGAGCGTTATCTCCCGGGTGTGGCACAAGGAGTGTTGCAGGATACCGGTTTTGTCCCCTGCGTGTATTTCCTGTCCGTTGACGATGAGGCGTGAAAGGATGATGTTATAGGGTTTTGGTGTAAAGTTCAGCTCCATTTCATGAAAAGAAATCATGCCCTGTACGCCACCCAGGAAAATTTCGCCATCGCGGGTGATGCAGAGCGAATTCTCGTTGACGGCTGTCAGCGGAAACCCATTTTCGGCGCTGTAATTCTTAATATGCATGTTCTGATAGTCAAAAATGGAGAAGCCTTGGTTGGTGATAAGCAGTAATTTGCCACTGGCGGCAGACTCTTGCGTCTCGTAGACGCAGTCGCTGGCAAGGCCGTTTTTCTCTTTGTCGAAGTTTTCGAAGTCATTGTTTGCAGGATGATATAGATCCAGGCCGCTGCCCGAAGTGGAGAACCACAGGTGGCCTTGACTGTCCTGCATTATATTGTTTACGTTGTTGTTACTAAGGCTGTTCGGATTGGCGGAGTCATGGCGGTAGTTGGTCAGTTTCCGGGTATCGAAACGATAGTTGAACACGCCCTCTCCGGTGGCGGCAATCCACAGGGTACCTTCCGAATCGAGTAGTATATCCGCCACCATTTTTATGGATTTCCCCTCTTTGCTGTCTTTAAACAGTTGCCGGCACTTTCCGCTGTCTGGGTCAAAGAGACACACTCCGTTTTGAGTTGCTACAATCAGGAGGTCCTTGTAAGGAATGATGTCGCGGACAATATCCGAAGGGAGAGTTTGCCGGTTGTTATCTTCCATGCGGTAATGGGTAAAGTGCCCGGAGCGTATGTCCAGTCTGTTCAGACCGCCCAAGTGAGTGCCTATCCATATAATTTCTTTGTCGGCATCGTAATAAAGTGCTTTCACATTATTGTGCGATATACTGTTGCGTCCTTCTTGAGGGCGGTACCATTTGAATTCGCGTGTACGGCGGTTGAAATAGTTCAGGCCGCCGCCTTCGGTTCCTATCCATAGGTTGCCGTTTTTATCTTCGATGGTACGCCCTACGACGGGGTTGCTCAGTCCTTGCTTTTCGTTGGAAGAATAAGAGTAGCGGGTATAGATTTCATATTCCGGATTGAAGTAGTTGACACCGCCAAAGTAAGTTCCCAGCCAGAGCGTGCCTTGATTGTCTTTTACAATGCACCAGATGGAAGAGTGTGTAAGGCCGTCGCTCTGTATGTCGTTGGCGGTATGGTTTTGGAACAAACCGGTACTTTTGTTGTAACGGTTCAGTCCGTTGAAGGTGCCTATCCATATATTTCCCAGATTGTCCTCGCAACAGGCCCTGACGAAATTAGAAGAAAGGCTGTGCGGGTTCTTGGCATCGTACTTGAAATTCTCGATCTTTCCGTTTGTCTTTACATGGAACAGTCCCTCTTCCCAACTACCAATCCATAATTCTCCTCCGCTGTCCCGATAGAAACTGATGATATTCCCTTTCCGAATGGGGTGTTCCAGTTCTTTTTTGTCTATATTCAGGCGGTATACACCGTTGGTGGTAGTGCCTATCCATAAATAACCTTTGTCAATGTGCATGCAAAAGATATCCAGACTGCCGTTGGGCAACTGATAGTAGAGATCGAAGTTGGCGGTCTCTTCATTGTACCGGTAGACTTCGTTCTTTTTACCGATGAAAAGGCCGTTATTGTAGTAGATGCTGTTGATGCTCCCTTGCAGTAAGGTTGTGAATTTTTGGGTGATAAGGTTGAACTCGGCCACTCCGTCGGTACAGAGCAGATAGATGCTTCCGTTGCGGTTGCCCACAATACGCAGTACTGTATTGCAGAAAAGGCTGTTAGGATCGTTCTTTTGTAATTTATAGGTCTTTATGTCTTCCCCGTTGTAGCGGTTCAGCCCTTCGCGCGTGCCAATCCATAGAATACCGCTTTCGTCAATGTACAGACTGTTTACGGAGAATTGCGATAGCCCGTTGTCAGTGGTAAGGTGGTTGAAAGTAATGTTCTGGCCATATACATTTGCGAAAGCCATGCCCGCTAAAATGAAGAGTAGTCTGATGATAAGCTTCTGCACGTTGAGTCATTTTTAAGGTTTCAGTTACAAATATATGAATATTTTAGGCAAAGAATCTCATTTATTATTTGGATTTTGAGGTTATGTCTGCTTAAATGTATAAATTTGGAACTTCATCGAACAATTATAAACTGATTATACCTAATAAAGAAGGTATATTTGTACCATAAATTAATCTCTTAATTATCATGAAAGACCTTTTATCTATCGTATCTCATTTCCAATTAACAGGTACAGTGCAAGAAATCAAGCCCTTAGGAGCCGGGCTTATCAATGACACGTATAAAGTAACCACACTCGAAGCCGATGCGCCCGATTACGTATTGCAGCGCATCAATCATGCCATTTTCCAAGATGTAGAGATGTTGCAGGCAAATATCAATGCCGTAACCACTCATATCCGCAGGAAACTGGAAGAAAAAGGTGAAGGCGATATCGAGCGTAAGGTGCTCCATTTCCTTCCTGCCGGCAATGGAAAGACTTATTGGTTCGACGGCGGGAATTACTGGCGTGTCATGGCGTTTATTCCCAATGCGAGGACATACGAAACGGTCAATCCCGAATATTCATACTATGCCGGTGCGGCTTTCGGCAACTTCCAGGCCATGCTTGCCGATATTCCCGACCGTCTGGGTGAGACAATCCCCAATTTCCACAATATGGAATTCCGTTTGAAGCAGCTTCATGATGCTGTGGCGGCCGATGCTGCCGGACGTGTGGGGGAAGTGCGGTATTTTCTGGATGAAATTGAGCGTCGCGCCGATGAAATGTGCAAGGCGGAACGCTTGCATCGTGAAAACAAGTTGCCCAAGCGTGTTTGCCATTGCGATACGAAAGTCAACAACATGATGTTCGATGAAAACGGCAATGTGCTCTGCGTCATTGATCTCGATACGGTGATGCCCAGTTTTGTATTTTCCGACTTTGGCGATTTTCTGCGTTCGGGAGCCAATACGGGGCTGGAAGATGACAAAGACCTCTCCAACGTGAATTTCAATATGGAGATATTCAAGGCTTTCACAAAGGGCTATCTGGAGTCGGCCAAATCTTTCCTGCTGCCGGTGGAGATAGAGAATTTGCCTTATGCGGCCGCATTGTTCCCCTATATGCAATGTGTGCGTTTCCTTGCCGATTACATTAACGGTGATACATACTATAAGATTCAATATCCGGAACACAACCTGGTGCGCACCAAAGCGCAGTTCAAATTGCTGCAAAGCGTGGAAGAGCATACTCCGGAAATGCAAGAGTTCATTGCCTCATGTATTCGATAAGATATATGATAGCAGCGGTAATGGGGTGCTGTGTTTTCCCCTTATTCGCGTTAACCCCAAAAAATAAGATGATGAAAGAACTGGATGTCAAGAAAGTGAGCATGGCAAACATACCGGTGGAATCGGTTCCTGCTCTTTTGGATGAAGAAAAAGTGGCTTTTCAGCCGGTTAATACAGTGAACTGGGCGGCATATCCGTATTGTCCGGATGTCAAATTCCGCATGGCTTATGCGGATAATGCTATCCTGATTCATTATAAAGTGAAAGAAAACAGCATACGTGCCGTAGCGGGCAGGGACAACGGGCCTGTCTGGGAAGATTCGTGTGTGGAGTTTTTCTCCGTTCCTGCGGAAGACGGGGTGTATTATAATATGGAATGTAACTGTGCGGGACGCTTGCTTATCGGTGCGGGAGCAGGGCGGAACGGTCGCAGGCATGCGCCGCAGGAGGTGCTCGATAAGGTGCAGCGCTGGTCTTCTTTAGGGCGTGAGGATTTTGAGGAGCGGGTAGGAGAGTGTAGCTGGGAAGTAGCTTTGGTGATACCTTATTCCGCTTTCTTTATGCATAACATCACTTCATTGGACGGTAAGGCCATTCGTGCCAATTTCTATAAATGCGGTGATAAGTTGCAGACTCCCCATTTCTTGTCGTGGAGTCCCATTGATTTGGAAAAACCGAATTTTCATTGTCCGGAATTCTTCGGAGAATTGCATTTCGAGTAAGAGGGAACCACTATCCTATGGCAACCTGCCGGCTTCGTAGGGGATAGTTGCTTCCGTTGCCATTCAGTCTTAAAATAAAAGTTTTATTCTTATAAATGAAGGTTTGATTTATAAGAATAAAACTTTGGTTTTTATGAATGAAGCTATCATTCTAACTCTCCGTAGCGGCTACGGAGAGTTTGGAATGCGGAGACATGCTATACGTACGGGGAACTACTTCGCTATACCTTTGGAGTTACGGATAAAGTTGATGATATTATGTATCTCATCACTCATCGGAACCTGATCTTCAATCTTCTGTAAAGCGTCCTGTATGCTGAAATTCCCTTGATATACCAGGCGGTAAGCATTGACTATATGGCGCAAAATACGCTCGGTAACCTGATGCTTATGCTGAAGTACCACCGCATTGATACCGTGATATTCTGCCGGATTGCCGTTGATTATAACATAAGGCGGTACATCTTTTGAGATGCGGCAACCTGCCTGAATCAGCACCCAACTACCGATGTGGCAGTTCTGATGCAGGATGACATTGCTGCTCAGGATCGTGCAGTCGTCTATGCGGCAGTCGCCTGCCACTGTGCTCTTGATGCCCAATACGCAGTGATTGCCAATTTGTACGTCGTGGCAGAGGTGTACGCCGTCCATTAGATAGTTGTTGTCACCGATGCGCGTGCAGCCGCTTTCGTGTGTCGCACGACTGATAACCACATTTTCACGAATGTCGTTGTTGTCGCCGATAATCAATCGGCTTTCTTCGCCTGTGTAATGAAAATCCTGTGGCTCACTACCCAGTACGGCACCATGATGTACCTTGTTTCCTTTACCTAAGCGAGTACCCTTGAGGATACTTGCATTTGACATAATCACGCAGTCATCACCGATTTCCACATCTCTTTCGATGTAAGCGAAAGGCTGAATGGTCACATTCTTACCGATTTTAGCGGTTGAATCTACAGATGCTAATGGACTAATCATGTTTTCTAATTTTGAATTATGAATTTCGAATCATGAACTGGCAGCATAGGGCTGTCCATAATTCATGATTCAGAATTCATCATTTATAATTATTTCTCTCTCCCTCCGCCCAATGCTTGATACAGACTGATTACAGACTGCATGCGGTCGAAGGTATCAGCCACTTCTGAAAGTTGTGCGCTGAGGTAAGATTGCTCGGCCGACAAGACTTCCAGATAGGTTGACGTGCCTAAGTTAAACAATTCTTTTGTATCTTCTGCAGCTTTACGGGCAGAATTCACCTGAATTTCGCGTGAAACGGCTTTATCCGAGGTCATTTGATATTGATACAGGGCATTGCTCACCTCATTTCCGGCTTTGAGCAATGTGGTCTGGAACTGGATCTTGGCCTGCTCCTCTTGTGCTTTTGCCTGTTTCAGACGGGCTATGTTGGCGCCGCGATAGAACAGAGGCTGCGTCAGCGAACCGATGGCGGAGGCCAGCAATTTTCCGGGATTGACGATGGCGGTTCCGGCGCTGTTGGTCCAGCCGGCAGAACCGCTTAATGTAATCTGAGGATAGAAAGCGGCGCGTGCGCTGTTGGTATCGTAGTAGCTTGCGGCTAATGACATCTCGGCGGCTTTCACGTCGGGACGGTTAGACAATAGCTGCAAAGGGATTCCGGTGGAGAATTCGGCAGGCAGCTCCTGGCTTTCCAACGTGCCGCGTGCAATGCTTTGCGCCGGCTGGTTCAGCATCAGGCATAATGCGTTTTCCGTTTCGCGGATGCTTTGGCGTATGTCGGGCAGGGAAGCCATTACTTGCGCATAAGCAGTACGGCTTTGCTCTACGGCTGCACTGTTCGCCATAGCAGCTTCTTTCATGGCTTCTACGGTTTCGAGGTTGCGTTTCAGAATATCGCAGGTGGCTTCGCTGATCTGCAACTGGCGGTCGAGCATCAGCAGGGTGTAGTACATATTGGCTACGTTGGCGATTACCTGCGTCTGTACGGCCTGCTCGTAGAACTGTGTCTGCTTCAGGGAAACCTGTGCCTTGCGCTTGGGGTTCAGCAACTGGCCGAACAGGTCGATCTGCCAACTTGCCGTCACTGGGAGTGAATAGGTCTGTGTGGCTTTCCCTTTATCCCAACTGCTCACTGTTCCCTGAGGGGAGAGAGCCAGCATCGGGGCATAGGCCAGACGTGCGGACATCAATGCTGCCTGAGCTTGTTTTACGGTCAGTGCTGCGCTGCGCAGGTCGGCATTGTTGGCCAGTGCCTGTTCGATAAGCGTCTGCAACCGGGCGTCTGTAAACACTTCCTTCCAAGGCAGATTACCGAAATTGGCAGTGTCGGCGGCAAGTGTATCGCCACCGGCAACGGTGTCGCGATACAGGCCTTCCACTGTGATATCTTCGGGCCTGTCGTATGATTTGTAGATATGGCAACTGCTCAGTAAGGCAGTTGCGCACATCAGAGTGATTATTTTCTTCATGATAAGCTATATTTTAGTGATTAGTGTTTAGTGATGAATGATTAGTAATCACTATTTTGTATATTGTTCAATCTCAGGTTCTGCATCCGAGTTATCTACATCTTCCCACTCCATCGGCTTAACCTTCTCTTGCAGGTATTGGAAGGCTACGAACAGGGCAGGCACAATGAATATCTGCAATATCATACCGATTAACATACCGCCGATGGCCGATGTACCCAGTGTACGGTTACCGTTGGCTCCTGCACCGGAGGCGAACATCAGCGGGAGCAGACCCACAATCATGGCCAATGAGGTCATCAGGATAGGACGCAGACGGGCTCCTGCACCCAGTACGGCAGCCCAAGTGATGCTCATACCCATTTTGCGGCGGTCAAGGGCGAACTCTACAATCAAGATAGCGTTCTTGGCCAACAGACCCATAAGCATGATGAGGGCAATCTGCATATAGATGTCGTTGGACATAGTGCCCAAAATCATTTTCAGTGCAGGAATGTTGCCCAATGAGCCTATACCGCTGACGAACAGGAAGCTGCCCAGCAAACCGAACGGTACGGAGAGCAATACGGAAAGCGGAAGGATATAACTTTCATATTGCGCACTCAGCAACAGATAAACGAATACGAAGCAGAGCACAAAAATCAGACCGGTAGTGCTACCGCTGGTTTCAGCCTCTTCGCGGGCCATACCTCCAAGTTCGTAGGCGAAACCTGTCGGAAGGCTTTCTTTGGCAACCTCTGCAATGGCAGCCAATGCCTGACCGGAAGTGTAACCGCTGGCGGGAGCCACCATTACCTTCATGGATGTGTAAAGGTTGAAACGGCTGATGATGTCCGGGCCATATACTTTCTTGATTGACACAAATTGAGTGATGGGAGCCATTTCGTTACCGTTGCGCACCTTGATGCTGGAGAGTGATTCCAAATTCTTGGTTGCATTCGGCTCGGCCTGGATCATGACACGATACATCTTACCGAAACTGTTGAAGTTGGAGGCGTAGAGACCTCCGAAGTATCCCTGCATGGTGCTGAGGATGGCGCTTGGGCTGAGGCCTGCTTTCTTACAGGCAGCCGCGTCGATATCCAGCATATATTGCGGGAAGTTCGGGTTGAAGCTGGTCTTTGCGGAGTTGATTTCCGGGCGTGCCTCCAAAGCGGCGGTATATTGGTTCACTACCTCGAAGAAGTGGTTGAGGTCACCACCGGTCTTGTCCTGCATGTTCAATTCGATATCGCTGGATGCCGAGTAACCCGGAATCATAGGCGGCGCAAAGAACAATACCTGTGCTTCCTTGATGATCTTCTGGGCACGCATGAAGAGCGTGGCATAAACAACCGTTGAATTCTGCATGGTGGAACGGTCTTCCCAATCCTTCAGCTTGATGATGAGCGAGCCGTAAGAAGGTCCCTGCCCGCCGATGAAGCTGAAACCGGAGATTACCGTACGCGACTCTACTGCCGGATCGGCTGCAACAAGGCTGTCCACACGAGTCAGCACCTCCATGGCGCGTTCTTGTGAAGTGCCCGGAGGCAGCGTCACTACACCCATGATAGTACCGGTGTCTTCATTGGGGACCATACCCGTCGGTGTGATGTTCATAAATACTACCAGCAGTACAATGGAACCCACGACAATACCGCCCGACAACCATTTCTTCTGGATGAAGCGGAGCACCTGTTTCTTGTATTTGCCCAGAATGGAGTCGTAGGAGGCGTTGAAAGAGTGCTTGAACTTGTCGGTAGTCATACCGGCCAATGCCAGTACGCTGATTACAATCATAACCAGACAGAGCACAGGATGATTCTCAAAGTTGAATAAACCGAAGATCATACCTAAAATGGCAATCGTGGTGAAGAGCAGTGTCAGACCGGGGCGCATCATTTTACCGATAGAATCGGCATAGCGGGCTATCATAATCTTACGCGCTTCTTTGGTGGCAACGCCTATCCGTTCTTTCATGCCGGCGTCACTGTTGTGCGGCTTCAAGAAGATGGCGCACAAAGCCGGACTCAGTGTCAAGGCGTTCAGCGCGGAGAAACCGATGGCGATGGCCATTGTAAGACCGAATTGCCGGTAGAACGTACCGGCTGTACCACCCATAAAACTTACCGGCACGAACACAGACATCATTACCAGTGTAATGGAGACGATGGCGCCGCCCAGTTCACTCATGGCGTCGATAGAGGCGGTTCTTGCCGATTTATATCCCTGGTCGAGCTTGGCGTGAACACCCTCGACGACGACTATGGCGTCGTCCACCACAATCGCGATGGCAAGCACCATGGCCGAGAGGGTCAGCAGGTTGATACTGAACCCGATCAGCTTCAGTACGAAGAAGGTGGCAATCAGGGCCACCGGAATGGCAATAGCGGGAATCAACGTAGAACGCATATCCTGCAGGAAGATATACACCACGATGAACACGAGAATAAATGCTTCGATCAAGGTCTTGACAACCTCGTGGATAGAAGCGAACAGGAAGTCATTGGCACTTTGTGCAATATTTATCTTCAAACCGGAAGGCAGCGTTTCGGATGCTTTGCTGAGCACTTGTTCCAAGTCGCTGATTGTTTGCGTTGCATTGGTTCCGGCCATCTGGTATACGATACAGGACACAGCCTTGTGGCCGTTTACCGTATTGTTGAAGTTATAGGACAAACGTCCGAGCTCTATGTCGGCAATGTCTTTCATGCGAAGCACTTCGCCGTTCTCAAGAGCCTTGATAACGATGTTCTCAAACTCCTCCGGCTGTTGGAGACGGCCTTTGTAGCGGATGGTGTATTGGAAACTTTGGTTACCGCGTTCACCAAACTGGCCGGGGGCGGCTTCAATGTTTTGTTCGGCCAGTGCGCCGGCTACGTCGCTGGGTATCAGTTTATACTGTGCCATTATGTCCGGTTTCAGCCAGATGCGCATGGAGTAATCCTGACCGAGGACGGTGGCGTCACCCACTCCGTTCACACGTTTGATTTCCGGAATGAGGTTGATGTTGGCATAGTTCTCAAGGAATTCAATGTCATATTGGTCTTTCTCATCATAGATGGAGAATACCATCAGCATGGAAGTCTGCCGTTTCTGCGTGGTAACGCCCACTTGGGTTACTTCGGCGGGCAGCAAACCTTGAGCCATGGACACGCGATTCTGCACGTTGACGGCTGCCATATCAGGGTCGGTGCCTTGTTTGAAGTAAATGGAGATTTCGGCAGAACCGTTATTGGCTGCATTGGAGGTCATGTACATCATGTTCTCCACACCGTTGATTTGGTCTTCCAGCGGTGCGATGACAGAATTCAGCACCGTTTGGGCATTGGCGCCCTGGTAGGTGGCACGTACCGACACTGTCGGAGGTGCAATGTCCGGATATTGGGTGATAGGCAGTGTGGCCAGACCAATAAGTCCCAAGATCACTATCAGGATGGAGATTACCGTTGACAGTACCGGACGATTAATAAATCTATCTAATTTCATGTTCTTTTTACTGATTAGGAGTTAACGACTGGCGATTGGCAGTTTGCGTTGGTATACCGCAGGCTATTTATCACTAATCGTTAAACGTTAGTTAAACGCAGTTTGGATATTACCTTCCTTCTGGTCTTTAATGGCTTTCTGATATTCGGCCTCTTTCTCTTCGGGAGTGATAGGAGTGATGACTTGTCCGTCTTTCAGGTTCTGCACACCTTCTATCACAATCTTGTCGCCGGATTTCAAGCCGTCGGTAACATAGAAGTATTTACCGTCGTTCAGGCTGAATACCTGGATTTCGGTGTTTTTCAGCGTGTTGTCCGGTTGGGCAACGAACACAAACTTCTTATCCTGTATCTCCGTAGTGGCCGATTGCGGAATCATAATCACGTTTTCCATCGGGTTGGGGAATACTACGTTTCCTGTACCGCCGCTACGCAGGATGTTGTGCTTGTTGGGGAAGAGCGCGCGCATGTTCACAGCGCCTGTTGTCTGGTCGATGACGCCGCTGATGGTTTCTACACGTCCGCTGTCGGCATACATGGTTCCGTCAATCAGTTGCAGTTGCACCTGAGGCATCTTTGCAAGGATTTCCTTGATGCTGCCGCCTTCACGTATCAGTGAAAGGAGCTGTCTTTCGGTCATGGAGAAATAAGCGAACATCTCGGAGATATCGGCAACCGTAGTCAGCGGAGTGCTCATAGAGGGGCTTACCAAGCTACCCACACGATAGGGGATAGTGCCAACAATACCGTCGCTGGGACTTGTTACGCTGGTGTACGACAAGTTGTTCTTGGCATTGACCAGTTGTGCTTCCGCCTGTGCCAATTGCGCTTTGGTCTGCGCCAATTGGTTTTCGGCCATTTGCAGGTCATAGTCACTGATGATGTTCTTTTGATTCAGCGTACGCTTGTTGCTGACTGTAAGCTCTTGCGTATTTACGGCGGCCTTTGCTGTTTCAACCGCTGCTTTGGCTGAATTTACGGCAGCCTGGTACTGCACAGGATCGATACTGAACAAAACTTGTCCTTTACGCACAACAGAACCTTCGTCTACGTGTAGTTTAGTGATAAAACCACTCACCATAGGGCGGATTTCCACATCTTGTTTACCTTTGATAGTAGCCGGATAACTGTTTGTCAGGTTGGCAGTGGTGGTCTCTACCGTAATCACTGCGAATTCGGGTGCTTTACCCGTACTTTTGTCACCTTGTCCACAACTGCTGAGCAGTGCCAAGCAACATGCCAATAATACTAATCTACTCTTCATACTTTTTATAATTCTCTGTATAATTTTATTCTAGTTAATCGGAAGCTTTTGTGTGTCAATCATAGAAGAAAAAAGGTAGACGTGAAAACTGAATGTATCTATTTAGTTTTCGGTCGCAAAATTATTCTTTTCTCGGTATATAAGGTGTGAACATCCTTGTTTTTTAACTATGTTTTATATATAGTCGGGAGAAATCTTTGTTTTTTGATTAAAATACTGTAAAGCATACTGCTAATTGCCGGATAACCTTTATTTTTGCATCATGTTAGATTGTAAGCGTCATAATAAAAAGAGACCGTTTATACGTAGGTTGTTGGGGGCAGTCGCAGGAGTGGCTGTCTTGTATTCTTGTGCCAGTGTGGGGCGTCTGGAGGGTGGCTCGATAGACGAGGAACCGCCGCGTTTCGTCACGAGTTCTCCATTGCCGGGCACTCTCCATAACAAGAAGAAAAAAATATCAATCGAATTCGATGAATTTATCAAGTTGGAGAAGGCGAATGAGAAGGTTGTTATCTCACCACCTCAGGTGCAACAGCCGGAGATAAAGGCAAATGGCAAGAGAGTGGTGGTTAATTTGCAAGATACGCTGAAGGCCAACACCACGTACACCATAGATTTCTCCGACGCTATCCAAGATAATAATGAAGGCAATCCTATGGAAAGCTTTACTTACACGTTTTCCACCGGAGCGGAGCTTGACTCAATGGCCATTGCCGGCACGCTGCTCGATGCATCGAACTTGGAACCGGTGAAAGGATTGTTGGTTGGCTTGCATGCCAATTTGGCCGATTCGGCCTTTACCACACAGCCTTTCGACCGCGTAGGACGTACGGACAGCCGGGGACGGTTCTCCATACGCGGGGTGGCTCCGGGCAAGTACCGCATGTATGCCCTCATGGATGCCGACCAGAACTTTAAGTTCTCCCAACCTACGGAGATCATAGCTTTCAATGACTCTCTCGTTATTCCTTCCATGGAGGAGCGTACACGTCAGGATACTTTGTGGAAAGACTCTCTGACCATAGATACGGTTATGGAGAGGCGGTATACTCACTTTTTGCCGGATGATGTGCTGTTGCGCAGTTTCAAGCAGAAGTCTTTCTCGCAACGCCTTATGAAGACGGAACGCCTTATACCGGAGAAGTTTTCTTTCTATTTTACAGCTCCGGCTGACAGCCTGCCTCTGATGAAGGGACTGAATTTCGATGAAAAGGATGCTTTTGTCATTGAGCAAACAACCGGACGGAACGATACGATTCATTATTGGATAAAAGATTCCTTACTCTATCAGCAGGATACATTGAGGATGAGCCTGACTTATTTGTACACAGATACGTTGGAACAGTTAGTTCCCAGGACGGATACGTTGAGAATCGTATCGAAGGTAAGTTGGAAGAAGCTGCAGGAAAAGAAGCAGGAGGAGAAAGAGAAGGCCGAAAAGGAAAAGAAGAAAAAAAGGAAGAAGGGTGAGGAAGAACCGGAGCCGACTACTTTTCTGTCGATGGATGTGTATGCGCCTTCGGCCATGGATGTGTACGACTATATCACACTGAGTTTTACAGAGCCGATAGCGAGCTTTAATGATACTGCTTTGCACGTAAGGCAGAAGGTGGATACGTTGTGGCAGGATGTCCCGTTCGACATTATGCGCGATTCGCTGGATTTGAAACAGTATAATCTGTATGCCGACTGGAAACCGGGTGAAAGCTACGCCTTTGAAGTGGACTCCACCGCTTTTCATGGGCTTTATGGCCTGTTTACCGATAAAGTGAAGAAAGAGTTTACGGTGAAGAAGCTGGAAGAGTACGGACAGATATTCTTCAATATAACCGGAGCCGATTCTTTGGCGTTTGTAGAATTGCTGGATACTCAGGATAAGGTGGTACGGACAGTGCCGGTGGTAGAGGGCAAGGCTGACTTTTATTATCTGAATCCGGGAAAATACGGAGCCCGGCTCATTAATGATACAAACGGAAACGGCGTGTGGGATACCGGTGATTATGCTGCCAAACGCCAGCCGGAAATGGTTTATTATTATCCGCAGGTGCTGGAGTTCAAGGCCAATTTTGATTTGATTCAGGATTGGAATGTGAAAGAAAGGCCACTGGATAAGCAGAAGCCGGATGAACTAAAAAAACAAAAACCAGATGAAGACAAGAAAAAGAAAAA
>OLWT01001030.1_pt1 | contig 15764 bp, 12 predicted proteins | sample 1674001 | NCBI WGS metagenome assembly OLWT01 (sample SAMEA103958137, study PRJEB25191) | human gut metagenome | biome: human-associated habitat [ENVO:00009003]; feature: intestine environment [ENVO:2100002]; material: feces | place: Germany | collected 2013/2015 | reverse complement strand
ATGCGGGGAATTTCAGAAAAAGCGGCAGCAGGAATTAAAGCTTTCCATGGAAAACAGCAGAAAGCGGATCGCCGATCTGGACAAGCTGTTCAATCGGATTTACGAGGACAATGTGATCGGGAAGCTGTCGGACGAACGCTATGCAAGGATGGCGGCGGAGTATGAATCCGAGCAGAAAGAACTGCTGGAAAAGGTTTCCCCAAAGAAAAAGGCTGCCAAGACAGAAGCAGGAGAAAAGCCGATCACACAGACCAAATAACCCCATTTCTACACAAAAAGGAGTGGTGAAAAATGGGTGAATGGATTGGATTCAGCATCATGCTGCTTTTCTCCATTGGCTGTTATGTGCTATCTGGGTTCTTCCTGCACGGAAAAGGTGCATGTTTGATTGCCGGATACAACACTATGTCCAAAAAACCACAATACGATCCTGAAGAGATCCGTTTCCCCGACCAGCACATCGTCAACTCCCCGCTGGTGCCGGAGATGGAGCGCTCCTATATCGAGTACGCCATGTCCGTCATCAAGGGCCGTGCCCTGCCGGACGTGCGGGACGGCCTGAAGCCCGTCCACCGCCGTATCCTCTACGCCATGTACGAGGATAACCTGACCAGCGACAAGCCCTTCAAGAAATCCGCCACCTGCGTGGGCGATGTGCTGGGCCGGTATCACCCCCACGGCGACGCCTCCGTGTACGACGCGCTGGTGCGTCTGGCGCAGGATTTCTCCATGCGCTATATGCTGGTGGACGGCCACGGCAACTTCGGCTCCGTGGATGGCGACCCCCCGGCCGCCTACCGATACACCGAAGCCCGTCTCAGCAAGATATCCAACGAGATGCTCCGCGACATCGAAAAGGACACGGTGGACTGGGACTCCAACTTCGATGAGAGCCGCAAGGAGCCCCGTGTGTTGCCCTGTCGGTTTCCCAACCTGCTGGTCAACGGCTCCAGCGGTATCGCCGTGGGCATGGCCACCAACATCCCGCCCCACAACCTGCGGGAGGTCATCGGCGCGTGCATCTGCGTGCTGGATAACCCGGACGCCACCCTCAGCGATCTGATGGAGCATGTCAAGGGCCCCGACTTCCCCACAAAGGGTATCATCATGGGCCGCAGCGGTATCCGCGCCGCCTACGCCACGGGCCGGGGCAGGCTCATGGTCCGTGCCCGGCATGAGTTTGAGGAGTTCAACAACGGCCGCACCCGCATCATCATCACGGAGCTGCCCTATCAGGTGAACAAGCGGATGCTCATCAAGGCCATCGCCGACCAGGTGGAGGACAAGCGGCTGGAGGGTATCTCCGACATCCGGGACGAGTCCGACCGCAACGGTATGCGTATCGTGATCGAGCTCAAGCGCGATGCCAATCCCCAAGTGGTGCTGAACCGCCTGTTTGCCCAGACCCAGCTGCAGACCACCTTTGCCATCAATATGCTGGCGCTTGTGGAGAACCAGCGGCAGCCGAAGATCCTCTCCCTGCGGCACATCATCGACGAGTACCTGAAGTTCCAGGAGGAGATCATCGTCCGCCGGACCCGCTTCGACCTGAAAAAGGCCCAGGAGCGCGCCCACCTGCTGGAGGGCCTGCTGATTGCCCAGGACAACATCGACGAGGTCATCAAGATCATCCGCAGCAGCTACGACAACGCCAAGGAGAACCTGATGCAGCGCTTCGGGCTGGACGACGTGCAGGCCCAGGCCATTCTGGATATGCGCCTGAAGGCGCTGCAGGGTCTTGACCGGGAGAAGCTCCAGACCGAGTACAAGGAGCTGGAGGAGAAGATCGCCTACTTCCTGCGTATCCTCAGTGACGAGGGCCTGGTGAAGTCCATCCTCAAGGAGGAGCTGACCGCCATTGCCGACAAGTTCGGCGACGACCGCAAGACCGAGATCCAGGACGTGGAGGACGAGCTGGACATCGAGGACCTGATCGAGGAGGAGCAGTGCGTCTTCACCCTGACGGAGAACGGCTACATCAAGCGCACGCCGGTCAGCGAATACGCCGCTCAGAGTAAGGGCGGCATGGGCAAGAAGGGCATCACCACCCGTGAGGAGGACACGGTGGTGGACGTGTTCACCGCGTCTACCCACGACTATATTCTGTTCTTTACCGACACCGGCAAGGTCTACCGCAAGAAGGGCTATCAGATCCCCGAGAGCGGCAAGGCCGCCAAGGGCGTGAACATCGTCAACATCATTCAGGTGGAGACGGGCGAGCGCGTACAGGCCATGCTCCACTTCCGGGAGACGGGAGACGAGGAGCTGTACCTGTTCATGACCACCCGGAACGGCACGGTGAAGCGTCTGGAGGTCAGTGCCCTGAAGAACCTGCGGAACAACGGCATCCGCGCCCTGACGCTGGACGAGGGCGACCAGCTGATCTCCGTGACGGAGACCCGGGGGCATGACCGTATGCTTATCGCCACCCACGACGGTCAGGCGGTGTGCTTCGACGAGACGGATGTACGCGCCATGGGACGTACCGCCGTGGGCGTCCGGGGCATCCGCCTGCGGGAGGGCGACTATGTCATTGGCGCCGCCCGCGCCGACGCGGACAAGACCGTGCTGTCCATCACCGAGAACGGCTACGGCAAGCGGACGCCTATTGAGGAGTACCGCATTACCAATCGCGGCGGCATGGGTATCCGCAACTATATGGTCACGGACAAGACCGGCCCGGTGGTGGGCATGAAGGTGGTGGACGGTACCGAGGACCTGCTGCTGGTAACGGCGGCGGGCATCCTGATCCGCACACCTGTGGAAAATATCCGCGTGGCGGGACGTGCCACCCAGGGCGTTATCGTCATGCGCTTCAAGGAGGAGGGCGACCGGGTCATCTCGCTGGCTCTGGCCGATCCCGAGGAGAAGGAGCAGCCAGCGCCGGAGGAGGCCCCGCTGTGAACGGCTCCGGGCTGGACATCATCGCGCGGATAGAGACGCCCTTTGCGGAGAAGTTCGGCGTGCCGCGGCAGAGCGGCATTGCCGACTGCCCCGGACGCATCGTGTTCGAAAAGCCCTTCCGGGACGTGGACGCGGTGCGGGGCCTGGAGGGCTTTTCACACATCTGGCTCATCTGGCAGTTTGACCGGGCGCAGCGGCAGAGCTGGTCGCCCACCGTGCGTCCGCCCCGGCTGGGCGGCAACGAGCGCGTGGGCGTGTTCGCCACCCGTTCGCCCTTCCGGCCTAACGGCCTGGGGCTCTCCGCCGTGGAGCTGGAGCGTGTGGCCTTGGACGAGCCGGAGGGTCCGGTGCTGTATGTCCGCGGCGCGGATATGGTCAGCGGCACGCCCATTGTGGACATCAAGCCCTATCTGGCCTACGCGGACAGCTATCCCGACGCCGCCGGCGGCTTTACCGGCGGCGATGCCGGCGCGGTGCTGACGGTGGACTTTCCCCCGGAGCTGCTGGCGCAGTTTGACAGCGGACAGCGCCATGGGCTGCTGAGCGCCCTGGCCGCCGACCCGCGGCCCCGGTATCAGGACGACCCCGACCGCGTGTACGGCATGGCTTACGCAGGAAAGAACGTGCGCTTTACCGTGCAGGACGGGACCGTGCGGGTCGTTGGGGTGGAGTGAAGGAAGGATATATGAGAACCGTTACGATCTACACCGATGGGGCCTGCAGCGGCAACCCGGGTCCGGGCGGCTGGGGGGCGATACTCAGCTATAAGGGTGCGGAGAAGGCGCTCTCCGGCGGCGCGGCCCAGACCACCAACAACCGCATGGAGCTGACCGCCGTCATCGAGGCGCTGCGGCTTTTGAAGGAGCCGTGCGTGGTGGAGCTGTACAGTGACAGCAAGTACGTCATCGACGCGCTGGAAAAGGGCTGGGCCAGAAGCTGGCAGCAGCGGGGCTGGGTGAAGAACGACAAAAAGCCGGCGCTGAACCCGGACCTGTGGGAGCAGCTGCTGGCGCTGACGGATATCCACGAGGTGCGCTGCCACTGGGTGAAAGGCCACGCGGAGAATGAAAAAAACAACCGCTGCGACCAGATGGCTGTGGCCGAGAGCAGAAAGTTTCAGTGAAATGCGCTGTCTGCTGTGGAAAAAACGCGGCGTAAAAGACAGAATTCACAAATTGTTCATGGCCGCTTCAAGATTCGGCCAAAATTAGAGGGTATTATAGCATCATCCAAAGGAACAACACTTCCTGATGTGATTTTCTCTCTCTCCTAACACAAACACACGGAAACACCCCGGCCATTCGGCCGGGGTGTTTCTGCTTTTTTTCGCTTTCGGTAATGTCTGCTTGCTTGCTTTTTGGTTTACGCAGCGTTTGCCTGGTTGTCCTCTGCGTGTGCTGCTTATGCGCTCTTTTGTATACGTTTGCGTCAGTCACGGTTTGCCTTTGTGTTCCGGAAGGCTCCGGAGCCTTGTGTTCTCAAAAGGCGGAGAGAAAAAAGACGCACAAAAGGAAACGAGGCTCAGTTATAATAATCGGTCTCGTCGGTCAGCGCCATGGGCAGGCCGTTGTGGTAGACCGGCAGGGTCTGGAATTTGAAGCGGCTGGCCCGGTGCAGGGCGTCGATGCGCTCCTTGATGGCCGGGTCCACCACGCCACGGCGGACGTACTCGTTCACCGCGCGGTAGGGGAAGCCCAGATTGTCCTCGTCGGTCAGGCCGGTGAGGCCGTCGGACGGCGGCTTGATGAGGAACTTCTCCGGCAGGCCAAGCTGACGGCCCAGAGCGACGACCTCCTCGGTGGTGTACATCCCCAGGGGGGAGAAGGCGCCGGCGCTGTCGCCGTAGATGGTGCAGTAGCCCACCCAGTCCTCGCTGAGGTTGCTGGTGTTGATGACGATGCCGCCCTCTACGGACTGGGCCACGGCATACAGGGTGGCCATGCGGACGCGGCTGGGCAGATTGACCTTTGTCTGGCGGCTGGGGGTCAGGCCCGCCTTCTCCATCTCGTTCAGCACGCCCTGAACAGCGTCGTGGATGTTGATGGTGTTGTGGGGCAGGTCCAGGTGCTGCACCAGTGCCTGGGAGTAGTCGATGTCCGGCTGAACGCCGTCGGGCATGAGGACGCCGAGGACGTTTTCGCGGCCATAGGCGGCCACGGCCAGGGCGGCCACGGTGGAGCTGTCCTTGCCGCCGGAGATGCCGATGACGGCGGTCTTGCCGTGGCAGGCATTCATCTGCTCGGCCATCCACTCCAGCAGGCCGGCCAGCTGTATCTGGGGGTTGAATTCCATGTGCGATACCTCCCGTTCCGAAGTTTTGATGTCCTATTGTACCGCGTCGGGGAGGATTTTGCAAGGGCTATCCCAGCAGGGCCGCTGCATCCTCCGGCGTCAGGCCGGGCTGGAGCGCCAGGGTGACGCCATAGCCGATGAGCCGGCCCAGCTCACGGACGCGGCGGTCGATGTCCTGGGGCGTGACAAACAACCCGGAGGGCGGGGCGTCCTCGTCGCCGCAGAGGGCCGCGCCGTCGATGACCGTGGGGACGCCCAGGGCGATGACCGGCACGCCAAGCGTCCGGGCGTTGACTGCCTTGCGGTGATTGCCTACGCCGCTGCCGGGGATCAGGCCCGTGTCCCCCAGCTGCACGGTGGCACACAGCCGGTGACGGCTGCGGGCGGCCAGCGCGTCGATGGCGATGACCACCGAGGGGTGCAGGCGGTCCGCCGCGCCGCGGATCAGCTCCAGCGTCTCCACCCCCGTGCGGGCCAGCACGCCGGTGGCCAGGGCCGCCACCGGCGTCAGCGCGCCGAACTGCCGGGGCATGGAACGGACCATGTGCCGCGTGACCAGCAGGTGCTCCAGCGCCGCCGCTCCCACGGCGTCGGGGGTCATGGCGTCGTTGCCCAGGCCCACCACCAGGGCGGGGCCGTCCGATGGCGGCGGCAGCAGGGCGCGGAGCTCGCGGCACAGGCAGAGGGCGGCCCGGCCGGTCAGCGCCTCCTGACGGGACAGGGCGGGGCGCAGGTCGATGGTGATATAGCGGCCCTCGGGCTTGCCGATGGCCCGGGCGCCCGCCGGGGTATGGACATGGATGCGGGTGACGGGACAGCCGCACAGCAGGCATTCGGACTTGGTGACGCCGGTGCCGGGGGCAAACATATCCCGGTCGGTGGGCAGCGCCTCCGCTGTTTCCACGGCCAGATCGGTACGCGAGAGGTTCATAGTAGTGGTCAACGCTCCCTTCTGAACACAAAATATTGTGGCTTTTGGGTAGCATGGCCGGTGAAATCGCTTTTATACAAAAACTGCCGCGGAAATTGCAAAAAAGTCTTGCATTTTTCAGGCAAAGATGCTAAAATATCATCCTGCGTGGAAGTGTTTATTTTCGCTGCACAAAAAATTCAAGTCGGGGAGGTGTTTGGTTTGCCGAATATCAAGTCTGCTAAGAAGCGTGTTCTGGTGGCAGAGACGAGAAATGCTCGCAACAAAGCCAATAAGTCCGCACTGAAGACTGCTATCAAGAAGTTCGAGGCTGCTGCCGTTGAAGGCAATCGCACCGAGGCCGAGGGCACTTACAAGGTGGCGGTCAAGGCGATCGACAAGGCTGCTGCAAAGGGTCTGCTGCACAAGAACAACGCGGCCCACAAGAAGAGCGCGCTGACGCTGAAGCTGAACAACATTGGCTAATGACCAAACGCAACGGACATCCGCAAGGGTGTCCGTTTTGGTTTATACGGGAAAAGGGACGGCGCCGCCGTCCCTTTTTTCATATCCCCTTATACTTGCGGCGCGTGGCCATTCCGCCGCGGATGTGCCGCTGGGAACGGTTTTCGTCCAGTATGGCCTTTACCTGTGTGTACAGCGCCCGGTCGCACAGGGCCAGGCGCTCGGACAGGTCCTTGTGTACGGTGGATTTGCTGACGCCGAACTTCTTGGCGGCGGCGCGGACGGTGGTCCGGTTCTCTATCATGTACAGGGCCAGCTCTTTGGCCCGCTGCTCCAGATCGTCTCGCATAACGCAACACTCCCATGCCGTTGTGCTCTATCTATATGGCGGAACGCGGGCGGATATGACAAAGGGAACGGACCGCACATCCTTAACGGACACTTAGCGGGCGGTGGGAGTATAATTTGGCATCATCCGGAGATGAAATGAGGCGAGTCTATGGATATCTGGAAGGAATTGCGGGACGAGGGCGTGGACAGCGGCCTGCTGGACGAGGTACGCCGCTTCCGGGAGGCCCACCCCCTGACGCCGGAGGCGCAGGAGCGCGTGCCTGTGCCGAAGTATCTCTACTACGGCAGGGAGGTATGGGAGAGCGCGGCGGCGGCACTGCTGTGCGGCGAGCACCTGCTGCTGGCGGGGCCGAAGGCCACCGGCAAGAACGTGCTGGCGGAGGACCTGGCGGCGCTGTTCGGACGGCCGGTGTGGGACGTGTCCATGTATGTGAACGTGGACGCGGCGGCCCTGATCGGCGCGGACACGCTGAAGGACGGGCAGGTGGTGTTCCGGGAGGGACCGGTGTGCGCCTGCGCGCGGCTGGGCGGCTTCGGCGTGCTGGACGAGGTGAACATGGCCAAGAACGAGGCGCTGGCCGTGCTGCACGCCACGCTGGACCACCGGCGCGTCATCGACGTGCCGGGGTATGAGCGCATACAGCTGGACGACGCGGCGCGGTTCATCGGCACCATGAACTACGGCTACGCCGGCACCCGTGAGCTGAACGAGGCGCTGGTGAGCCGGTTCGTGGTGGTGGATATGCCGGTGATCTCCGACGAGAATTTGCAGAAGCTGCTGCGCCGCAGCTTCCCCACCCTGAAGCGGGAGTGGGCCGAGCAGCTGACGGCGCTGTTCCGGGACCTGCGGACCAAGTGCGACAGCGGTGAGATATCCACCAAGGCGCTGGACCTGCGGGGACTGCTGGCGGCACTGCACCTGATCGAGAAGGGGATACCCTCCGGGCAGGCGCTGGACCTGGGCATCATCAACAAGGCCTTTGAGCCCTTTGAGCGCCAGCTGGTGGCGGACGCGGTGTGGGCGCGCCTGCCCAGGGACGCCACCCGGGACAAGCTGTTCGACTGATATGGACAGACAGGACAGAGAGACGCGCCGGGCGGAAAATCAGGTGTGGAACGGCTGGGGGGACTATGCCCGCAAGCCGGAGCTGCTGACCTTCGACCGGGCGGGGGATGCCGAGCTGTACGGCAATACGGTGCTGGGCCTGGCCTGCCGGTATTACGACTTTGACCGGTTCCGGCCGCTGCTGAACGAGTTTCACCGGTCGGCGCAGGAGGCACTGTACACGGACATATTCTTCCTGGTGCTGGAGGGGGCGGTGTTCGCCCGCGGCGCGGCGGAACGGCCGCTGCTGCCGGCGCTGCGGCGGGACTATGCCCGCCGGCTGCTGGCGCAGACGCCGGTGGCCGAGGGCATGAACGGGGACGCCGTGCGCCGTGCCTGGGCCTGCCGCGTGCTGGAACAGCCGGAGGACCCGGCCCTGTCGCCGTTGCTGGACGACATAGCCGCGCCGGGGGACAGCACGGAGGCGCAGCTGATCCAGCGGACGGAGCGCGTGCTGTACACCTGGTTCCGCCGCGCCCGCCGGGCCGCCGACGACCGCCAGTGGGCGGCGTGGGTAGGCCGAAAGCGGGACAAAAGCGGCGGCGTGCACTTTGTGCGGCCCAACGCCCTGCGGGCGCTGTCACACGCCGCGCCCGGCGGCAGCGGCGGCTTGCAGAAGCAGACGCTGTTCAGCTTTTTGCAGGGCCGGACGCCGGAGCCGATCCTGCGGCGGTATGTGGAGGACTGCTTCGGCGCGTCTATGCTGACGCCGGGGCAGCTCAGCGAGGCGGAGCGCACGCTGTGCACCGGTGTGCACAAGAACTGCCGGCTGCACTTTACCCGCGGCGAGCCGGTGGGCCGCGCGCCCGCGCCGGAGGCGGCCTGGGACGCGGCCCACTTCCGGCAGCAGCGGGAGAAGAACCGGGCGTATTATCAGGAGCATCTGGTGGAAAACAAGCTGGCCATCGCGCAGCTGACGCAGAAGCTGCAGAACACGCTGCTGCTGCGGGCGGAGGACGAGGGCGGTACGGGCCGCGCCGGGAGGCTGCGGCCGGAGCTGGCCTGGCGCGCCGGGGCGCTGGGGGACGAGCGGGTGTTTTCCCGCCGGTCGCCGCAGGAGCCGGGAGAGCTGTCCGTGGACCTGCTGCTGGACGGCTCGGCCTCGCAGAACCGGCAGCAGGAGAAGCTGGCCACACAGGCGTATCTCATCGCGGAGAGCCTGAGCCGGTGCCGCATCCCCGTGCGGGTGACGGCGTTCTGCTCCGTCAGCGGCTGCACGGTGCTGCGGGTGCTGCGGGACTATGACCATCCGGAGCAGAACGAGGGGGTATTCGACTATGTGGCCGCGGGGTGGAACCGGGACGGGCTGGCCCTGCGGGCCATGGGCTGGCTGCTGCGGCAGCGGCGCAGCGAGCAGTCGCTGCTGCTGGTGCTCTCGGACGCCAGCCCCAACGACGACCAGCGGATACCCAACGGCCTGGGCGGGTGGGCCTACACCGGGAAGCGCGGCGTGGACGACACGGCGGCGGAGGCCGCGGCCCTGCGGCTGCGGGGCGTGCTGCCGGTGTGTCTGTTCACCGGAAGCGACCGGGAGGTGCCGGACGCCCGGCGTATCTACGGACAGGCCATGGAGCGCCTGCCGGCCATCGGGTGGCTGGCAGACGCGGTGACGCGGCTGATCCGGGGCCAGCTGCGGCGGGGATAGGACAGAATGCGACACAAAACGACAGAAAGAGACACACCGAAGGGTGTGTCTCTTTCGCTGCTCAATACCAGGTGATGCCCTCCAGATCCTGTATCTGCACCCGCAGGTCCTCCAGCAGTGTCTCCGCGGCGGCGGACAGGGCGCGGCCCTTGGGCGTGACCAGGTAGAAGGTGCGCTCCGCCGGCGGGTGGGCCAGGCGCAGCACCTGTACGTTGCTGAACATCCGCAGATAGGGCTCGGTCGCGCCGGCGGGGATGATGCTCCAGCGCTTGCCGCAGGCGGGCAGGGTCTCGGCCAGCTGGGGCGTGTCGGCGTACAGCAGGGGGCGGGCGTCCACGCCGAACCAGTAGTCGTGCCACTGCTGTATCTCCGGCTGGCCGTAGATGAGTATCTCGTCCTGCACGTGCAGGGTGGTGGCCTCTACCGGTTCCGTCAGCGCCACCGTTTTGGGCACCACAAGGAAGAAGCCCTCGCGGAACAGGGGCTTGGCCTCGATCTGCAGATCGTAGTGCAATGCGCCGTCCACGATGGCCATGTCCGCGTCGCCCCGGGCCACGGCGGACACCGCCTGGTCCGTCCGCATGGACTCCACCCACAGGTTCACCGGCAGCTCACGCTCCAGAAACCGCTGGTACACCGGGGGCAGGATGTACTGGTTGGCGGTGTAGGCGGCGATGACGTGGAGAAACTCACGCTTTTCCGCGGCGGCGAAGGTCTGCGTCTCCGAGAGCAGGTTCTGCCACCGGCGGGCCAGAGGCAGGAAGTGCTGGCCCGCATCCGTCAGGGTGATGCGGCGCCGGCCCTTGCCACGGTGGAACAGGGGCGCGCCCACCTGGTCCTCCAGTGCCTTCAGCCGGGCGGACAGGGACGGCTGGGTGATGTACAGCGCCTCGGCAGCGGCGGTCATGGTGCCGTGGTCCAGCACGGCGAAAAAGGTCTCGATATCCTGGTTGGTCATAGGCGGCTCTCCAAATTATAGTTTATGCCTATATTATACAGTAGAATAATCAATTTTACAAGCACCAACCTTTGTGGTATGATTTGGCCACAATACAGAAAGGAGTTGTTCCCTATGACAAACACGAAAACCAAGACTTCCCCGGCAAAGGCGATCACCGCTGTTGTGATCGCGGTTATTCTGGCGTTCACGCTGGTGTGCCTGCTGACGGGGAACATCAACCCCGTGTGCCGTGTCACCGCCATGCTGATGCCGGTGTGGCTGGCCGCCGAGCTGCGCCTGCTGTGCACGCTGCTGTAACGGGGCACCGGCTGATTTTGCTGTTTTCTTCCCTTTTCTCTTTCTTATTTGCGAAAAACGCGGACGCAGGTGCGTCCGCGTTTTTCATCGTCCGGACGCGTAAAGACGGCGCAAAGAATACTACGAGCTCCGAACTATTTTCCTGAAAAAATCCTGTATTTGTAACGCTTTCGTGAATTCTGCGCCGTCCCGCTTGCAAGTCGGCGGCGGGGATGGTACACTTACACATTATTACAGTTTTACCCTGGGTGCGTGGGCGCTGCAGGCGGAAAAAGGAGGGACGGATATGGCCGGCTTCAGCGTGAAAAAACCGCTGACGATCTTTGTGACGGTGCTGGGCATTATCGTGCTGGGCGTGGTGGCGTATCTGAAAATGACACCGGATCTGCTGCCCAACATGGACTTTCCCTATGTCATCATCGTCACTTCTGATCCCGGCGCCAGCCCGGAGTCCATTGAGCAGTCCATCACCAGGCCGGTGGAGCAGGCCATGGCTACGCTGGATAAGATCAAGACCGTCACCTCCACCAGCCAGGACAGCGTATCCATGGTCATACTGGAGTTCGAGGACGGCGCCAATATGGATACCATCAGTGTGGACATCCAGCAGAAGATCTCCGTATTGCAGGGCAGTTGGGACGACACCGTCTCCGCCCCCTATGTGCTGAAGATCAATCCCTCCATGCTGCCGGTGATGGTGGCCGCCGTGTCCCGGGAGGACATGGACGTGTACGCGCTCAGCGATTTCGTCACCGGAGAGCTGTCCCCCAAGCTGGAGGGCGTGTCCGGCGTGGCCAGCATTTCGGTCAGCGGCGCCGTGACCCGGGAGGCCCATGTGATCCTGGACGAGGCCAAGCTGGACGCCCTGTCGGAGAAGCTGGCGGATGCGGTGCGTACCGAACTGAACAAGACGAAGCTGGATCTGCAGAAGGCCAAGGACCAGGTGGAAAAGGGGCAGGCACAGCTGGATGAGGCCAAGGAGGCCATTGCCGCCGGCGCGGCGGCCAAGGCGGGCGCGGCGGTGGATAAGCTGTACGAATATCTGAAGGAGGCCCGGGGCCAGATCCCGGGGCCAGACCCGGATCCGGATCCCGGTGAGCCGCCCATCACCGTGCCCGGGAAGGTGGAGCTGGAGCAGCTGAAAAAGACGCTGGAACGGCTGAACGCGACGCTGGATAAGCTGATGCAGGATCTGGAAAGCGGTGAGCTGAAGCGGGAGGTCACCAGTGAGGTCTATGACCTGACGCTCTCCCTGATCGACGGCATTACTCAGCTGACGGAGGCGCAGATACAGCTGGATGAGGCCATGACCCAGATCGAGGCCGGCATGGACCAGATCAACGAGGCGTACAAGTCCATCGCCGACCAGACGGACGTGGGCGGGATGCTGTCCATCTCCGCCGTCAGCCAGCTGCTGACGGCACAGAATTTCGCCATGCCTGCCGGGTACATTGAGGACGACAGCGGCGTGAAATACATGGTATCCGTGGGCGAGAACGTGTCCTCCCGCCAGGAGCTGGAGGATATGGTGCTGCTGGACCTGGGCATGGACGGCATCGAGCCGGTGACACTGGGCGACATCGCCACCGTGGTGGTCACGGACAACGCCGGGGAGCTGTACACCAAGGTCAACGGCGACAACGGCATTCTCATCACCTTTACCAAGCAGTCCAACTACGCCACGGCGGAGGTGTCCAATAACATCAGCGCACGGTTCGAGGAGCTGGAGGGCCAGTACGAGGGATTGTCCTTCGCGCCGCTGATGGACCAGGGCGACTATATCTACCTGATCGTGGAGACCATCACCTCGTCGCTGCTGTGGGGCGCGCTGTTCTCCGTGGTCATTCTGTACCTGTTCCTGCGGGATTGGCGGCCCACGGTCATCACGCTGGTATCTATCCCCGTCAGCGTGATCTTTGCCATCGTACTTATGTACTTCACCGGCGTGACCATCAACATGATCTCCCTGAGCGGTCTGGCCGTGGCGGTGGGTATGCTGGTGGATAACTCCGTGGTGGTCATTGAGAATATCTACCGCCTGCGGGCCAAGGGCGCCACCATCATTCAGGCGGCGGTGTCCGGCGCGGGCCAGGTGCTGGGCGCGGTGACGGCCTCTACCCTGACCACCGTGTGCGTGTTCGCGCCCATCGTGTTCGTAGAGGGCCTGACCCGCCAGCTGTTCACCGATCTGGCGCTGACCATCACCTACTCGCTGCTGGCCAGCCTGCTGGTGGCGCTGACACTGGTGCCGGCGATGGCCAGCGGTATGCTGCGCCGGCCCATGGTGCAGAAGCCGGGCCTGCTGGACAAGGTCTATCCCGCCTATCGGAAGGCCATCGCTTTTTCGCTGGACCACAAGGCCGGCGTGCTGCTGCTGTCGCTGGTGCTGCTGGTGACCAGTGCCGGCGCGTGCCTGCGCCGCGGCTTTACCTTTATGCCGGAGATGGATATGAACAACCTGTCCCTGACCATCACCATGCCGGAGGACACCTCTCGCGAGGAGGCGGTACGGCTGGCCGACGAGGTGCTGGAGCGGGTGATGACTGTGGACGACGTGCAGGACGCCGGCTTTATGATGGGCGGCGGCACCATGGGCGGCCTGAACATGGGCGGTGCCATGGGCGGCACCTCCGGCGGCAGCTATGACGTGGAGGGCTACATCACCATGCCGGAGGGGACCTTCGGCTCTGTGGCGGGGAAGGAGATCGAGACGCTGTGTGCCGACCTGCCCTGTGAGGTGACGGCCAGCGGCGTGATGAGCGGTATGATGAGCTATATGACCGGCAGCGGCGTGTCGCTGCAGGTGTTCGGCAGCGATATGACGGATCTGCAGAGCAGCGCCCGGACCATCGCCAAGAGGCTGGAGCAGGTGGAGGGCGTCGGTGAGGTCAGCGACGGGCTGGACGCCTCGGCCCCGGCGCTGCAGGTGACCATCGACCGGAAGGCGGCGGCGGAGAAGGGTCTGACCGTGGCCCAGGTGTATATGCAGATCGCCGCGGCGCTGCAGAGCAGCGCCAGCGTATCGGATGTGACGCTGGACAGCGAGGACATGGACCTGACCGTGGACGCGGCGGAGGGCAGCGTCCTCAAGCGGGAGAACCTGCTGGAGCTGGAGTTGTCGGCGGAGAGCAGCGCGTCCTCCGCCATGACTGGCAGCGCCTCGGGCATGACCGGCAGCAGCGCCGCGGGGCAGCTGACCGGCGGCAGTGAGGAGGACAAGACCTTCAAGCTGGGCGATGTGGCCACCGTGACGGAGACGGTGTCCATGAACACCATCTCCCGTGACCAGCAGCGCCGGTGCGTTACCGTGACCGCCGCCATCGCCGATGGCTACAACGTCACCCACGTGACCTCCGCGGCGCAGCAGGCCGTCAGCGGTCTGACACTGCCGGAGGGCGTCACCGCGGAATTCAACGGAGAGAACGAGCAGATCATGGAGGCCATGAGCCAGCTGCTGCTGATGCTGCTGCTGGGCGTGGTGCTGGTGTACTTCATCATGGTGGCACAGTTCCAGTCGCTGAAGTCCCCGTTCATCGTCATGTTTACCATCCCGCTGGCCTTTACCGGCGGCTTCCTGGCCCTGCTGATCGCGGGGATCGAGGTATCTGTCATCAGCCTGATCGGCTTTGTGATGCTGGTGGGCATCATCGTCAACAACGGTATCGTGCTGGTGGATTACATCAACCAGCAGCGGCTGTCCGGCATGGAGCGCCGGGAGGCGATCATCGACGCGGGCGTGACCCGCCTGCGGCCGATCCTGATGACCAGTCTGACCACGATTTTGGGCCTGATCGTCACCGCCACGGCGAAAAATGCCGGTACGGCGCTGATGCAGCCCATCGCCGTGGTCTGTATCGGCGGACTGCTGTACGCCACGCTGATGACGCTGTTCGTGGTGCCCTGTATGTACGACATGATGAACAAGAAGGACATGCAGAAGGTGGACGAGAGCGAATTGCAGATCGTGGATATGTGAGCAAAAAAAGAAAGCCCCGCGGGGCTTTCTTTTTTTGCGCTTAATAGGCCAGCTTCTCGGCCAGATAGGCCTTCAGCTCACTGATGGGGATACGCACCTGCTCCATGGTGTCGCGCTCGCGGACGGTGACGCAGTTGTCGCCCTCATGCTCGGCATCGCCCACGGTGTCGAAGTCCACAGTGATGCAGAAGGGCGTGCCCACCTCGTCCTCGCGGCGGTAGCGCTTGCCGATAGAGCCGGTCTCGTCGAAGTCGATCATCCACTCCTTGCTGAGCTCCTCGTAGATCTTGCGGGCGGGCTCGCTGAGCTTCTTGCTGAGGGGCAGGATCGCAGCCTTGTAGGGCGCCAGCGCCGGATGCAGGTGCAGCACCACGCGGACGTCGTTCTTGGCCTCGTCCACGACCTCCTCGTCATAGGCGTCCACCAGCACGGCCAGCACGCTGCGCTCCACGCCCAGAGAGGGCTCCACCACGTAGGGGATGTAGCGCTCGTTGGTCTCGGGATCGAAGTAGGTCAGATCCTTGCCGGACACGGTCTGATGCTGGGTCAGGTCGTAGTCGGTGCGGTCGGCCACGCCCCACAGCTCGCCCCAGCCGAAGGGGAACAGGAACTCGAAGTCCGTGGTGGCCTTGGAGTAGAAGCACAGCTCCTCGGGATCGTGGTCGCGGAGCCGCAGGTTCTCGTCCTTCAGGCCGATGCCCAGCAGCCAGTTGTGGCAGAAGGTGCGCCAGTAGTTGAACCACTCCAGATCGGTGCCAGGCTTGCAGAAGAACTCCAGCTCCATCTGCTCGAACTCGCGGACGCGGAAGATGAAGTTGCCCGGCGTGATCTCGTTGCGGAAGGACTTGCCGATCTGGC
>OLWT01001016.1_pt1 | contig 15943 bp, 9 predicted proteins | sample 1674001 | NCBI WGS metagenome assembly OLWT01 (sample SAMEA103958137, study PRJEB25191) | human gut metagenome | biome: human-associated habitat [ENVO:00009003]; feature: intestine environment [ENVO:2100002]; material: feces | place: Germany | collected 2013/2015 | reverse complement strand
CCGGTCGTGAACTGGCTGCGCCGCACGATCCACGAGTCGGAAATCAACCATATCCTCGAACACTACTGGTCGCTGCCTCCGCAGGAGTTCATCCGCGCCTGTTTCCGCGAATGGCAGGTCACCTATTCGATCGAGGGGCTCGAACGCATCGACCCCGCGGGGCGTTACCTGTTCGTCTCGAACCACCCGTTCGGCGGCATGGACGGCATGATGCTGGCCGACAAGCTGATCGACCGCTTCGGCGACGCGAGGGTGGTGGTCAACGACCTGCTGATGCACCTCGAACCGCTGCGGCCGCTGTGGATTCCGGTGAACAAGCACGGTTCGCAATGCGGGGAATACCTGCGCAGGTTCGACGAAGCTTTTGCAAGCGATTGTCCGATTCTGACCTTCCCGGCCGGGCTTTGTTCGCGCCGTCGGCAGGGGGTGGTGTCCGATTTGCCGTGGCGTTCGAATTTCGTCAAGCGGGCGGCGGCGTCCGGGCGCCGGATCGTGCCGGTTTTCGTCGAGGGCGAACTATCCGATTTCTTTTACCGCCTTTCCAATTTTCGGAGGAAGATAGGTATCCGGTTCAATATCGAGATGCTCTATCTGCCCGACGAGATGTTTTCGCAGAAGGGAAAACATTTCCGGATACTGGTCGGGGAGCCTGTTTCGACGGACGAGCTGGTCGAATGCGGATCGTGGCAGCAGCGGGCGGATTACGTACGCGAAAAGGCGTATTCTTTGGAAAAAAAGTTGCGTGCCGAAGCAAAACACGGATAAATTGTTTAGTTTTGCTCTAAATTTAACAGCATGGAACCCATCATAGAGCCTGTAAGCCGAAGTCTGTTGCTCGCGGAATTGACCCCTGAATGCAAGGTCCGAAATACGAACAAGGCTTCGAATGAAATCTATATTTTCGATGCCGCCGAATGCCCGTCCCTGCTGCGGGAGATCGGACGCCTGCGGGAGGTCGCCTTCCGGTCGGCGGGGGGCGGAACGGGGCTCGCCGTGGATATAGACGAGGAGGATCTCGCCGGCGACGGTTATTACCAGTTGATCGTCTGGGACCCTGCGGAGCAGGAGATCGTGGGCGGTTATCGCTTTATCGTCTGCACGTCGGAAAATCCCCGGCATCTTTCCACTGAACATTATTTCACCTTCAGCGACAAATTCCGCAAGGAATACCTGCCCTATACCATCGAACTGGGGCGTTCGTTCGTACAGCCTTCCTATCAGTCGCGCGGCAATTCGAAGAGTATCTATGCGCTGGACAACCTCTGGGACGGTTTGGGGGCGCTTGTGGTGCTGAATCCCAAGGTGAAATACCTTTTCGGCAAGGTGACGATGTACGCTTCGTACAAGGCTATGGCACGCAATGCCCTGATCTGGTTCCTGCGCCGTTATTTTCCCGATCCCGATCATCTGGTGGCGGGTAAAAATCCCGTGCAGCTCGATTTGGACGATCCCTATTACGAGCATTTTTTCACGGGCAAGACCTATGAGGAGAATTACCGTATCCTGATCCAGCGCATCCGCGAGTTCAACGAGAACATTCCTCCGCTGATCAATGCCTATATGAATCTCTCGCCTACGATGCGGGTGTTCGATACGGTAATCAACACCGATTTCGGCGGTGTGGAGGAGACGGGTATTCTGCTGACCATTCCGGACATTTATCCCGAGAAAAAACAGCGTTATATGCGTTGGCAGGGGTGGCGTGAAAACCTCAAGCAGCGCCGGGAACATTTCCGCCTCCGCCTGCAGGAGCATCTCTCGCGTATCGGGAAAAGATGGGAAGTGTAGTCGAGCCGGATTTTCCCGGGTCGGATGTCTTATTTTGATAAAATTACGCCTTTTCGGTGTAATTTTTTTGTTTATGGATGCGGAATTTCTCGAAAAATTGTAATTTTATAGAGAAAAGAGAAGTTTGTATGCGTACAAGATTGGTAGTGTCTTTTTTTATCTGTTTTTTGCTGCAGGCATGCTCCGGAGCTTCGACGACGAAGACGAATGGAGTGTCGAACACATCGGGAAACGATCAGGCCGGATGTATCGCCTTGGATACGATCGGCATCGATGGTGCGGTCGAGAAGTTCGTATGGAACGAAGAGGATGGAATCGGCTTCTTAATTCAGGATAATAGCTATTTGGACTTTATTAAATCGTCTTTCACATCGAGGCCGGTGTTTGCTATGCAGGCTGCTGACGGTCGAATAACCTATTCGACGGAGGATTTGATGAAAGAGATGTGGCCGAAAGAGCGGATCGAGGATCCTGTTTCGGTCGTAGCTTGGCGACCGTATGGATTTGCGTTACAAGAGGACGGGAGTTTTTTTCTTCCGGTCGGTGTGGCGCAGTATGATGAGAAGGGGTGCCGGAGCGTGCCTATGCTCGGCCGGTACCGGGGAAATCTGGCTGAAATGACACTCGATTTCGAAAATATGTTCTCCGCTGTGGAGTTGCGATTGAGGAAAGACAGCTTCGCTCTCGAACCGATTAAGGTGAAACAAGTTATTTTGCAGGGAAACGACGGTGAAATTCTGGCAGGATCGATCAAGGTGGTAGCCAGTAGGCAGGAGCTGCCCGACAGTGTGTGCGAAGAGAGGAAAGTCAGTCCTTGCGTCGTATTGGATTGCGGATCGGGGGTGGAGCTGACGGAAGAATCGACCTCTTTTTATCTGCCTGTACTGCCTGTGGAGTTTCGCCGAGGGTATTCGTTAACGGTCGTGACGGATCGTGACAGCGGGAATATGTTCAGGATTCAATGCGGTGGCAAATTCCCCGTAAGATTGAAAAAAGGTCGGATATACCGTGCGGCGGATACGATTGTTCGCCCGGCGTATCTGCAATACATGATTCCCGATCCCAATTTCCGGGCTTATCTTTTGGAACAGGGGTATATCGAAGAGATCGGCGAAAACGGGAGCCGGGTCGTAGTAACACCTGCCGGTCGGGCTGCGACGAAGATAGATTGTTCGAGGCGGGGTATCGCTTCCTTAGCAGGAATCGAGTATTTCCCGCTGTTGGAGGAGTTGAATTGCTGTATGAATATGATATCGACGTTGGATTTGACGCAGAATCCTCGTTTGGTAAAGTTGGATTGTTCGGGAAATTGTCTTAAATCCTTGGATGTAAGCCATAATTCGGTGCTAATGGAGTTACGGTGCATGTTGAATGAGCTGGTGGCATTGGAAACGGATCGGAATCCGAAGCTGACTGTTTTGCATTGTGCATTTAATCGCTCGTTGAAAGCGTTGGATGTGACTGGTAATCCCCTGTTGAAAGAGTTGGTGTGCACGGAAAACAGTCTGTCGAGTTTGGATGTGTCGCATAATTTGGAACTGAAAAAACTTATGTGCGGAAATGGTTTTGTCAAAAAGAACCGTTTGGAAACCCTGGATGTTAGTAAAAATACCAAACTCGACACGTTGGAATGCTCGGGCTGTTGGCTGAAAACCTTGGATGTCAGTCGGAACCGGGATTTGATATATTTGAATTGCAGTAGAAATGAATTGGAGCGTCTGAATCTCGGCGCTGTTCCGAATTTGAAGGAATTGGATTGTCCCATGAATAAATTGAGCCGACTGGACGTATCTCGTTGCAAGGCTCTGACATGGATTTCGTGCGACAGGAACTCGCTCTCCTCGTTAGATGTATCCCACAACCGGTCGTTAAATTGGCTGTCGTGTGGTGAAAATTTGCTTACTACGTTGGATGTGTCGCATAATTCGGTGTTGGAAACGTTGTGGTGTAATGACAACCAATTGACTACGTTGGATCTTTCGGGAAATCCGATTTTGAGAAAGCTGTATTGTTGCAATAACCGGTTGTCCTCTTTGGACTTGAGTAAAAATAAATTCTTGGAACCGAGGAATGTGTCCGATCACGGGAACTGTTTCCCGGAGGAAGAGGGTTCGATTGTGGTTAATTCCTGCTGTTTCTGAAAAATGAAAAAGGGGCTGTCTAACAGTTTTAGACAGCCCCTTTCGTTGCTTTTTGGTTTTACCGCGACGCGGCGATATTCGAGCTGTGCATGCCCCGGGAATCGCGGGCCCAGTCGTCCCTGGCGCGGAGTACCTGTTCGATGATGTCGCGCACGCAGCCGTGCCCGCCCGCGAACTCCGAAACGTAGCGCGAGGCTTCGATCACCTCGGATGCCGCATCCGAGGGACAGACGGGGATTCCGACTGCCTTCATACACTCCAGGTCCGGGATGTCGTCGCCCATGTAGATGACGTTCGCCGGATCGAGTCCGTGGCGTGCGAAGAAATCCTGCATGGCCGATATTTTGTCCATGCAGTCCAGGTAAACATCTGTGATTCCCAGCATTTTGAGCCGGTGGTCGAGCGTTGCGCCCCGTCCGCCCGTGATGATGCACACTTTGTAGCCCATACGGAGCGCATAGGCGATGGCATAGCCGTCCTTGGCATAGTATTTTCGGATGAAATCCCCATCGACCAGGGGCATGATTCCCCCGTCGGTCATTACGCCGTCCACGTCGAAAATGAACGCTTCGGTCTTTACGATGTCTTCTTTGAAGTTTCCCATATATCTTGACTTAATGATTCATAAATTCGTAACAGTCGCGGATCGTGAGCGAGTGCGGCTTCGTGCCGCCGCAACGTCGGCAGGTCGCCGCGTACGGCAGGCCCGGTCTGCACCCGATGCGGATCGCCCGAATCGACGGCTTTGGCTGCGGTTTCGGCGATCAGGGGTTTCAGTACGTCGAAGGGCAGTTCGGTCCCGTGCAAAATCTCGCCTCCCAATGCGTAGAGGTGATTGACGAAATTGCAGGCGAAAACCGCGGCCAGGTGAAGGCGTACGCGACGGTCGGAGTCGGCACGATATACCGTGCGGCTCAGATTGCGGGCGAACGCTTCGAGCTCCGAGGTGAAGGAGTCGTCGTTTCCTTCGACGAAAAGAGGTATTTTGGCAAAATCCACGCTGCGGCCTTGGGTAAAGGTTTGCAGGGGATAGAGAACGCCCCGACGGTCGAAGCGTGCGGGAAGAGCCTCTATTCCGATGCCTCCGGCCGTATGTACCACAGCGGCTTCGGCGGGTATGGGCAGGCTTTCGGCCAGCGTGGTGATCGCCGCATCGCTGACGGCCAGGATGTAGAGGTCTGCGGCGGCCAGCTCGCGCGGATCGGAGCTCCACGCGGTGCCGTTTTCGAGGGCGAGTGCTGTACCTCGTTTCGCGTTGCGGGCGAAGATCTGGAGCAATGTTGCTCCTTCCGTGCGGCTTATCGCGCGGGCGAGCGCTTCGGCCAGGTTGCCGCTGCCTATGAGGACGATATTTTTCATCTTTCCGAGTGTTTCGATTCGGGCTGCGGCCCGGAAGCCGGTTTGCGGGCGGCGTTCACTGCGTCGTCCAGGTCGATGAGCCGAAGCCGGTCGCCCGCTGTACGGCAGGCCGTCTGAAGCTCGTCGAGCGCGCGGTCTATTCGGCGCGTTTCTTCGGTCGCGGCGAAGTAGAGGCGTGTCGAACTGTAATTGTCGATGGTTCTGAAAATGTTGTAGAGCGTCATTTCGTGGATGTCCCGTCCGGGGGCGAAAGCCACTTCGCGGTCGTCGTCCGGATTCCGGATTTCGATCAGCAGGCCCGTGCGCACGAGCTGGTGCAGGACATCGTTCACGATGCGGGTGGGCAGCGAGAGTCGGCGGCGGAGTTCATCGACCGGGAGCGCCCCTTCGTTTTCCCGAAAGCGGTGTACGACCTGGAGCATGACGGCCAGGATGATCCGGCGTCGTCGGTCGTTGCTGATGCCGAGCGATTCGCGCTCTTCGGCGAAACGGTCGATATTCTGGTAGGCGAACGAGAGTTCGCCGCCGAAGAGCAGGATTTCCCACGAGATTTGCAGCCATAACAGGAAGAGCGGCAGGGCTGCGAAACTGCCGTAAATCGCGTTGTAGGAGGTCATCCATCCTTGCAGATAGAGGTAGCCCCACTGAAAGAGCATGAAGACCGTTCCTGCGACGATACCCGCCATGAAAGCGCTGCGCCACAAGACTTTCGTATTGGGCACGACGGCATAGATCAGGGTGAAGCTGCCCCAGATGATGACCAGGGCCGAAAGTTTCGAAAGAAGGATGCCGAGGAACGTATTCCCCGCGTCGAAGAACCGGAGCAGATAACCTCCCATCGTGCTGGCCACGAGCCAGAGGATCGGGGCGACCATCGCGATGACGATGTAGTTGAGGTATTGGCGGGCGATATTGCGCGAGGACTGAACCTCCCAGATGTTGTTGAAAGCGCTCTCCACCGACCCGAAAACCCGGATGACGGCCCAGAAAAGGGTTACGACGCTGACCAGGGCGATAAGCCCGCCCTGCGTATTGGCGAGGGCTTTGCGGGCGAATTCCACCATGTAGTCCAATACTTCGACGTTTTGCGGGAAAAGGGCGTAGAGATCGTCGATCAGGCCGTCCAGAAGCCCGAATCCCTTGACTACGGCGAATACCAGCGCCAGGATCGGGACGATCGAGATGAGCGTATAGAACGTCAGGGCGGCGCTGCGCACGATCGTATCGTGGGCGATCAGGCCGCGTGCCGTGTAGAACAGCAGCTTGTACTGTCTGACGGCCCACCGGACGCGGGGATTGCGGTAGGAGTTTGCGTTGCGCCGCAGGATCGTGTCCGTGAAGTAGGTGAAGACGTTCTTGACTTTCATTTCGGGACGTTTCTCAAAGATAGCTATTTTAGACGGATCGTCCAATAATCCTGCCCGATTTTCGTGAAGGCGATCCGTCGCTCGCCGCCTTCGCGTATGCCGAGCCGTGCGGCGATTTCAGCCGCCGTGAGCGGGAAATCTTGTTTCAGAATCGTCAGTCGGCTGCCGGAAAGCTCCCGTTTCAGTTGCTTGGGGTTGTAGGGCTCGATCCGCTCGATCTCCAGCCAGCGGCCCAATGTGTCTTCGGACTTTTCCGCTGCGAATCCGTAGCCGTTCGGACTCCAGATGTCGGCGCGACCTTGCAGGTAGGTCGGCGCCAGCCGGGCTTTTTGAAGCGCTACGTCGGGGATCAGCAGCCAGCGGTAAGCGGCCGGATCGAAGGGCTTGTCGCAGGGAGTTGCACGGGCTTCGGCGGGCGGACAGGAAAATTCTCCCAGTCCGAGCGCAACGGCCGTCAGCAGGGGACCCGTGCCGTCGGCATAGACGACGACTTCCTTGCATTCGTCGTGCAGCGACACCACCTCCGTGCGGCAGGGACCGAAGAGCCGGAAGGTTTCACCGACGTCGAACAGCGGGGAGTTCTTGACGCAGAGGTTCGGGGCGATGCGACGGAGTTCCGGCAGCAGCTTCGGTATGTCGGGAGAACAATCCTCCAGCCGCACCAGCTTGCGCCCTTCGGCGCTGCGTCGGTCGGGGTCGGCGTAGATCCAGTCGAAGTGGTCCCGGGTCGAGGCGAGGAACGCCTCGGCGGAGGAGTTGATAACCCGTATGTTCGTTGCGCCCAGCCGCCGGAAATTCTCTCCGGCGACGGCCGCCAGCGTCGCATCCCGTTCGAGGGTGATGACTTCGCGGAAGCGTTTCGAGAGGTAGAGGGCATCGACGCCCAGTCCGCAGGTAAGGTCGAGCACCCGTTCCCCACTGCAACTCTTGCGGGCCGCGCACGCCTCGCTCGAGGCCTGTTCGAAAGCCAGCGGCGGGAGGATGCAGCGGGCTTCGTAGTAGGAGGGGAGTTTTGTCCGTGCCCGTGCGAGGTATTTGACCTGCGTGGCGATGAGTGCCGCATGCGGAATACGCTTGTCGAGGGCGATCGCCGCAGGGTCGCGGCCGATTTGCTCTTCGACGGTACGCCGCACTTCGGGAGTCAGCAGCAGTCGGTATTGTTCCGGAGTCATCATTCCGGGAGCGAAGATACCGATTTTTTCCGTTCGGCGCTCCATAGGAGCAGGGTTGCGAAGATGAAAAGTCCGTAAACGATCCAGCATTGGGTCGTCGTGAGCCGGATGTCGAGGGCGGCTGCCGGAAGTGCCGCTGCAGCTCGGATCAGTTCGTTCTGTGCCCGGGCTGCGAATCCTGCGACGTCCGAGAAGAGCGGTGCGAGCACTGTTCCCGGGATCACGAGCCAGAGCGTGCAGCTCCCGACCACGACGTAGGAGAGCAGGATGACGACGGGGTTGAGTGCCAGCCCGACGACCGAGATCTGGCCGAAGGTATGGGAGATAAGAGGTGCAGTCGCAGCGGACGCTGAAAATCCGATGGCGAGGGTTGCGGTCAGCATATCGATGCTTTTGCGGCGTGTTCGCAGGAGGCGGCAGAGGGGGAGTCCCCAGGCGATGATGCCGGCGACGGCGATGAACGAGAGTTGGAAGCTGATGTCGAACAGGTAATCGGGATGGAAGAGCAGCATGACGAAGGCTACGCCGGCGAGTGTGTTCATCCCGACGTATTCCGACGACGAGGCCAGGGCGAATTGCAGGACGGAGAACATCAGCGCGGCCCGGACGACGCTGGGCGGGAATCCCGTCGTGGCGGCATAGAGCCAGATGAGCAGGATGACCGCGATATTGCGCAGGATGTGTCCGTGCCGGAAGAGCGGCAGCCACCAGAGCAGCAGGTTGGCGAGCAGAAAGACGATGCCCACGTGCAATCCCGAAACGGCGAGCAGGTGCGAGGTCCCGCTGCGCGAGTAGGCCGCACGGAGTGCAGGGGAGAGCGAGCGTCGATCCCCGGCCGTCATAGCGTTGCAGAGGGCCTGTTCGTCGGGCGCCAGGGACAGACGGTCGAGCCGTGCGACGGCCCGTTCGTGCAGGAACAGGGAGAGATGCTTCGGGGGAAGCTCCCGGTGCAGGGTGTCGCGCAGCAGCAGGCTTGAGCGGTTCAGGTAGAGGGTGCCGACGTATCCCCGGCGGGTCATCAGCCGTCCGTAGCCGCCGTGACGGGCGGTGAAAGGGTAGATTTTGCCGCGTACGACGGCTCGGTCGCCGGGATTCAGCACGGTCGAAGAGTCGCATCGAACCACGAGGTTTCCGGCGGCGGGGAGCCATTCTCCGGTTTCGGAGTTCCGCAGGGCGCGGAGCGATGCGCCGGAGGCCGTTTTGCCTTCCCGTTCGGAGAGGCGTTCCCGGACGACGATTTCGTATTCGCCCGGAGTGCCGGTCGGCGGAGCGGGAGTGTGTCCCAGTTCGGTGACGGTCATGCCGAAAAGCAGAATGGCTCCCAGGGTGGCGAGGTTTGCGCCCCGGTCGTCGGCGAGCAATGCCAGGATACCGCAGACGAGGAATCCGCCTACTAACAACCACAGCGGCAGTACGTAGTGGTCGGCCAGCAGGATGCCGGCCGTGAGCGGCGGCAATGCGCGGAGCATGGGCATGCGCCGGAGTTTCGACCGGAGGTTTTCGGACTTGAGTCGTAGCATAACGGAGCCGGATCGCGGGAAATGGACGGAGAACCGGGCTTTGACTTTGTGTTTTTTTCGTTTTCTGCGTTCGGCGGGACCTCGTGGACAATCACGGGCCTCGTCGATCGGATATTTGCGGTTTGCCTCCTTCGGATGCGACAGAATATTCCCGCCTCTTCGTTGCATCCGCTTCGAGTGTCGGTTTTCGGATTCGGCGGTTTTCCGATTCGTAAAGATAACTGTTTTTTCGGAAGAATGAGCCGTTCGGATGTATGGATAATACAAAACGACACGCATCGAATGGAATGATGCGTGTCGTTTTGTCGTATCGGAGGTTTTTTCGCCCGTTTAGAACGATGCGAATGTACTCCAGTTCGAATTTTGCTCCGCTGCGGCCTGGATGTCGGCAGGCAGGTTGGCGAAGAAATTATATCCGGTCAGCGCTTCTATTTCGGCGACCGATTTGGTGTAGCTCTGGTAGCTTTCGCCCGAATAGACGCGGTGAGGCAGCCATACACCGACCGTCGATGCCGAAGAGATCTTGCCCGAAGCCTCTCTTTTGACTTTGAGCAGTACCTTGTAATAGTAGTTCGGTACGGGACAGTTCTTGGTATCCTTGGCCGGTTTGATATATGTGATCGTTTCATTCCCGGTTACAGTCCGTAGGATGGCGCCCGTAACCACGTAAACCGTATCGGTCTGTTGTTGTGCGAGCGTCCGCACGTCACCTTCGAGCGTACTCCAGATGCCGGAGTTGAACCCGTTCTGAATCTGCGGCGTGGAATTCGTAGCGTAGAACGTCTGCGCACACATGGTGCCATAGGGATCCTTGTTGCGGTCGGCGTTCGGGATCTGGTGGCCGCGAGCGTAGATGTTCGAGGTGGAACCTACGTTCACTCCGTACGATCCGGCCCAGACATTGATTTGTTGCGAGGTCGGAATCCCGGGTGTCGCAGCCCACGGATCGTTCGGACGTCCCGATCCCAGGTCACCGGCCGCCAACGGGTAAGCTACCCAGTAGGCCGTGTAGGTCGAGGTGTCGTAATACATCGTGTAGTTGCGTGCCGTGTCGTAAAAGGTCCGCAGCAGCATATTGCTGCCTGCGTTGTCCTTGGCCGGAAGCTCGTACCAGGCGGCATGATCCGTCCGTGCTCCTTCGGTGGTAAAGGTTGTCGAAGAACTCTGCGGCGTGGAGCCGTTGGTCGCCGTTACGACGCCGTAAACCGTGTACGTCGTTGCGGGCAGAAGATCGGAGAGGTTGGCGGTCGCTTCGTTTCCGACAACAGCGGCAACGACACTTCCCGTGTCGCTGCCGTTCGTTGCGGAATAGAAGAACTGCACCTCGGTTGCGTAAGCGGCGTCGGTCAGACTACTGGAAACCTTCGCTGTGCTCGAAGTTATGTCGCTTACGCTCGGTGTAGCAATTCCCGGGGTAGGGTCTGGAGTCGGAACTCCGCCTCCTGTTCACTCAAGCTGCCAAGAGAAATCACCGATAGTAGTACGGTTTTCCGTGTTTTGCTCGATCTTGATCGTTGCGTCCTGCCCGTTGCATACTATATCCGAGAGCTCGAAAACTTTTTTTGAATTTTTGGTTATACTTAATGTTCCTACGCTTTTTCCTCCGACTGTTACGGTCAAGGTTGCACTGCCTTTCGAACTTGTCAAGGCGTTGAACTTGAGTGCTGTGATTCCGCCAGGGATTGTTACGCTCAATGAACCGCTCTTACCTATCGTGAGGTAAGTTTCGCTGGAAACTGTGATCCCTGCCGTGTTGGACAATGTAGTACGGTCGGTTTTGGATTGGTTCGGATTACCACATTTTGCATAGGTCCATACCGGAGTCCCGGTTGTTACGCCGTTGAAAGTTCCATTAGAGTTGTAGGCTGATTCTGCATCGGGTTTATAGTTCTCGAAAGTTTCCGAAACCCATGCCTTTGCGCCGGCAGCAGCCTGCTCAACAGTCAGCGTCGCTTGGGCTGTACCCAGTGAAGTAGTGGCGGTAAGAACGATGCGTGCTGTACGAGGTGTTGCGACCGTATTTTCTGTGGCTGCGACTTCGAGGCGATTTTCGCTGCCGTTGTAATCACCTGTGGTGATCCAGTCCGGCTGTTCGGTTCCTTCAGTGCCGTCGTAAATAGCGACGGAAACGTCTTGCGTTTCGGCATTCTTCAACGTAACGGGGATGTAGTGTGTTTCCGTATCGTTATAAGACAGTGTCAGGGTGGACGGATCCAATGTGATTTCAGGCAACTTGACGTATTCGGCAGGGATCAGAGTCAGATCTTTTGTCTGGGAACCGGTATAGAATCCAAAACCGTAAGTTGCCTGCGTGTTTTTCGCCAAAATACGGGAAGGGGTCGCTGCCGATGCGATTTGGTAAGTGCCTTCGGACTTGTTCTTGGTAATTACCAGTTCATAAGGAGTCGTAGAGGTCGTAGCGCTGTTGCCGCTTTCCCAGGAGAGGTAGTTCTCGCCTTGACTGATCGTGTAGTTGTCACCCGATTTGGTAATTGTCCAAATGAGGGTTTCGTCCCCGGTTTTGTAGGGATTAGACGGCGTAATCACTACGGGAGCCAAACGGGAGCTTTCAGCTAAAGAACTCATTGCATAGGTTGTTTCGGATTGGGTCGCCGTGATGACGTAGTCGCCGCTCAATGTTTCGTTCTCCTCTTCCGCAGCGCCGGTCATATCGACCGCGAAAGTCGAACTGTCGCCCGCTGCGAAAGCCAGGGGCCGGCTCTCCTGAACGGTTACCGTCTTGGTGAAGATCTTCGATGCGGTGGTCACGGTAACGGTGAATGTTTCACCGGCTGCCACCTCGAACGGGAAGCAGGTGAAATAAGCCGTCATACCCGCTTCGCTATTGGCCGTGATGTTCATCTCCGAAGAGTAGTTCAACGTCACGTTATCGGCGAAATTGTTAATATAGCCATACTCCTTGATGGTACCTGCCGTCATATCGACATAGCTGCGGCCCGTGACTTTTTTGTCGGGAGCCGTAAATTTGACGCCGAGGACACTTTCCGCAGATGCGAGGTTCTTGACCGTCATCTTACCGATGGCGACGGCACGGCCGAAACTCATTTGCAGTTCGGTCAGCTGACTCTCCACAGAGATCGATTTGGCGATCAGCAGGTCCGCGTTCGAATCGAAACTCGTAGCGGTCGGCTGCTGGACTGTGGGAGTGATGACCTTCATGTTGGTGATGTCCGTATTGCTGGAGGTAACCCATGCCGAAGCGGGGTAAACCGCGTTGTAAACGAGCGGGGTGTTCTCGTTTGCGGGGAACGTTACGGCGAATTTTGCAATGTCGCCGCTTATCACGCCCTCTTGCGAGGTAGCAAATACGGTAGTGGAAGCTGCCGTTTCGAGTACTTGCAGGAATTCACCGGTCGCATTCCACGAAACTTTCCCCGTCAGGGGATCATACGTTGTACGGGAACCGGATGCCGATTCGAGTTCTGACGATGCGGAGACCGTCATGGTTACTTTGCGCCCGTTCGACGGGTCGGAAACCGTGTCGTCTTTGGAACAGGCTGCGAACAGAGATGCACACACTGCGACAGCCAAAATGGATTTGAAAAAAGTTTTCATAGTCGTAGGATGTGTTTGTTAGTATTCTCCGTAATCGGTGTCATTAACGCTGCCGCCTGCTTCGCCGACTCCGCCATAGTCCAGGACAGTGCTGTTGGCAAAACCTTTCTCGATCGAGATGCTGAGGATCTCAACCGAAGGAGCGGAGTACGAAGTTCCCCCCCCCTTAACCGTAGATTCGTAGTGTTTTTTCATAATCATAGAGGTATTATGTTTGAGAGTTTTTTCTCGCCCTAAAATGTTTACGCACAAATGTAGGGAATATTTATGTAAAAGAGTAGGAAAAAACTAAATTTCACAGAATCTTTATATTCCGGGGGTAGAAGGGAACGACGCGGAAAATCAATACAGGTTGTCGAACATGCTCTGGCTTTTGTCGTATTTCAGGTCGGCGAGGGAAGCCGCTTTGACGCCGATGTTGAAACTCCAGCTCTGATAGTGGCCGAAGGGGACCCACGCGAACGACATTTGCCAGCAATGCAGGTCGCGTGTAATGGTGATGGAGGCCGGAGTCAGCTCTTTGGCCTGGAAGTCGTAACCGCCCTGGATTGTTACACCCATTTTTGGCAGAATCGTAACGCTGCCGTTGATGCCGAGCGTTTGGGTGATGTTTTTCTGGTAGCCCGTCGTGCCGTTGTTGGTCGGTGATGCGGAGTAGCTGATCGTATAGTTGAATCCCAGGTTCCAGGGTAGCGAGAAGTCGTAGTAGGCCTGGGTCATGTATTGCCGTCGCAGGGCCGGGTTCATTTGCCCGTAAGGGTCGTAGAAAGGATTGGCGTAGGCCGGATCGACCGGGGCGCTGTTGATGTCGTTGATCGCCGGGGTGGAGTTGTCCTGGCGGGATTGGAACGTATAGCCGAACGAAGTGCTGGCCGATACCACACGGCCCGGGAAAAAGAGTTTGTTGATACGCTGGCCCTGCGGGGTGACCCGGTAAGGGTCGAGCGTAGCGTTGATATTGATGCCGAAATTCTGGAAAACGGTCGTGCGCAGCGAAATGGGGATGTTCGAAAGTCCCATGGAGTCGGCCAGGAAGTTATAGGATACCTGTCCGATGCGGAGTTCGTCGATCAGTTTGATCTTCTTCATACCCGAGGTATCGCGTTTGCTGAGCACCTTCATTTCGAGCGTCTGCGAGAGCGAGGCGTTGATGGCCATGGACTGACCGGAGCTGGGCACGCCGAAGATGCTCCCTTCGAAAGGCGAGTAGGTCTTGAAATTACCCAGCGTATCGCTCTGCACGGTCTTTACGTAGCCGTATTTCTGCTTGGAGAAGTCGGGGGCGTAGGAGAAGCTCACCGTCGGGGTGATCGTGTGGCGGATCGCCTGTATCTTGCGCGTTTTCTTCTTGGCCTCGTAGCGGCCATAGATGATCGTCGAGGCCTGCAGGCTGAAGTTGTAGTTGTACAGACGGTAGAACCCGTACTCCGGGTCGAGTTTGTCGATGCGGTTCAGCACCGGGTTCCAAACCTGCTCCTGTTTTTTGAAATACCACTTTTCGGTGTAGTTGATCGTAGGTCCGAAGTTGATATAGTTGAAGATGTTGTACGTCGCCGAGATGGGAATGCTATGCTCGAAGCCGTACTGCATGTTCTGGAGTGTTTCCTTGGTGAAGATTTCGGACTCTTTGGCGTTGGCCTTGTTGTTGAACTTGCCGGTGTAGCGGAGCGAAATCTTTTCGTACCACCGCTGCTTGCCCATCGCCTCCTTGCGTTTGAAGGGGTAGAAGGTCGAAACGTTGAAGACGACGTTCGGCAGGGCGATCGAGAGCGTTCCGCTCTGCGAGTTCTGCGAAACGGACATGTTGGCCGAAAGGGAGAACGGGGTGCCGAGCCAGCTTTTCGAATAGGAGATCGTCGAACTTGTCTGCGTCTGGAGCGCTTCGTTCAGGCTGGTAGCCGAATAGCGGTTGTAGCCGCTGGTACGGAAATCGACCGAAGCGGAGAAGGTCGATCCCGGATTGGCTTTGGGGTCTTGCGTATGCTGCCAGTAGAGCTGGAAGTTGTTCTGCTGGAGGAAGTCGGGTTCGCCCTTGTCGCCGACACGGACGTTCGAGTAGTTGAAATTCAGGGTGCCGTTGTACTTGTAACGCTTCATATAGCGCGACATCGCGGATGCCTCCCACGATCCGAGAGTGTAGATACCGCCCCGGATGGCCAGGTCCATGTGCTCTCCGAGCGTGAAGTAGTAGCCCAGGTCACGAATGTAGAATCCCTTGGTCGATTCCTCGCCGAAAGTCGGCATCAGCAGACCCGACTTGGGGCCGGAACTGAGCGGGAAGAAACCCTCGGGCAGCAGCGGAAAGTAGATGGGAACGTCTTCCAGGACCAGGTAGGCGGGACCCGTGACCACTTTCTTGCCGGGAATCACCTTCGCCTTGGTCATCGCCAGGTAGAAGTGGGGGTGGTCCGTCTGGTCGCAGGTGGTGTATTTGCCGTCCTGGATGTGGATGGTGTTGTCGTCCATCTTTTTGACGTTGTTGCCGATCAGCCAGCCGTCGCCCTCCTGAGTCGCCACGCCTTTGATTTTCGCCTTTTTGCTGCCGATGTTGTAGGTGATCGTGTCCATCGTGTAGGGATTGGCGGCTCCTTCGGTGAAAGTGGGGTTGGTAACTGTCGGTTTGCCGTCTATCGTGTCGCGCTTGCCGTGGGCGTAGATGATCTTTTCGTCCATATTGACCCGCATGAAATCTCCCTTGAGATTCATGTTCTGGTAGTTGATATCGCCCTGGTTGTAGATATAGACCGTGCGGTTGCGTACGTCGTAGTAGAGCGAGTCCTGGTTTTTGCCGCTGATGATGTCGTCCAGGAAAGATTTTTTCCGGGTCGTATCGCGCCGGGTCGTGTCCTGACGCAACGAATCGCGCAGCAGCGAGTCGTTGCCGGTGGGAGCCGTACTGTCGGCGGGGGCGATCGGCGAGAGGGGAGGCGCTCCGAAGATCGAGTCGATCTTGGTGTCGAAAAGCGAATCCTGCTCCTCTTCCGTACGTGTTTCGGCGGTCGGGGGGCGGTCGGCTTCCC
>OLWT01001011.1_pt1 | contig 16013 bp, 9 predicted proteins | sample 1674001 | NCBI WGS metagenome assembly OLWT01 (sample SAMEA103958137, study PRJEB25191) | human gut metagenome | biome: human-associated habitat [ENVO:00009003]; feature: intestine environment [ENVO:2100002]; material: feces | place: Germany | collected 2013/2015 | reverse complement strand
TATTTTCATCCAGCGTGCCTAAGTCGCCGGTGCGCAGCCAGCCGTCTTCGGTGAATACTTCCTTAGTGGCTTCCGGGTTTTTATAATAACCCACCATTACGTTTTCGCCGCGTACCTGTATTTCGCCGAGCCGGTCGTCCGGATTTTCCTTGTAGATACGTGCTTCCATGATGTCGAGCACCCGTCCGGAAGAGGTGGGCACGAATTCGTTCCAGGGAGCGTAGCTGATCAGCGGTCCGCATTCCGTCATGCCGTAACCTATGTTGAACGGGAATTTGATGCGGTGGAAGAATTCTTCCACTTCCGGGTTCATTGCGGCTCCTCCGATAATCACTTCTTTGAACCGGCCGCCCAGTGCGTCCACCAGTTTCTTACGGATTTGTCCGTATATCTGTCCGTCCAGCAACGGGATGCTGAGGGCCCATTTCATGGACTTTTTGTTGATGATGGGCTGTATGACATTCTTGTATATCTTTTCGATAACGAGGGGGACGGTGATTATCAGGTTTGGTTTTACTTCTTCGAACGCTTTCATCAGAATTTTTGGCGAGGGCACTTTGCCCAACAATGTGACGTGCGTACCCACAGCCGTAGCGGTCAGGAAGTCGAAGGCGCAACCATAGGCATGCGCCAGGGGCAGGAAAGACAGCACCTTGTCTCCTTTTTTCAGTAATCCGGTGCGAATGCCGAAAGTGACGTTACCTGCAAGGTTGTTGCCTGTCAGCATAACGCCTTTGCTGAATCCCGTTGTGCCGGAGGTATAGTTCAGCAACATTACTTTGTCGTTGGAAAGATCCGTATAAACCACATCTTCCTGCCGGAACCCTTTCGGATAGGTCTTGTGCATCTCGTTGTCCAAGTGTTTGAGAAAACGTTGGATGGTTTCTCCGTCGCGCTGGTACAAGCAGCGGAAGTCGTTGAGTGAGAAAACGCCGCGCAGCCCGGTGAGCCGTTCTTCTTCCAGATGTTCCCAAATGCTGTCGCTGGTGAAAAGGAAGACGGATTCCGAATGGTTGACGATGTGGTGCACATCATTGGGATTGAAATCCTGCAAGATGGGCACTACGATGCCGCCGTAGGTGATGGTGGCCATATATGCAATGCACCAGCGGGCGTTGTTTTTGCCGATAACCGCTATTTTGTCGCCGCGGCGCAGGCTGCAATGCTTGAATAGCAGATGCAACTTGGCTATTTCTTGCGCTACTTCTCCATAAGTATAGCTTTCGTTTTCTCCGTAATCGGTGTAGCAGGGGAGGTCCCAATTCTCGCGGAAACTATGTTCGTATAGCTTGATAAAGTTTTCTTGTATCATTGCACGTTTTTTGATGAATTGTGCAAAAGTAGGAAAAATATAATAATAATGTGTACCTTTGCCCCGAAAATCTGATTTAGGCTCATGATAGATACCAATATATTTCAAGATAAGACGGCGGTTTACTATACGTTGGGGTGCAAGCTGAATTTCTCGGAGACCTCGACTATCGGTAAGATCCTGCGGGAGGCAGGAGTGCGTACGGCACGCAAAGGAGAGAAAGCGGATATATGTGTGGTAAACACCTGTTCGGTCACCGAGGTGGCCGATAAGAAATGCCGCCAGGCCATTCATCGGCTGGTGAAGCAGCATCCGGGCGCTTTTGTGGTGGTGACGGGATGTTATGCCCAGTTGAAGCCGGATGTGGTGGCAAAGATAGAAGGTGTGGATGTTGTGCTTGGGGCGGAACAGAAGAAAGACCTGCTCCGGTATCTGGGTGATTTGCAGAAGCATGAAACGGGTGAAGCCTATACTTCCGCTTTGAAGGATATCCGTTCGTTTGCTCCGTCGTGTTCGCGTGGCGACCGCACCCGTTTTTTCCTGAAAGTACAGGACGGTTGCGACTATTATTGTTCCTATTGCACCATTCCCTTTGCCAGAGGACGCAGCCGCAACGGAAGCGTTGCTTCTTTGGTGGAACAGGCCCGTCAGGCGGCAGCCGAAGGTGGAAAGGAGATTGTGCTGACGGGGGTCAATATCGGTGATTTCGGCAAGACGACGGGAGAGACTTTCTTTGATTTGGTCAAGGCGTTGGATGAGGTGGAGGGCATTGAGCGTTACCGCATATCTTCCATTGAGCCTAATCTGCTGACGGACGAAATCATAGAGTTCGTGTCTCGTTCCAAGCGGTTCATGCCCCACTTCCACATCCCGTTGCAGTCGGGCAGCGATGAAGTGCTGAAGCTGATGCGCAGGCGGTATGACACAGCACTGTTTGCTTCTAAGGTGAAGAAGATAAAGGAAGTGATGCCCGATGCGTTTATCGGAGTGGACGTGATTGTGGGCACGCGTGGGGAGACGGAAGAGTATTTTGAACAGGCATACCGCTTCATTCAGGGGCTGGATGTGACGCAACTTCATGTGTTCAGCTATTCCGAACGTCCGGGTACGCAGGCCTTGAAAATAGAGCATGTGGTATCCTCCGAGGAAAAACACAGACGCAGCCAGTTTCTGCTGGAATTGTCGGAGGAAAAAACGCGTTCGTTCTATGCCCGCCATATCGGACAGACGATGCCCGTTCTCTTGGAACGCTCCAAGCCGGGGACGCCGATGCATGGCTTCACTCCGAACTACATCCGGGTGGAGGTTCCGCACGATGATGCGCTGGACAACCGCGTGGTTCCGGCGCGTATGGGAGAGTTCAATGAAGACGGTACGGCTCTTCTGGGTCTGTTGGGCGATGCCGGCGGCCGGTAACTGACAGCCGTAATTAATGATCGGAATTAGTAATTTGAAATTGACAGAGTGAAATCAAGATTAATCTATTGGCTGACTTATGCCGGTATGTGGCTGTTGGCGTTATTGCCTTTCAGGGCGCTTTATGTGCTGTCCGACGGATTTTGCTTTCTGATGCATCACATTGTGCACTACCGGCGCAGGGTGGTGCGCAATAACCTGCGCAACGCATTCCCCGAGAAGTCCGAAGCGGAGCTGAGGGAGATAGAGCGCAAGTTCTACCGTTACATCTGCGATTATATGCTGGAGGAGGTGAAGATGCTGCGCATGTCTTTCAAGGAGCTTTGCTGTCGCATGGAATATGACAATAAGGAAGAATTTCTTGCCATGATTGAAAGGCATGGCGGGATAGTGCTCCTCATTCCCCATTATGCAAACTTCGAATGGATCATAGGCATGGGGGCTATCATGCAGGAGGGCGACATACCGGTGCAAATCTACAAACCGCTGCACAACCGATATATGGATGCGATGTTCAAGCGTATACGCGCCCGTTTTGGCGGCTACAATGTGCCGAAACATTCTACGGCGCGCGAAATCATCAGGCTGTGTCGCGACAATAAGCGTGTGGCAGTGGGAATGATAACCGACCAATCCCCCAATATCAACGAGGCTCATCATTGGACTACTTTCCTGAATCAGGACACCGGCTTTATGGACGGCGCCGAACGCATAGCCAAGCTGATGGATTTCCCCGTATTCTATTGTGAATTGAAGAAGCAGCGCAGGGGATATTGCAGGGTGGAGTTCGACTTGATAACCGAAACTCCCAAAGAAACGGCCGACGGAGAGATAACCGAACTGTTTGCCCGAAGGCTGGAACAGACCATTCGCAGGGAACCGGCTTATTGGTTCTGGTCGCATAAGCGCTGGAAACTGAAACGCGAAGATGTGGTGCGGCATGGATAAGGTGGCTGTTGTCATATTGAACTGGAACGGCTGTGAGATGCTACGTTCGTTTCTGCCGTCCGTAGTGCGCTGTTCGGAAACGGAGGGCACGGAGATTTATGTGGCGGACAACGGTTCGACGGATGCTTCCGTTGAGATGCTCCGCCAAGAGTTTCCTTCCGTACACCTTATTATATTAGACAAAAACCGGGGCTTTGCCGAAGGCTATAACCTTGCTTTGCAGCAGGTGTCTGCCGAATATGTGGTGCTGCTGAACTCCGATGTGGAGGTTACCGGGCATTGGCTTGCGCCGCTGGTGGACTATATGGATGCCCATCCGGAGGTTGCGGCGTGCCAGCCCAAAATCCGGAGTTGGCGGTACAAGGAACGGTTTGAATATGCAGGCGCCGCCGGCGGGTTCATAGACCGTTACGGCTATCCTTTCTGCCGCGGGCGGATAATGGGAGTGGTGGAGGAGGACAACGGGCAGTATGACACCGTTGTTCCGGTGTTCTGGGCTACGGGAGCTGCCTTGTTCATACGCCTGAAGGACTATCAGGATGCCGGCGGACTGGACGGACGTTTTTTTGCCCACATGGAAGAGATCGACCTGTGTTGGCGGCTTCGTGCCCGCGGGCGGATGCTGGTTTGTGTACCCCAAAGCACCGTCTACCATGTGGGGGGCGCCACCCTGAAGAAGGAGAATCCCCATAAGACTTTTCTCAATTTCCGCAACAATCTTGTAATGTTGTATAAGAATCTGCCGGAAGAAGAACTGGGCTATGTGATGCGTGTGCGGGCGGTGCTCGATTGTGTGGCTGCCCTGAGTTTCCTGTTGAAAGGCCAGTTTGCCAATATGTGGGCGGTGCTTCGTGCACGCCGCGCTTTTCATTCACTCCGCCCCCTGTTTGCGGCTGATCGTGAAGAGAATCTGAAAAAAACATCCCTTCCGGTTATTCCCGAACGGACAAAAAGCAGTATCTTGGTGCAGTTTTATTTACATGGGAAGAAGTTCTTTTCCCGCTTGTAAGAACTGTTCTCTTTTTCTAAAATTATTGTATCATTAAAAGTTATTGTTTTATGGACAAATTGGTAAGGAAGATCGGGTTGGTGGCGCATGATGCCATGAAGAAAGACCTCATAGAGTGGGCGCTTTGGAATTCGGAGTTGCTTATGGGACATAAATTCTACTGTACGGGCACTACGGGAACACTTATTCTGGAAGCGCTGAAGGAGAAGCATCCCGATGTCGAATGGGATTTCACAATTCTTAAATCCGGCCCTTTGGGCGGCGACCAGCAGATGGGTTCGCGCATTGTGGATGGGGAAATAGATTATCTCTTCTTCTTTACAGATCCCATGACCTTGCAGCCGCACGATACGGATGTCAAAGCCTTGACACGTCTGGCTGGTGTGGAGAATATTGTTTTCTGCTGCAATCGCAGTACGGCCGACCACATCATTTCGAGCCCTCTCTTTCTTGATCCTACTTACGAGCGTACCGTTCCCGATTACAGCAACTATGCCAAGCGCTTCGAGAATAAACCGGTCGTTGCCGAAGCCGTTGAGTCGGCAAAGAAGAGGAAGAAAAGAAAATAATGTTGATATTTATTAATGAGAATGCGGTGCTTTGCAATCTCATGATTATCAAGATGTAATATAACAGCCTATCTCAGTCCCATACAGAGGCTACCTTAGTCCTATACTGAGACAGTCTTTGTATGGGACTGAGATAGGCTATGTATGCGATCGTCTTTTGAAAAAACTCGTTTTGTAAAGGAAACGGAATGCCCGTATAATATTGCTACCGTTTCATTCACTGCTGCTGCCTGGAAGTATGAATCTCTATTCCTGCCGCTTCTATGTCCGCTCCCATTGGCGGATTGCGTTTTGACAGTTTCAGTTCGATGTCCTCTATTGGGGGAAAGTCTCCGAACAACCGTTTCACAATACGTCCTCCGACGTGCTCCAACAGCTTGGAGGGAATTTCCATCTCCTTCTTCACAGTTTCATATACTTCCGCATAGCTTACGGTGTCTGTTACATCATCACTCTGCATGGCATGCCCGATGTCTACTTTCAGTCGCAAACTGACGACGAACTCATTGCCGACTAAGGTCTCTTGTCGGCCCACGCCATGATGGGCGAAGAAACGCATCCGATCCAAAAATATATAACTGCTCATAATGAAAAGATAATAGTCTTTCATGCAAACTTATGGATAATATCTTTGTTCTACAAGTCTTGGAACGCGATTTTTGTACTTTTCAAGAAAAAAGGACGTGAAAATTTTCATTCTAATTATATTTCTATAACTTTGCATTGAAGTTCGGTGGCGACTGTGGCTTGATTTTTTTTAATAAAATATAATTAGAAGCGTTGTGCTTTGTCCTCTTCGATGAAAACCTAGGAAATTTTCATTAGTTGAATGAAGGACAGCACAGTGGATTCTCACGTTTATAGCGTGGGACTGCTGTCTGTTTTCATTTAACGGGTTTTCCTAGGACCTTCATCGAAGAAACAGCACGCAGCTCCACGTTTCTGTTTCTAACCGGTCCTTTTCGGAGTTTGGAGGACGCATGCTTCCGGTCTGCCTGTGCAGATAGAAGTTTATAAGACGTTTATGCAAATAAGAATATTGTTGGTTCTATTGTGCGTACTTTTCATGACTCCGAATGGTGTGTATGCGAAAGCGGGTAATGGGGAAAATACCCCGCACCATGCCAAGCGAATATTCAATCCGGACTCACGCACCGGACGCAATAACCATTCATTGCTGCTGAAAACGAATGTGGCGGCGTGGGGAATGGCAATTATGAACGCAGCGGTGGAATATGACATCTCGCCTGCTGTTTCTGTCCTTTTACCTTTTTATTACTCTTCTGTCGATTATCTTACTTCTTCCCGCAAGTTCTGCACTTTCTGCGTGCAGCCCGAAGTGCGTTACTGGTTCAGACAAGTGGACGGACTCTTCACCGGTGTACATGTCGGGGTGGCCTCTTATAACTATGCCCTTAAGAACAATACCTACCGCTATCAGAACAGTGATACGGGTGTCCCGTTGCTGAATGTGGGACTTGCTGCCGGCTACCGTCTCCCGCTTGGAAAGGGCGGGCGCTGGTGTGTGGAGTTTTCGTTGGGAGTGGGGTATGCTTATCTGGATTATGACCGTTTCTTCAACATTCCCAACGGCGCTTATGTGGATACGCGCCATAGGAATTTTTTCGGCATAGACCACGTAGGCGTCTCGTTGGGCTACCGCATTGATTGGAAAGGAGGCCGGCGATGAAAAAACTGTTGATAGCTGTCTGCAGCTTGTTGTCCATATCCCTGCTGGGAGGATGCAGCGTGCGCGAATTGCCGGAGGACGGCGGAGTAGACCCTACGATTGTGCATACCGAAATAGTCCTGTTGCCCGGTGCGGACATGACCCCGTTCGATGTTCCGGAATTCTCCACCCGCGCCGCCGACCCTCGTGAATACAAGGTGCGTTACATTGTGGAAGTCTATGCCGATGATAAGTTCGACCAAAGCCTGCAATTTCGCCGCCAACTCATTTGTGATGAGGGAGATACGGAGGATGTGACTTTGGAATGTGACCTTCATGCGCGCAACTACCGGGTGGTGGCATGGCGCGACTTTGTGCTTGCTTCCGGAGTTTCCGGCAATGTTGCCGACGACTGTTTTTATACTACCTCCGATTTCTCTGCCGTCAAACTGAAAGGAGACTATACGGGCGGAACCGACTATAAGGATGTGTTCTGCGGGCAGGCTGCCCTTGACCTTTCACCCTATCGCTGCCAATCGGAAGCCGGACACCGCGAGGAGATGCAACTGGAGCGTCCGTTGGCAAAGGTGGAGTTGATTACCACCGACATTGTCAAGTACCTCAACAAGCTGGAGCAAACGAAAAGTATCCGGGACGCAGCCATAGATGATTTTACGGTGCAGGTGCTTTATACCGGATATTTCCCCGTAGGCTTTAATGTTGTCTCCAACCGCCCCAATGAGGCGGTTATGGGCATAAAGTTCACCTCCAACCTTCTCGTCCTTTCAGACAATGAAGCCTGTCTGGCTTTCGACTACGTGCTGGTGAACGGCGAAGAATCTTCCGTCACCTTAGAAATGATCATTTACAACGAGGAGGGACAGGAGGTGAATCGCGTCACCGGGGTGGAAGTGCCTCTCAAGCGGAACAAGATAACCATGGTGCGCGATGAGTTCCTTACTCGTGAATTTGCTCCCGGCATCGGTATTGACCCCGGTTTTGACGGAGAGATAAACGTGGTGGTTCCTTGATTTTCTTATTCAAAAAAATAATATATGTCTCACTCAAACAAAACTAATATGAAAAAGTATTTCTCACTACTGGCAGGTCTTATCCTGTTGGTTTTCACAGCCTGTCAGAGTGACGAGCTGGTGAATGGTGGAAGAAACGGCGAAGTGGCTGCTTCTTTCAGTGTACAGTTGCCGGATGACGGCCATTCTGCTGTCACCCGCGCTGCCGGTGACGGTGTGCAGGTGAACCGTTGCATCATGGAAATCTATCTGAATGACGAATTGTATAAGCGTGAAGTCAGTGCCGTTCAGGCGGATGGGCTGACAGCTAAATTCGATGTCCGTCTGGTTACGTCACAAACGTATAACTTCGTATTCTGGGCAGACCATGTGGCGTCTGCTGAAGGTGAGGATATTAAAACCGATTTGCATTACAACACTGCTGACCTTCGTAACATAGCTATGATAGGCACTTACAATGGGAGTAGCAAGGATGATACGCGTGATGCTTTCTCTGCTAGTCTGGAGAAGCTGGTTACAAATGCTTTTTCTGAAAGTGTGGAGTTGACTCGTCCGTTCGGACAGTTGAATATCAAGACGGAAGATTTGGCTTTGATTCCTGAAAATCAAAGAGAGGCATTGACTCCGACAACTGCTACCTTGTCGTTCAAGAACCTTTATACCGGCTTTAATGCTGCTACGGGGGATTTGATTGGCGAACCGATGACTTTGGTTTACAAAAAAGCGGCAGATGTGGTGGATGCTACCGGTAATCTGACTGTGGATTATCTTTTTGCACCGAAGGCTGTAGGCGAGCAACATTTGGTAAATATGACACTTGCCGTAAACAATGCTGCCGGTAAGCTGATTACTACGAAAGATTTGAATACTATACCTGTTCAGCGCAATTATAAGACGAATGTAACGGGCAATTTGCTGACGGTTGACGGTACGGTTAAGGTAACAGTAAAGCCTACGTTTACTTTGCCGGATTTAAGTGAGAAAGTGAAAGAAGTAGCGCTCGTAAGTGAAGTCACTGAAGCCTTGAAAACCAATACTAACGTTGTCGTTACGACACCTCCGACGCAGGCGGAAACCATTTCATTACCTAAATATGAGGAAGAAGATGTAGCGGTGTCCATAACATTGCCTGAAACAGCTCAGGATATTACTATTAATTATTCATCGGAAGGCGGTGAAGAGAGCAAAAATGCTCCTAAGGAATTGAAAATAACGACCCATTCTGCCAGTAAGGTAATTATTAAGGCGGAAAAGTCTACCGTAACATTGAATGGACAGTCTTATACAGCAGTTGAGGCTGCTACGGCGGAGAATACCTTGATTGTGGAAAGTGGTGTTACTATCGGAACACTGACGTTGAAGAAAGGTAATGTCAAGCTTTATGGAAAGATAACTGCTGCTGTGACGAAGGAGACGGGTTGGAAAGGAACTATCATCCGCTGCCTTGATAATCAACAAAGTTATGATAACTTGATAACCGATGCTATTTCAGGGTATACCGGCATTTTGATTGAACGTGAAGCTACATTCGATGCGGCCAAAGTATCTGCCAATTCTTCGGCAACCGTAGGGAAACCAATGAAAATTGCTGCTAACGCCACCATCTCCAACCTGAAAATACATGTAGATCAGGCTGCCGTATCTCCTATCGAGATAATCGACGGAGCTGCCAATGTTACATTTGATAACTTGACAGTATCTTCTACCAATGGATATCCATTGGTGAAAGTATTAGGAACCAATCAGAAAATTACTGTCCGTAACAGTTCTTTATTGCTGACTTCCGGTAAGTCTAATCAGTCTGGTTTCAACATTCAGAACGGCGGTACCGGTAATGTGATTACAGCTTTACTGGAGAATTCCTATATTGGCTTTGGAGCCACGAAGTTGAATGTGGATAAGTCGCAGGATTATGATTATACGAGCGAGAAGAGCGATAATTTTAAAAACTCTTCTTATTCGAGAGCGATTACAGTAGGACGTAATAGTAATAAAGCGTATGATGGAACGGCTGTGACAAACCTGACTGTAAACGATTGTGTTTTTGAAGGAGTGTACTATGCTATTAATACATTGCATAATGTATCGTTGAATATCAATGTGGATAACTCCATTCTTGACGGGCGTGCTGCTTTCAATATTTGGTCTACTGCAAATGCCGGCTCTGTTTTTAATGTGAAGAATTCTAAGCTGATAGGGCGTAACTGTTTTTCTGGTCCTACGGAAGTATTTGCCACTGTTGTGTTGAATGGCTATAATAGTAATGATGTAGCGTCAGTGAAGTATGTGCGTAACAATACAATAACATTAGATAACTGTGATGTAGTGAGTGATAATGCTCCACAGACAGACACCAACTATCAGTATGGTGTAAGCATGCGTTCTCCTTATTATAATAAACTGATATTGAAGAATAATACAAAGTTCCGTGAAACCCGGACGCCGCGTTTGCCGCATGTGGTAGATTTCAATACCAATGCTTGGCGCAATGAAGTGGTTGATGATGGTTCGATAAATCTTGACGGATGTGCAACGGGTGCAACAGTGTTGCCAAGCCATAAATGGAGCGGACACAGTTATGCTTCCGTAGGAACCGTTGCTGATGACGGTAAGATTTACATAGGTGATCCGGATGTGTTGGCCGGCTTTATTCAAAGCGGAGCCGATGGAAAGGGTGTGGAAGTGGTGCTTGTCCGCGATTTGGATATGGGTAGCCATAATATCACATTGAGCACTTCGTTTGAAAGTATAAGTAATTGTACTTTCAACGGAAATAATCATACCATTGCCAATTATACTTTGTCGAACAAGCAATATGCAGGCTTGTTACCTAATGCCATTCGTGTGACTGTCAAGAACCTTACTCTGAAGAATGCGAATATTACAGCAGTTAATGATGGCAGTAACAATGCTTATGCCGGCGGATTTATCGGTCGTGCCTATGGTACGAACGTGGTAGAGAATTGTACACTCGAAAATAGTATCGTGCAGGGTATCAATAAAGTGGGTGGCATAGCCGGTTTCCAGGCTGAGAATGGTATCAGCATCAGAAAATGTACTGTGAAAGGTTCGACGATTAAGGTAGATACTGAGAATCAGGAGTATGGTCAGTGTGGCGGTATTTTAGGTTATATCGGTTCAGTGGCGGCTGCCAATGAAGTAAGCGGAAATTTCATCATCAATACCAAAGTAGAAGCTCCGGCTAATACGAATATCGGTGAGGAGCATCGTAAGAGCAGCATTTGTGTAGGTACATTGCAAGGTGTGAAAGGTCAGTCTTTGGTTATCGATATGCCGTTCAGCTATATTCAAAGTTCAACCTTTAATGGTAAGACGATCGATAAAACAGAATATATGGGGCTGCTGGGAGGAATACGATACGAGGAAACCCAGCCTTCGCTGACTATTAACGGTACGAGATTTTAGGAATGTCTTTCTATTCTAAAACATTATTAATATGAAAAAGAGTTTTTTACTGCTGGCGGGTCTTATCCTGTTGGCTTTCACAGCCTGTCAGAATGACGAGTTGGTGAATGGTGGAAGTGGCAACGAGACTGCTGTATCTTTCAGTGTGCAGTTGCCGGGTGCTAATGCTCCTTCTACCCGCGCGGCGGGCGACGGTACACAGGTGAACCGTTGTATCATGGAGATTTATTTGGGTGACAAACTTTATGGTGAGCGTCAGGTGGTGCCTGTGGCGGGTAATAAAACTGCGACCTTCAACGTGAGGCTGGTAACTTCACAAACCTATGACTTTGTGTTCTGGGCGGATGTTTCCGGAGAGGGAGGCATTAAGACCGACAGACATTACCAGACTACTAATGGTTTACAGAATATTTCTCTTCTCGGAAATTATGCCGGAAACGATGACTCTCGCGATGCCTTTACGGGCGTATTGCTGAGTAAGTTGGTGACCGGAGCCTTCAATGAGGCAGTGGAATTGACCCGCCCCTTTGGTCAGTTGAATATTAAGACCACAGACCTTGGGAGTATTCCCACAGATAGAACGGCGCTTATTCCTGCTGCTGCATCGTTGGCGTTCAAAGGGGTGTATACGGGCTTTAATGCTCATACAGGTGCAGTGACAGGTGATTTGGCCGCACTTTCTTACAAAGAAAATGCTGCTGTTGTAGATGGTGATGGTGCACTGACTATGGATTATCTTTTTGCTCCGAAAGAGGGACAATTGCTGACGAATATGGTGTTGACAATGAATAATGCCGCTGGAGAGAGGATTACCGATAAGGAATTGAGTAATATTCCTGTTCAGCGTAACTACAAGACGAATGTGACAGGCAGCATGCTGACTGTGTCGGGCCAGTTTGTCGCAACCTTAGAACCGGCGTTCACTGGTGATTTGGATAAGAAGATTGTGGAAGTAGCTAATATTGCAGACGTAGCCGATGCGTTGAAAACCTGTGATAATGTAGTTGTTACAACTGCTCCGACGCAAGATGCAACCATTGAGTTACCTAAATATATGGCAACGGATAAAGCTGTTTCCATTACATTGCCGGAAACAACGAATAAGACGGTGACGATTAATTATGCCAGTGATGCAGGAAATTCAAATCCTCCGAAAGAACTTACTATCATAGCTCCGCAAACCAAAAAACTGGTCATTGACGCAAAGCAGACAACCGTCTATCTGAATGGAACGAAGTATGAAGAGATAGAAGCCGGTACTGCCGAAAATACGTTGGTAATCAATGACGGGGTGACTGTTGACAAACTGACAGTGAATGCCGGTAATGTAAAGGTGTTTGGTAAAGGTACGATTACTACAATTCTAAAGAGCACCGAAAACACCGGCATTACATATATTTATGCTTCAAATCAGGCACAGCTTCCCGCCAACTTGCCGCAAGACTTTGAAAAGGTGTCTTTGGAAGCGGAGAACCTCAAAGAGGCCATGGCTGAAGGCGGCGTATATCAGTTGAAAGAAGATGTTGACATAACGGGTAGAAGCATTGAGATTCCTGCCGGTACAGCGGCTACCTTAGACCTGAACGGCAACACCATTACAGCAGCCAATCGGGGAGTAGACGGAATTGCGGTATATGGAAAGCTGACACTGAAAGACAGCAAGGGAAACGGCCGGATTGTTGCAAATAAGGATTATACAGGCGGCGCTTATGGTGCAGGATTGATCCGTATTATAGGTGAAAATGCGGCTATGATTATGCAGGGCGGCACTATTTATGCCGCCAGAGAAAATGCTACAACTAATGGTCAGTATGGTGTGGCTGTTTATGAAGGCGGCGATTTCACCATAACCGGCGGTAAGATCGAAGCAGGCTGGTCTGCGGTGTTAGGTAATGGTAAGTACAAAACGCAAAATAGTGTAATCAGGATTGAAGGCGGTGAACTGATTTCTACTTCCGATTATGCAGTGTACTTGCCGCAATCCGGCACAACCACCATCAGTGGCGGTAAGGTATATGGTGCAGGCGGTGGTGTATGCATCAACCGCGGTACACTAAATGTTGAAGGCACAGCCTTGATCACCAGTAAGGGTACAGGCGATACCGGAGATTGGGGCGACGGTACCGGCAATATGGAAAGTGCGGCAATCAATGTAGCTGCCAGATATGGCGATTGTGTCGTGAACATCAAAGGCGGTACACTGACAGCAGAGGCTAATGCGCTTGTTTCTACGGGCAATGCCGGCTACACACCGGCTATCAACGTCAGCGGCGGTACATTCTCCGATCCGAGTCTGCTCGGCCATCTGTCTGCCGGGGCCAATGTGAAAGTCAAACTTCTGAAGGACTATGAGGGTCCGGGACTGGGCATCTTCTATGGTAAAAACGGTAGCCGGGCTACGGTTGAGATAGACTTGAACCAACATGCATGGAATCTTACCAATGATCCGTTATTTGGTTCTACCGGATACCAGAACCAATACTTCCATCTTGAAAAAGATGCTTTTGTTACTTTCAGGAATGGTACTGTTCAGCCAATAGATGGGACGTCAGGCAGGATGCTTATACAGAATTACTGTCATCTGACACTGGACAAAGTCAAACTGATTGGCGGAAGTTCTTGTAAGTATGTTATCTCCAATAATAACGGAAGCTGTACGATTTCAAACTCTACCATTACTGCTGCAGCAGGACAATGTGCGTTCGACGTTTACTCCGGCAAGTCTTATCCGGGAGGGGTAACGGTCACTGTCAATGGCCAAAGCGTCATTGATGGCCGCGTAGAGTTTGGCGGTGATAGCGGTAAGAAGAACGGTAATCTTGTTATTAACGGTGGTACTATTAATGGTAACTTGAGTGCGAATAATGATTATTATGACAGCATAAACAAGAACATTATCATCAAGGAAGGCGTTACATTTGGCGCAGACGTTACCGGATGGGACGACTATAAATAACTATGGTAATGCGACGGATGCCGCTTGCCGGAAATATATGGAAACATCCAGTTTGCATGGAAAACAGTTGGAAAGTGTTCCGTTTCCATGCTATACTGTTTGTATTTGTTTGTTTGTTTTCCCTGCGTTGTGAAACGCGGGGAAATTTTTTATATGATTTGGCTTTGTAAGCTCTCAATTTAGTACGTCAATCCGAATAACCATAGCGGAATTTCATTACGGAAGCCCACTTCGATATTATCCAATGCCAGGTAGCCTTTTTCCACACCGGCCAATTGTTGCTGTGTCTTGTTTTTTATAAAATACAAAAGCGGTGGAGACTTCTCAAAAGTTTTCCACCGCTTTCTTATTAATTATCAGCTTAAATGCACTTGTCTTATCGTCCGTTTTGTGCGATAAGTTCTTTTATCTTTTCATTCAGGCTTTCGGCTTTCATCAGTTGCTCCAGCGTCAGGTGCATGCGCCAGCGCCAGTAGTGACGTGGGTTGGCTGGCACATTAATGCGCTCTTCCTGTGCGTTGGGGTTGCGCCATTTGCCGTCCATGGACATCCAGTCTTGCAGGGAGAGGATGGCGAGTATGGAGTTGCTTTGCAGATGCTTGCGCACCACCTCTTCGCAAAGCTCGGGAGTGGCAGTTGCGGGGGCAGCGCCATAGTGTCCGAGCATCGTGTTGTAGTAACGTTGCGTTTGCTGAAAGTCTTCTTCCCACCAGCCGCGCAGTGTGGACATGTCGTGGGTGGATATGGTGCAGACTGAGCGGTATGGATACCACTCCGGATGCCCGAACTCCTGTGCGGGGTCTTTGGGCATGCGCTGTATCTCCAGTGAGAGAATACGCAGATCGTTCATCACCCATGCCACGCAATCGGGAATCATACCCAAGTCCTCACCGCATACCAACATTCGGGTGGACTGTGTCAGTTGAGGCAGCTTGTTCATGGCTTGCTCGCGCCAGAACTCGTTGTGGCGGTGGTAGTAGTAGTGGTCGTACAGGCGGTTGAAGGCCGATTTCTCCCAATCATTCAGGGAGCGGTACACATAGTCGTGTTGCACGCCGATACGGGGATGATATTTGTACGGGTCGTGGCGGTCGGGTACAAACAGTACGTCGCTGATGAGCGCATACAAACCGTCGCGCACCCAAATGCTGTCTTCGTCCGTCTTGCCGGCAAAGTAGGCTTCTACCTTGCGTTGGGTGTCAAACTCCGGACGCATCCGGTAGATTTCCCACGTGTCCGTCGGTTCGATGAAGGTTTGCTTCACGTAGTCGGTGTGCGGACCGAACATCTGTCCGAGGAAATATTCGTGTATATACGGTTTCAGGAGCTCATCGCGGAAGGGGAGTCCGTAGCTTTCTATCTCTTCACGTGTCATGGGCAGGGCGGGTACAAACTGCCCCAGCAGGCCATGTACGGCGTGCATCGGGATTTCCCAGATGCGGAAGAAGCCGAGGATGTGGTCGATGCGATAGGCGTCGAAGTATTCCGCCATTTTGCGGAAGCGCTTCATCCACCATGCATAACCGTCTTTTTCCATGACATCCCAGTTATAGGTGGGGAAGCCCCAGTTTTGTCCGTTCACCGAGAAATCGTCGGGTGGTGCGCCGGCTTGTCCGTTCAGGTTGAAATAATGGGGTTCTGTCCATGCTTCTACGCTGTTGCGACTGATGCCGATGG
>OLWT01000993.1_pt1 | contig 16244 bp, 10 predicted proteins | sample 1674001 | NCBI WGS metagenome assembly OLWT01 (sample SAMEA103958137, study PRJEB25191) | human gut metagenome | biome: human-associated habitat [ENVO:00009003]; feature: intestine environment [ENVO:2100002]; material: feces | place: Germany | collected 2013/2015 | reverse complement strand
GCTGCCAGCTCTCCGGCATGATGACGGCTTTCGTCGTCGCCAACCCCGACAACCGGCTTGAGGCCGCCGCCGCTGCCGTCTGCGCCATGGGTCTGGCGGGCGAGATCGGCTGGAGCCGCATGGCCGAAGGCGACGGTAACTCCACCTACCGCAACCGCATCATTGATGCCATCTACAATATGGACGGTGCAACGCTGAATGGGGGCGCCAAGTATGAACTGCGATAAAAATGATCTGCTGCTCTATGCCGTCACAGACCGCCACTGGCTGGACGGGCGCAGGCTTATCGACGTTGTGCGCGAAAGCCTTGACGGCGGTGTGACGATGGTCCAGCTGCGCGAAAAGACGCTGGAGGAGGGGAAGTTCCTCGAGGAAGCGAAGGAGCTGCAAACGCTCTGCCGCGAGCGCGGTGTGCCGTTCCTTGTGAATGACAACGTCGAGATCGCCCGCGAGATGAACGCAGACGGCGTGCATGTCGGCCAGAGCGATATGGAGGCCGGCGATGTCCGTGCAAAGCTTGGCCCGGACAAGATCATCGGCGTTTCGGCACAGACCGTGGAACAGGCCATTCTCGCCGAGCAGCGCGGGGCAGATTACCTCGGCGTCGGCGCGGTCTTCCACACCGGTTCCAAGGCGGATGCGGAGGATGTCAGCCACGAAACGCTGACTGCTATCTGCAATGCCGTTAAAATCCCTGTCATCGCCATCGGCGGCATCACACGCGATAACGTGACGGAGCTTTCCGGCAGCGGCATCTGCGGCATCGCCGTCATCAGTGCCATTTTTGCACAGAAAGACATTGTTTCCGCAACGAAGGATCTGAAAGAACAGACTCTGCGCATGCTGGAAAACAAATAATTTTACGTAACCATTCATCCTCACACCAGGCGGCAGACTGGGGGCACCACTTTCTTTGTCGCCTGTCCAAAAAGAAAAGTAATGCAAAGGAGTAATTCTCATGGACGCGAAAAACATGAAAACAGCATTAACAATCGCGGGAAGTGATTCCAGCGGAGGCGCCGGCATTCAGGCAGACATCAAAACCATGATCACAAACGGAGTTTACGCCATGTCGGCAATTACCGCACTCACCGCCCAGAACACCACCGGAGTTTCCGGTATTTTCGATGTAACACCGGAGTTTCTGGCCGCACAGCTTGACGCCGTCTTTACGGACATCTTCCCGGACGCCGTCAAAATCGGTATGGTATCCTCCCCGGCACTGATCGAAGTCATCTCCGAACGGCTTCGCTTCTACCAGGCCAAACACATCGTTGTGGACCCGGTCCTCGTCGCTACAAGCGGCTCCGCGCTCGCTTCGGGCGGCGTGCCTGACCTGATGAAAAAACTGCTCTTTCCTCTGGCCGAAGTCATCACACCGAATATCCCAGAGGGAGAAGTTCTCTCCGGCATCAAAATCCAGTCGGAAAGCGATATGGAACGCGCCGCAAAAGAGATCGGGGATTCCTGCGGCTGTGCCGTTCTGTTAAAGGGCGGCCACAGTATCAATGATGCCAACGATCTTTTATATCACAACGGCACATTTACCTGGTTCACCGGAAAACGCATCGACAATCCGAACACACACGGCACCGGCTGTACACTCTCCAGCGCCATCGCATCGGGGCTCGCAAAGGGGCTTTCCCTTCCGGATGCCATTTCCGCCGCAAAAGAGTATATTTCGGGCGCACTCGCGAGCATGATGGATCTCGGCCACGGCTCGGGACCGCTGAACCACGCTTACAGGATCTGACTTTGAAAATAAAGGAGAACAACAGATGGAACGCAATTACGCAACACAGATGGACGCCGCACGCCGCGGCATTGTAACACCGGAGCTGAAAAAAGTCGCAGAAAAAGAGTATATGGCCGTGGAAGACCTGATGCCGCTCGTTGCCAGCGGAAAGGTTGCCATTCCGGCCAATAAGCTGCACACCTGCATCGACCCGGAGGGCATCGGCTCGATGCTGCGCACGAAAATCAATGTAAATCTCGGTGTTTCGAAAGACTGTAAAGATTACGATGTGGAGATGCAGAAGGTACTCTCCGCGGTCAATATGGGCGCAGAAGCCATCATGGACCTGTCGAGCCACGGCAATACGCAGCCGTTCCGGCGGAAACTGACCTCCGAATGTCCAGCCATGATCGGCACCGTGCCGGTATATGACAGTGTGATCCATTACCAGAGAGACCTGGATACGCTGACCGCCAAAGATTTTATTGACGTCATCCGCCTCCATGCCGAGGACGGTGTCGATTTCGTCACCCTGCACTGCGGCATCACCAGAAAAACCATCGATCAGATCCGCAAACACAAACGGAAAATGAATATTGTTTCCCGCGGCGGCTCCCTCGTGTTCGCCTGGATGTGCATGACCGGCGAGGAGAATCCGTTCTACGAGTATTACGATGAGATTCTCGATATCTGCCGTGAATACGATGTGACCATTTCTCTCGGCGACGCCTGCCGTCCTGGCTGCCTTGCCGACGCAACGGATGTCTGCCAGATTGAGGAGCTGGTGCGCCTCGGCGAACTCACCAAACGTGCCTGGGAAAAAGACGTTCAGGTTATGGTTGAGGGACCGGGCCACGTTCCGATGGATCAGATTGCGGCCAACATGAAAGTACAGCAGACCATCTGCATGGGCGCTCCGTTCTATGTCCTCGGACCTCTTGTGACCGATATTGCACCGGGCTATGACCACATCACCGCTGCCATCGGAGGCGCAATTGCCGCTATGAACGGCGCTGCTTTCCTCTGCTACGTAACGCCGGCAGAGCATCTGGCTCTTCCGAACCTCGATGACGTAAAGCAGGGCATCATCGCAAGCAAAATCGCCGCACACGCTGCCGACATTGCCAAAGGCGTGCCGCATGCGCGTGATATTGACGACAAGATGGGAGACGCCCGCCGCGTGCTCGACTGGGAAGCACAGTGGGACTGTGCACTGGACCCGGAGACCGCAAAAGCCATCCGCGCCGACCGCTCGCCGGAACAGGAAGATACCTGCTCGATGTGCGGTAAATTCTGTGCCGTGCGAAGCATGAACAAAGCTTTAAACGGCGAACATATCGACATTCTTTAACATCAGTAGACAAGAAGTCACAGTACGCGAAAAGGAACGGTTTTCATTACGAAACCGTTCCTTTTCTGCATTTCCAAAATCTTTTTCTATTTCGCCCATCCTTCGGCGTAACGGACTGCTTTGTGCCATCCGTTCATCTTCTCATCGCGCTCCTCTTTCGAGAGCTCCGGCTCAAATGTACGGTCAATGGCTCCGTTCTGTTTTACCGTCTCCTGATCCGGCCAGTAGCCGACGGCGAGTCCCGCAAGATAAGCTGCTCCCATCGCGGTCGTCTCGATGCAGCACGGCCGCTCCACCGGCGCCTGGCTGATGTCCGCCTGGCACTGCATCAGGAAGTTGTTGGCGCTTGCTCCGCCGTCCACACGCAGTGCGGAGAGCTTCATGCCGGAATCTGCCTCCATCGCTTTTAAGACATCATCCACCTGATACGTGATCGACTCCAGCGTTGCGCGGATCACATGGTATTTGTTGACGCCGCGGGTCAGGCCGAGAATGGTTCCTCTCGCATACTGATCCCAGTACGGTGCGCCAAGGCCGGTAAACGCCGGCACGACGTAGCAGCCGTTCGTGTCGTTCACCTTCTGCGCCATGTACTCGGAATCCGCCGAGGACTCGATCAGCTTCATCTCATCGCGCAGCCACTGGATTGCGGCTCCGCCGACGAAAATGGATCCCTCGAGCGCATACGTAATCTTGTCCCCGATGCCCCATGCAATCGTGGTAACAAGACCGTGTGTTGAAGAAACCGGCTTTTCTCCCGTGTTCATCAGCAGGAAGCAGCCTGTTCCGTATGTATTTTTCGCTTCGCCCGGCGCATAGCAGGTCTGGCCGAACAGCGCCGCCTGCTGGTCTCCCGCTGCTCCCGCAATCGGAATCGGGCCGCCGAAATATGTGGATGCCGTCTCCCCGTAGACACAGCTCGACGGGCGGACTTCCGGCAGCATACAGAGCGGAATGTTCAGCTCTTTTAAGATATCCTCATCCCATTTCAGTGTATGGATATTGAACAGCATTGTACGGGACGCGTTGGTGTAATCGGTGACATGTATCTTTCCCTTTGTCATCTTCCAGATCAGCCACGTCTCCACTGTTCCGAAATAGAGATCGCCTCGCTCCGCCCGCTCGCGCACGCCCGGAACTTCATCTAGAATCCATTTCAGCTTCGTGGCTGAAAAATACGCATCAATCACAAGACCTGTTTTCTCCCGGAAACGGTCAACCAGTCCGCGCTCCATCAGGGAATCGCAGTATTCCGATGTTCTGCGGCACTGCCATACAATTGCATTGTAGACCGGCTCTCCCGTCTTTTTGTCCCAAACGATCGTCGTCTCTCTCTGGTTTGTGATGCCGATTGCCGCGATATCCTCGTAGGACGCGCCCGCTTTCTGCATTGCCTCCACGGCTACACCGAGCATCGTGGACCAGATTTCATTGGCATCGTGCTCCACCCAGCCCGGTTTCGGGAAACGCTGGGTAAACTCCTTCTGCGCAAGGCTTACGATCTGTCCTTTCTGATCAAACAGAATACAGCGGTTGCTCGTTGTGCCGGCATCAAGTGCCATGATGTATTTTCCCACGTTTAAAAATCCTCCTGTCTCACATTTCAAGAAGAGAGCCTGACAGAATCCACTGCCACGCTCTCTTCCTTTTCTTTGTATGTATCGTATCACAGAATTCTTTTTCTGTAAATCAAATCGTGTTTTTCTGCAGCAATTTATGCCGTAATGATCTCCAGCAGCGCACCGCGCAGATCGTTTGAAAGTTCCATGCTCTGCAGCTCTGCAGCCAGAATTGCTACCTTTCCGTCTGCTTTGTGAAGAAGATTTGCGATCTGCTCTTTGGTGATGTAGCTGATTTCGGCGTGCAGCAGCAGATCCATCGCACGTGTCATGACATCGTTCTTTGCAATCTCCGTATCTTCCGGCAGACAGATTGTCACGGTATCCTGCGGTTTTACATCTGTTGCCGCGATCGTAAGAAGTCCGTCTTTCTCTTTGACTTCTGCATCCGCTTCCACGCCGTTTACAAAGACCTTCGCTTCTTTTGCCGTACTTCCGCCGAATTCTACGCAGTACATTCTGCTTTCCGGAACGAGGCTCTGATTGCCCTCAACCGGTGCAATCGTAAATTTCCGCGCACCCCAGTCGAGCGTCATCGATGTTTTTGCACAGTCATCCTTCTCATATGCCATGGTAGTATTGTCATCCTCGTACAGGGCAAATGTATTGTCCGCGCCCGCATAAACGCGTACCGTCAGCTCATCCGGGTTGGATTCTACATCCAGCGCACTGATCTTCTCTGTCATCGGGATAATCGCACCTGCTTTCGCAAGAACCGGGATCTCCTCGAGCGTACGGTACAGATCCATACTTCTGCCACCCTCGTAAATCATTCCGTTGAAGAAATCAAACCAGGTTCCCTCCGGCAGCCATACCTTCGTCTTGGCACGCTTCAGCTCCGGAATGCATTTCGTTGTCACCGGTGTTACCATCAGCTCGCTTCCGAAGAAGTACTGATTCGGTGCCTGATTTTTGCCCCAGAAAACCGTCTCCGGGTAATCATAATACATCGGAACAACGATCGGTGTGTCTTCTTTCCATGCACGGTAGTTCATCGTGTACAGATACGGTACGAGTTTATGACGCAGACGAAGGAAATCATCCATTGTGCTGCGCACTTCCATACTGAAGTTCCAAGGCTCTTTTCCACTGAAGGCACTGTTAGAGCTGTGCAGACGGTTGATCGGAGAAAAGACTCCGTACTGATACCATCTTGCTTCAAGCTCATCGTCACGGTAACCGAGCATATGGCCGCCAATATCATGACTCCACCATCCGTAGCCGATGTTGGAGGCTGTGCTGGTAAAGTATGGCTGGAAATCCAGGGATTCCCAGGTGATGTGGGTGTCTCCGGAAAATCCGACCGGATAGCGGTGGGAGCCCGGTCCTGCATAGCGGGAGAAGGTCATCGGACGTTTTCCGTCTCTTCCACTGTCAAGAAAATGATAGTGATTCAGCATCCACAGCGGATCAAGACCCTCGATCTTGGTACTCTGTCCCTGCTGCCAGTCAATCCACCAGAAATCGACGCCCTCTTTTTCCATCGGATGATGAACTTTGTCGAAATATACATCAACAAATTTCGGATCCGCAATGTCAAAATTGACCGGCTCTTCTTTTTTTGCATCCACTCCCATAGCCTCTGCTACTTCCGGATAGCAGTCCTCATACGCACGAATTCCGTCTGCCGGATGGACATTCAGTGTTGTCTTCATGCCGCGTGCATGGAGTTTTCCAAGAAAACGCTCCGGATCCGGGAAGAGTTTTTTATTCCAGCTATAGCCGGTCCAGCCGCTGCCGTATTTTGGATCCACATCGTCTACACGGTGCCAGTCCATATCGATAACAGCAACCGAGAATGGAACGTTCTCTTTATCAAAGTCTTCCATCAGTTTCATATAAGATGCTTCACTGTAACGCCAGTAACGGCTCCACCAGTTTCCAAGTGCAAATCTCGGAAGCATCGGAGTTTTGCCGCAAAGGTGGTAGAAATCCTTTAATGCCAGGCGGAAATTCCAGCCATAGCCGAAGAAGTACAGATCCTGCACTCCTTTCTTTCTCGGGGTCACCCAACCGTCCTCTGTCATCAGAAGCGACTTCGAATCATCCAGAACAGCGGAACCAAACCAGGACATGATACCAGGTTCCAGTTCGCATGCTCCGTTGACCTGATCAAGCGTACGGGCCGTTCCTCCAAGATCCTGTGTCGGATCTCCGTAATGCCATGCCGGTACAGAACTGATGCCGACTGCCGTTGTTTTGCAGGAAAGTCCGTTTGCAGAGAATGCCTTTTTGTTGTAATTCAGCTGCAGATACTTTGTGCGCAGCTCCAGCTCATCGCCTGTGTCTTTGACGGAAAATTCCACTGCTGGAAAATCACGGTTTACAACCGTCTGGGATGCCGCATCGATAAATTCACCGTCCTCACTGTATTCCAGCCGAAGAAGATGCTCCGTCAGTACCGTGATACGATATTTATCGCCCTTTACTACATTCTTCGGGTCTGCAAGCGGATGTGTCTCCAATTTCAGATATGGTTTCATGTTTTGTTTTCCCCTTTCTTACTCTTACCGGTTTTTGCCGTATTTTGAGAACGGGAACCTGTGGCAAAAGTCCGTTCTGCCACAGGTTCCTCTGCATTTTTTATTTGGTTTCCAGAACAACTGCCTCATACGCACGCAGTTTTCTTGCCCCCGCTGCTGCGCCGCTCTGTGGATAGTTGCTGATCAGTACATCTGCTCCCGCAAAGGTTTCCGGAACTGTGTACTCCTGCTCCTCTTTTGTAAAATTGCACATCACGAGGAGTTTCTGGTCGCCTAAGGTTCTGGTATATACATACAGTGCCTCGTCCTCCGGATCGAGCAGCTCGTACGTTCCGTAAACCATGATATCCTTTTCTTTCCGGAGATGAATCAGTTTCTTGTAATAATTGTATACAGAATCCGGATCCGCCATCTCATTCTTGGCATTGACGGTCTCGTAATCCGGTCCGACCTTGATCCACGGTGTTCCTGTGGTAAATCCTGCCGAAGCGGTATCATCCCACTGCATCGGAGTTCTTGCATTGTCTCTTCCGCGCAGGTTCAGGTAGCGCATCATGTCGTCCGGTGCTACTTTTCCGGCACCGGTCAGCTCGTGGAACGCGTTGATGCTCTCAATATCGCGGAACTCGGACAGATCGTGGAACGGAACATTTTTCATGCCAAGCTCATCGCCCTGGTATACATACGGGGTACCCTGCATCATATGAAGGCAGGTTGCCAGCATTTTGGCACTTACCACACGGTATTCCGGTGAATCATCGCCGAAACGGGACAGGCAGCGCGGCTGGTCGTGGTTTCCAAGGAAGAGGCTGTTCCATGCCTTGCCCTCAAGCTCCGTCTGCCATGCTGTCATGACGCGTTTGAAATCTTTGAGCGGTACGCGTTTGTCCGTCCATTTGCCGTATGTTCCGCTTGCCAGATCTACCAGCTCGAACTGGAATACCATGCTGAGCTCTTTGCCGTCTGCGGATGCATATTTTTCTGCCTCCTCGATCGTGACACCGGCACACTCACCAACCGTCATCAGATCGTATTTGGAGAGGACTTCCCTGTTCATCTCCTGCAGATACTCATGAACGTGCGGTCCGTTTACGCAGCCGGAATCACCGTAGAGTCCGCCCTCTGGAATTTTTCCGTCCGGCAGCCCTTCCGGTTTGGAGATCATGCTGATAACGTCCATCCGGAAACCGTCAATGCCTTTTTCACACCACCAGTTCATCATATCGAAAACTTCTTTTCGAACCGCCGGGTTCTCCCAGTTCAGATCAGGCTGTTTTGTTGAGAACAGATGCAGATAATACATCGCTGTCTGCGGATCGTATTTCCATGCGGAACCGGAGAAGCAGCTTCCCCAGTTGTTTGGCTCTTTTCCCTCTTTTGCATCACGCCAGATATAATAATCGCGGTATGGATTGTCTTTCGATTTGCGGCTCTCCACGAACCATTTGTGTTCATCTGAAGTATGATTGACAACAAGGTCCATGACCAGCCTGATGCCTCTTTTATGCATCTCCGAAAGCATGCGGTCAAAATCCTCCATTGTTCCGAACTCCTGCATGATTGCCCGGTAATCGCTGATATCGTATCCATTGTCATCGTTTGGTGACTGGTACACCGGAGACAGCCAGATAACATCTACGCCAAGATCCTTCAGATAATCCAGACGGGATGTGATACCATTTAAATCTCCGATACCGTCTCCGTTGCTGTCCATGAAGCTGCGCGGATAAATCTGATACACTACGGCTTCTTTCCACCATTTTTTGTCCATTTTTTTACCTCCTTTATTTCATCCCCAGAACGTGTCTGGTTCTTTGATTCTGTCGTTTGCAAGCACAGTTTACCATACCTCACGGTGATTTTTCAATAGTTTTGCGCAAAACCAGCAGTTTCTACAAGAGTTTTTCTGTAAATTTGGTAACTATTTACTTCGTCAGATCTCTTACCGACTCCCTCTCCACCAGCGTTGTCGGCAATGGCGGAATATCTTTTTGTACCGGCTCATCCTGGATCAAGTGCATCAGGACTTCTACGGCACGGCGTGCTTTTCCATCCACCATCTGATGCACGGTAGTCAGCTTCGGCCGCGCAAGTGTCGCATAGGTAACATCATCAAAGCCCGCAATTGAAATTTCCTCCGGAACCTTTATTCCCCTGTTCTGCAGAAAGTTGGATGCTTCAAGTGCATAGTAATCCGATGAAAAAAAGAGTGCTGTCTGTTTTTTGAAGAACGGAAGCATCTCCTCATATGCCTTCTCCCTCTGCTCTGGATTCCACGGGATCACAATATGGCGACTTTCAAAGTCCTCAATTCCCGCCTCCTCCATTGCCTGACGCACACCGAGCCACCGATAGTGGTCAACCCCGAGATCGCAGTCGGATAAAAAGAGAAATTTTTTATGTCCCTTTCCAATCAGGTACTGACTCATCTGGTACGCACCGCCGCGGTCATCCATCGTAATGGAGCGGACTCCAAGTTCCGGCGGGAGATACTGATCAATGGTTACCAGCGGTTTTCCGAGACGTTCCGAGAGCTCTGCAATCTCCTTTTCCTTCAGAGCCATCGCAATCATGCCGTCAAAATTCCAGCCGAGCGCCTGCTGCATAAGATCATCCTGCTCATGGCGCGCAACCAGCATCATATAGTAGCCGTGTTCCCGGATCTGATACTCCAGATTTCCGAGCATTGCCGACACAAAGGGATCCTCAAAGGAAGATGCATTTCCTTTCTTCATGAAACCAAGCGCCACACCAATGAGACCGGAGCTGTTGTTCGCCAGCATGCGCGCGCTGATACTCGGCACGTACTCCATCTCCTTTAAAATCCGGTTGATTTTCTCGACCGTCGCCTTTGAGACGCGCCCTGTCTTTCCGTGTATTACATTCGAAACCGTCGTCGGGCTGACCCCTGCGCGGTCTGCAATATCTTTGATTCTAATCATCGGTTCTCCGCCTTTCCTTTTTCTTCACAATTTTCTGAATTCTGTTATGTTTATTTTACCAAGACGGCAAAATGTTTACAACTACTTTGCATCGGCAAACACTACAAAATTATTACATTTTCTTAAACGATATGTAAGAAAATCTCCATCCCTCCTTCATTTACTTTCCGCCGGTTCCGTGGTAAGATAGGATGACAGAAAAAGTTCACCTTTTTTCTGTAAGAAAGGACCTACACATCATATGCGGCTTGCATTTACAAATTTTTCGATAAAATCTCCCACTGGCAAGAAATCCGGCCGTTTTTTTCTTGCCCTTTTTCTGGGTATTTTTCTCTTCCTCGCTCATCCCATACTCTGTCAGGCTGGTTTTGCCTCCAGTACGCCGTTTACCGGTGCCTCCTGGGAACTGGTCGGGGAATATCCGATTCTCGGCAGCAACGGCGCGGTGCAGTCCGTCTGTGCGACGGAAGATTATATCATCTGCATCGAAAATTTTAATGATCTGACGACAGAGCCGGACGTAGTCTCTGCCTACTATAAAAATGATACAGACGCAGACGGAAATCCCGTTACGCAGTATTCCCTCGCGCATCAGGTAAGGGACGCAGACTTTGCTCACGCAAACGGTATGGCATACAATCCCGTCACACATGAAATCCTCGTGAGCGGCTACAGCAGCCCGGATGCTTCCAATTACGGATGTATCTTCCGCCTCGACCCGGATACTCTCGAGCAGAAAGAGCGGATCCAGCTCTCGACAAGCTACAATATTCTCGGTATTGATTATCTTCCCTCCACCGGCGGCTATCTGATCCAGACCGATGCGGACGGCGGCTACGGCTTTAAACTCCTCGATGCCTCACTTCAGGTGGTGGATGACTGGGGCACGTATCCCTTCGATTTTTACATGGAAAACTTTCAGGATCTCTGTGTTTCCGGCGATCTCTTTTTTCTTTTTCCGCTGACGATGCATCTCGGAATCGGAAACTTTATCCAGACATACTCGCTCTCGCAGAAAACACTGCTTGCGGACGACACGGTTGATTTTGGCTTTTCCGACGATATCACCATCAATGAACCAGAGGGCCTCTGCGAGACAAATCCTGGGGAATTTATTGCGATTGTAAACGTAACAAAGGCAGATGGTGGACGGTACGTGCAGTTCTACCGCACCCGGGTGCCGTATCTGTTCACGGTTTCCACTTCCGCGGCGGAGCATGGCTCGGTGTCCGAGGGCGGGGAAGTTTCCCGCGGAGAGGAAAAAACCGTTTCCTACACGGCAGACGAAGGCTTCCGGCTCGCGAAGCTCTCGGTGGACGGCTTGTATCTGCCGGTGACGGAATATCCGGACAGCTACACATTTTCCGATATCCAGAAGGATCATACCCTTGCCGTAACGTTTGAACCGGTTCCGACGGCGACACCGACGCCAACTGCCACTGCGACGCCGACCGAAACACCGGCCATAACCCAGACACCGGAACCGGCCATTTCCAAAGCACCGGCATCATCCACGGTTTCCTTCTCATCTGTGGCTTCCCATTTCGCAGCGTTCTGGAAAGGCACTGTGCATGCCGCTTCCTGGTTCCGCCATCTTGCCTCGGCCGGTGCATCCCTTTTTGCCCGTATCCGGAAGGCAGATCCTGTTTTTCTGGCGATGCCGTTTGTCCTTCTCGTTCTGATTCTGCTCTTTGTCCTCCGCCTGCGGTATGTCCGCCGCATCCGGCGGGAGCGGTCGCGGAAAGCGCTGGAACACAGAAGAAGAACGTACGAAGAACTGGTCAGAGAATTTACGGAAGATCCGAAGGACGAAGAGTTTTCCATCGATGAGCTGCTGCTTACAATTGACGAACTGCAGAAGGAAGAACAGAAAAACACTTAAATGAAACGTATTCACCAGATCAGGAATTGATCTTCTCGGCACAAAAAAGTATCCCGTTCCTTTTGGGGAAGCGGGATACTTTTTTATTTACGCGGGCAACGAGCTAGAGCGTGTCTGAAAAAGGCTTTTCGTGAGCTGCGAGTCCCAGTTTGTGGGAGATTTTATCCGAATGAGGGCGGCGTAGCGGGCTACGGCAACCGAATGAGGGTAAAATCTCCCGCAAAGTGGGGCTTGCAGATTGCGGAAATGGTTTTTCAGACACGCTCTAAAGTCCGTATTTGTTTTTACTCTTCGTAATCGAGTGCTGCACGCTCCGTTGTGTACGGACGTACATAGGTGTCTGCTACTTTTACGTGCTCTGGATGTTTTGCATATACAGCTACATCCTCTGCTTTTTCCAGGGTTGTGACAAGTGCCATATCATGGGTGGAAGATGCAAGCGGTGCTTCTACAAAGTCAACCGTCAACAGTCCCGGCACTTTGCCGACCAGGCTTTTCAGGTTCTCTGCCATCGCTTTTTTCAGCTCCGGTTTCTTTGCATCCTCTACTTCTGGTTTGAATTTCCACATAACAATATGATGTACCATTGTATTTTTCTCCTTTGCTTTTGTTTTATTGCCAATTCACACAGTTTCTGTGCAAATACCAGCCTTTTGTTACGGCTCTTCGCCTGCAATCCGCAGAATATCCTCAATCTCTTCCACGGACATGTCAAGATACGCGGAAAGCTCTGCCACACTGAAATCCATGTCATCGCCGTCGGAGAGTTCCTCGATGGCGTCTTTTAAGCGGTTTACTTTATTGACTACAGTATTGTCCTTGTGTTTCTGAACTCTGTGTTCTTCCATGAAATCGCTGATCGTCTCACGCACAGCCGCATCAATCGCCTGCTCCGCCGTCTCAGCTTTTACAACGGACTCCAGCGCTACTAAAAGTCCGACATTTCCCTCCTGCACCAGATCCATCAGGAAGAAATCGCGGGTGTGCATTTCTTTTGCGGTCTCAATAACTTTTGGAAGCCAGAGCTGCACGAGCATGCTCTTTGCAAGGGAATCGCCCTCTGCCGCTTTCCGGTAAAGCTCTGCCGTTTCTTCCTCCGACGGTGTTTCTGTCTCCGGCAGTTCGTCAAGATACTGCTGTAAGGCACGCAGCTCCTCCTCGGAAAACTCCGGTTTTTTCTTTTCTTTTTCGGTCTCCTCCGGCACGACGCCCGGCTCATAATCTGCCACATCGACCTGCTCCATCGTCAGATATTCGCAGACAAAGGTAACTTTCTGCTCATCCAGTGCAAAGTCTTCAAAAAAGTCTCTGACTTCTTTCATCGTTACTTTATTTTCATGGTTTCTGGCGTAGGACAGCAATTCGGAGAGCTTCTCCTGGAACTTTTTCTGTTCGTCCTGCATCTTTTTTACCCTCTCTTTCTTCCGTTTCACGATTCCATTTCTTCGTACATTTTTTTCAATTTGTCCATTGCTTTTTCTGCTTTGAAAAGCTACTATAAAAGCAAACGAAAAACCACATTCAAGTGGAAAGGAGAATCCTTATGAAACAATTTTTTCAGGATGTGAAAAACAGTTTCCTGCTTTCAGCCGCTGTCTCTATTATACTAGGTATCGTGCTGATCGTCTACCCCGTAAAAACAAGTTTGCTGATCTGTTATATCGCCGGAGCACTGCTCCTGTTCGGCGGCGTTGTTGCGCTGATCCGCTACATTGCAAGCCGCGGCGAACCGTTTTTCTTCCGCTACGATCTGTTCGTCGCCCTGGTTCTGATTCTGTTCGGCTGCTTCGTTATCTTTGAGAGTGACCTTGTGATCGCATTCATTCCGGTTGTCATCGGTATCATCCTTCTGGCAAACGGACTGCTCAGCATTCAGAAGGCGTTCAACCTCAAAAAAACAGGGCTGGAAAAATGGTGGCTTGAGTTCCTGCTGGCTCTTTTAACCAGCGTTCTCGGCATCATCATCTGTACCAATCCGTTTGATGCCGTTGCAACCACAAACATTTTCATCGGTATCTGCCTTGTCTACAGCGGCATTTCCGATCTTGTCACCACCTACTACATGGGCCGCGCAAAACGCCGGATCAAAAACGTCATCCAGACCGAGATCAACCAGCAGAAAATCCTGCACGATGACAATGTGATTGATGTGGATGAGGACGAGCTTCACTAAAAAACAGCTTCTTCCATAAAAATCTTCTTTCATACGAAAAACCGGAACCCGGCACCGCTTTCAAACAGCGGCTCCCGGGTTCCGGTTTTTCTCTGTATTTCTTTTTTTATTTATTCCTCGTGTTTGCTCAGTACTTCCATGCCTTCTCTTAACTTCAGGCGGATCTTTCCAAGCTCCAGACCATTTGCGCCGAAGTACAGCTTCAGGTAGTGGTTCGGGCCGAAGAAGAAGCCAAGGTCTCTCGTCTCTTTGATCCACTCACCTTTTGTTCCGCGGATGCTGATCATAGTTTTCACGATATTGTCGATGTACACGGTTACCGGCAGCTGTGCGAGGTCTTCCAGATCGGATTTCATCTCGATTTCGATATCGTACGTTCCCATCTTGTCAGCCAGAATCGTAACACCGCATACTTCACTGTTTCCTTTTTTCGTGTTCCATGCGGATGCGTCGATCACAACATCTCCCGTTGCCGGATCTGCCTCGTATGTTACAAGATCTGCTGCAACGAAATCGTTGTCGCCCATCTGCTCCTGTGCTTCTTTCTCTTCCTCGCTGATGCGGTCCAGGAACCGTAAGATGCTTGGAGTTCCAAGGATGAAATGCAGGACATTCATCGCATTTCTCTGCAGGTCGCCTCTTGTGATCTCGCCGTTTTCCAGTGCCTCTTTCACATCATCCTGTCCCATATCGGAGCAGTCGGTGCATACCATGAAGACATCGTTTCCGGCAGATACCATCGGTGCATGGGTTGTTTTGGTTGCTTCATATCCCTCACGGTTCGACATTGCCCACCAGTCAGTCATAACGAAGCCGTCGTAGTTCCACTCGCCGCGCAGAATCGTGGTCAGAAGATCGTAATTTCCTGCAGTCCAGATACCGTTGACCGGTCCGTAAGTGCTCATGATGGATCTTGCGCCGCCTTCTTTGACTGCGATTTCATATCCCTTCAGATAGATTTCACGCAGGGCACGCTCGGAAACAACGGCGTCCACATGATGTCGGTTGGATTCCTGGTTATTTGCACAGAAGTGTTTGATGGTTCCGGTTACATCGGATTTTTCCATACCAAGAATCTGTACAGCACTGATCCATCCGGTCAGGTACGGATCCTCGGAAATATACTCAAAGTTACGTCCGTTTAACGGATTTCTGTGAATATTCATACCAGGTCCAAGAAGCGCATCGACACGGTTCTGTCTCATCTCGCGTCCTGCCATCTCGTACAAATCTTCTACCAGCGGAAGGTCAAACGTACAGCCAAGCAGGGTTCCGTTCGGCATGGAGAAGGCTCTCGTTCCGCAGTCAAAGCGGAGTCCGGACGGGCCGTCGGTACAGCAGGCTGCCGGAATACCGAATTCCTGCAGTTCCGGTGTCAGGCCGCCGAATGCTGCTGCGGTTCCCGGAGTAACCTTCGGGCTGCACATGCCCTCGCCGCGGAAGATGCAGATCAGATCTTCATCGGAAAGCTGTGCCACGAACTCTTCCATCGTTACTTTCTTATCCAGGACATCACCGAGCTTGTAGCCTTTGTCACCGGTATAGGTGATCGGCTCCATGCGGTTTTCTTTCATGCGCTCGATCGGATCTACGGTGCGCAGAGGAGCTGCCTCATATCCCGGTTTTAACGTTCCGTCTTCGCCCGGAACAGCTTTCATGCGCTCAAATGCTTCTACCGGAGCCATGGCCTCGGTCAGGATCTCAACCACTTTGAACGGCTGCTCGTATGCACCGGCAAAGGCTGCGCTTCTGACATCGCTTCCGACGTAGAACTCATAACCGCCCTCTTCGAGTACGTAGCAGGATTTGTGGCCGGTTGCACCGCTGTCATCGTAGGATGCAAAGCTCTCTTTGGTCACATCGATCGTCAGCGTCTCTTTTGCGCCTGGTGCAAGAACACCGGTCTTTGCAAAACCGACGAGTGCGCGGGATGGTTTTCCAAGAACACCCTGCGGAGCTTTTACATAAACCTGAACAACCTCTTTCCCCCTTACCTCACCGGTATTAGAAACCGTCACAGACAACGTAATCTCATCCCCGGTATTCTTAAGAACCTCCG
>OLWT01000981.1_pt1 | contig 16405 bp, 17 predicted proteins | sample 1674001 | NCBI WGS metagenome assembly OLWT01 (sample SAMEA103958137, study PRJEB25191) | human gut metagenome | biome: human-associated habitat [ENVO:00009003]; feature: intestine environment [ENVO:2100002]; material: feces | place: Germany | collected 2013/2015 | reverse complement strand
GTAGTATAGTGCTAAAAAGAGGTGAAAAAATGCTAGACAATAGAAAGAAAAAAATATTGCAAGCTATTGTAGAAGAATATATTGAAACAGCTGAGCCTGTAAGCTCGAAGTCTATTGTAGAAAAACATGGAATTGATTACAGCAGTGCCACGATAAGAAATGATATGGCTGAGCTTGAAAAGATTGGTTTGCTTGATAAACCACATACATCAGCTGGACGTATTCCGTCAGCACAAGGTTATAGATACTATGTAGATGAACTTCTAAAAGATGATAATATCAGTTTAGAAGAAATCAAATATATAAGTGAAAAGCTAGAAACAAAAGTAAATGAAATAGAAGATTTAACAAAAATTGCAACATCAACATTATCTGAAATAACTCATTACACATCAGTTGGAATAGGACCACGAGTTGCGAGCCAAAATATAGAAGAAGTTAAATTTGTATTGTTAGGTAGCAGGCTTTTAATGGCAATAATTCTAACAGAGAGTGGACTTATAAAAGAAACAATAATTAATTCAAATGAAATAATAGTTAATATGGGTTATCCTTTATTGAAACCAGAAAATATTCCTGTTAATTTAGAAGGTGATATGATTATTAATAAAAAAATTTCTTTAGGTGGTAAAGAAATTCATATTAATTGTGTATCAATGGGAAATCCACATGTAGTACTTTTTTTAGATGAAGTAGATAATATAAATATGGAAAAAATTGCTACAAATTTTAAATTTAGTGATTTATTTCCAGAAGGATGTAATATTGAATTTGTGAAAATTATAGATTCAAAGTCAATAAAAATGAGAGTGTATGAAAGAGGTTGTGGTGAAACATTTTCTTGTGGCACAGGTGCATGTGCAAGTGTTGTTGCTGGTATATTAAATAATTTACTTGATAGTGATACAGAAATTAAAGTTATGCTAAAAGGTGGAACACTTTATGTTAAATATAATGATGTAGTATATTTAAAAGGTTCAATTGATTTTATTTGTAAAGGAAAATACTTAGTGAAAAAACACTAAGTTTTTTAAAAAATATATTGACTTTTTCTGCACCTTGTGTTATACTGAGTATACTTAAGAAAGGGGTTAAAGATTATGAAGTATAAAATATTAAATAACAATATTTTGCAAAAAGATGCTACTAAATTATATAGGATACAAGCATTAAAGTCATTTTCAGATGTAAAAGAAGGGGATATTGGAGGATTTGTTCAGGGTGAAAATAATCTCTCTCAATTTGGTAATTGTTGGATTTATGATTATGCGGAGGTTAGCGGCTATGCTTCTGTAGAAGATGATGCAATAGTGAAAGGGTGTAGTCGGGTATTGGGTTATTCAAAGGTTAATTGGAAATCGGTTGTACAAGATTATGCATTAGTACACGGTCATTCATTAATTACAGATTGTGCTCAGGTAATGGGAGATAGTCTAATATGTGATAATTGCACCATAGAAGATAATGCAATAGTAAGAGATGCCGTGATACAGGACACATCAATTATTGGCTTAAATGGGTTAGTACAAAGTACAAAAGATTATTTATATATTAGAGGAATAGGTTCGAAGAATAGGGCTACTACAGCATATAAAACAAAGGATAATATTATGATAGTATGTGGGTGTTTTATAGGCACATTGAATGAGTTTAAAAGCAGGGTACATGAAACGCACGGAGGAACAGATTACGAGAAGGAATATAATGTCTTAATAGATATAATAAAAATTCATTTCAATATATAATAAACGAGGTACACATTATAACGTGTACCTCACGGCGCCTAAGAAGGAGAATTATATAAAATGGACAACGTTGGTTGCGCCTATTTATATTATATCATAAACTTCATATATGTCAACACTTATATTAGTTTTATAAGTTTTCGTATTGTCTTTTCTCTAACCGTTTTATTTTCATAGTACACATTACTTTTGCGTAGGTATTTAGATAAAAGCAAAATTAATGAAAAATCTTTTGAAGCTAAAAGTGAATTATATGTCATATCATTAGTCGTTAAAGCGTATACTTCGGTTATATAACCATCATATTTATTAGATATGATAATTATATTTTTTGTATAATCAAACCATATTCCATATTTTACTTTATCAATTATAATTATGCCAATACATTTACTACGGTTAGATAATTTTTGAATAAAGTTGTTATGGGTGTCGTAAAATGTGCCTTCATTGGCAAAATCCCCATAATTTGTATTACTTATCATTTTACTAAATTTACTTTTAGATTTTATTTCTTTAACATTTTGTGGAATTAAAGCATTTTGGAATAATACATTTTCGCTACACCATATTTTACCTTTTGGTACAAACGGTATATTAAATGCCGGATGTAAATGATATGGATTATAGAATGATGTATTATTTCCTAATAAAAAGCATTTTACTCTATCTTCATCTCTGTCTATAGTATGATAAATAGATAGAAATAATTCAGGTTCATCCCAACCATTTATATATTGAAAACTATATTTTTCTTCTAATGTATATTCGTCAAAAATTATATTATATATATTTGGGAAGCCTTCTTTTTTTATTTTTACTGCTTCAGATAGTGCAATACAAAGCCCAATTATTGTATCATTTATTAAAATCTTATCATGAGTAAATTTAAAATCATAGGACGAAAATTCATTATGTATTACTTTATCGCAAGCTTTTTTTAAAATATAATTCTTTTTTTCATCCTGAGTTCTAACAATATATGCAAATTCTTTATTACGCTTTATACTATTATCTATAATATGTTTTAAAGTGGTATATGTTTTTCCTATTGAACGAGGGCCATTTATAAAATTAAAATTTCTTTGATAGCTTAATATTTCATTTATATTCCAGTACAACATTATTTTCTCCTTATCTTATATAGAGAAAGACTATTAAATACGAACCAATAGGTAACCACCCCATACATATGTAGCAGTGTTTAAACTGTGGTTTTCTACATAATGATTGGTACATTTAGATAATAGCCTTTAAATATATTATAACACATTAATCTTTTATTGTAAATAATGTTTCTTCTAATATTACCCCGTTTTTTACTCTTTTAGGTATTAATTTCCCACTATATTTAGCAGAAGGCGAAAAATTTTCCCAACTAACATTTTTATAACAATTCTTAGGAAGCCCAGCACAAGTTATTTTCAGTTGGGTTTCTTCTTCTTCAATATAGCATTTGGCACGTAGGAATTTAGCTCTTTTAAAACTGCTTTCATGTTTCCACGCTCCAATTTTTACATTATCAATATCGAGATTATTAGGTAATTCATCACCAATTAAATGTAAACTATCAGTATCACTATATATAAATCTTTCATAATTTAATTGAGCAGATGAAATTGTTTTATGCCTAGCATAAGAGGTTATAAATACAGCAACCGGGATATAGATAGGATTTCTAAATTCCTCAGGATATGGCCTATATTTAACAACATCTTCCTCGTCAAGATACGGTTCTTTAGTTTGGATATGAGGATTTAACCCGAATTTTCCATATAAAGAATTAAGCATTAATTTAGAAATTGTTCGCATAGGTTTATTATTATTTATTGTACTTTCTCTTTTTATTTTATACCATTTATTAATATAATCTTTGAACAATTCTGTACTCCCCCTAAATTTCCACCCACTAATAAATTTTATATAGGTGATATTATAATGGCTGTAAAAAAGGTCTAAATCTATGTTTGTTAGGCATAATGTGATTATATCGTCATCACTATCTTCTAGATATTCTAGATTTCCATATATTGATGTTTTGCTTTGTAAAGTAGGGAGATGGTTTTCTTTTAATTCAAATTGAGCTTCCAGCATTTGAACATAAAGAGGATAATCTTTATCTTCATCATATTTTCCTTTAAAAAAAATGCCCTCTCCATATGGGAGTAATTCCGTCATCATTGCAGGGTATAGACTGTTCACATCTAGAACAATTCCTTCCCCTAACTCTTTATTTTTAAATTTCGGGTTTAAATATGTGTATCCTCCACGATAAGCTTCTCTAATTTCTTTGTCATAATAAGGAATAGGGAACCAATATTTAAAATTTTTAGCCCCTATAATTTGTTTATATTCGTGTAGAGCATTACTACCAGTTGTTATTTTAGTTAATCCGTTATCAAATAAATATTTTAACCCTTGTGCAACAATGGCGCAGTCTCGGTATAAATAACTTAATTCATTTTTATCGAGTTTATAACCCACAGGTCTTACTTTATTGTAATCAATTTCTCCTTTAATCATGGGTAGATTAAATGCATATGCTATTTCTTCCACTTTAAAAGGTAACACCTTTAAACTATCATAAATTCGTACACCTTTTTTATGTTTATTTCGCCCTTTAAAATTAATGTTGAGGCTATAAAATTGCCCTTTATCATTAACTAATACACTAAAGCTTTTCCCATCTAATTCGTTTGTATTTTTTATACATTTATAATTATTACGAAGGAGCCATGATATTATAAATTCACCATCGAATTTTAAATTATGAAAATAAAGTTTTGTAGTTGCATCTGGTAATAATTTGCACCATTCAATAAAATCTTCAATAGATAGCCCATAATAAAAATCGTTTAGATTATATATATTACATGCGCCAAATGCCCAAACACGACAATCAGATTTATTTGTGGTTGTTTCAAAATCGCATGAATAATATGTCATAAACTAAATCTATCTAATTGGGCATTAATTGTATTTATTTTTTCGTCCTTTTCAACTAAACTATAGATATAGTGTATATCCATTGAAGGATTTTCATAATAGAATTTTATTAATTCATCGGCGCTCATATTTTTTATTCGGTTATATGTTTCTTTATAGTTATCTCCACCGCGTAGCTTATTTTGCATTGCCTTTAAATAATTTTTTTTAAATTGCTCGTTTCTATCGCTATAATAATTGGCCCTACTCCTTTTAATGATAGCTCTCCGTAATTTATTAAATCCCTTTTGTGTAAAATATTCTGGATGAAATTCGCGTTCAATTAAGTTATTTTCTTGTATAGTCCCCATAGTACCAGTTTCAGGCGAAATATTATATTTACTTCTTTCTTTACGCGTGATTAAATTTGCGCGTCTATTGAGGATTGAAAGTTCGCGTAATTCATAATCAGTAGTCTTTACACCGCCACTAGTTGTTACATATTTTAAATCTTTTTTATTTAAAAATCTATTAATTCTATTCATTAATAAATTATATTCCCGTCTCGTAGTAATATTTTTTCTTTCTATTTTTGTGTTAAGTGCAGGCGGTAAAAATTCTTTAAATTCAGGGTTCTTTTTAGCAATTCGCTGGCGTTTACGATTATATCTATTAATTTGCTTTTTTAAATTAGCAATATCCTTTTCACGCCATTTAATATTAGCCATAATAAATACCTCCTAGAATAAAAAAGGGAGGTAATACCTCCCCCTTATCTTAATTAAAATGGGAGTGAAAACTGTACTTCATCGTTAGGCTTAGTGCTTTCTTTTTGTGTGTTATTAGAAGCTTTATGTAGTAAATCAATGGTGTCCGCTCTTACACTTATTCGTGTCACATTATTTTTTGTATAGGTATGCAATTCTCCACTTACTAGAATGTAGTCACCTTTAGTTAAGTATTTAGAGTAATTAAGCAACCCTTGTTTAGATGAAATGCAGTCAAAAAATTCTGCCGACCGTGTACCGTCACTATCATTATAATTATTTTGAACAGCAACGCTAAATAATAAAATATCTTTATTCGTATTTGTTTTTCTTATCTCGGGGGCTTTTGTTAATCTACCGCAAAAAGTAAAATTATTGTACATTTTTATTCTCCTTTATTTTTATTAAATTTGTTATGTCACTATCTGATAAAGTTAATGTATATCTTAAATACTCATAACCCATATATCCAGTATGGCGCTTTAATTCCCTTATTTTTGGGGGATTAAGCGAATAAATTATATTATTTTTGATTTCATCATTTTCTTTATAGATAATTGTTATTTTATATACTTTTATATTTTTCATTTTTTGCACCTCCTTTCTTATAAAAATTATACAATTTTTCAAACTGAATGTCAATAACTTTTATATTGACATAATCATTAAATAATGCTATGATTATTATATAATAATAAAGGGAGGCTATTAAGTTGACTGTCAATGACATAATTACACTTATTTCATCTGTAGGTTTTCCGATTGTATGTTGCGGGGTTCTATTTTGGTTCATGTACAAAGTAAATAATCAACATTCTGAGGATATGCAAAGAATAACTGAAACGATTAACGAAAATACGCAGGTATTAATCAAATTAGCTGAAAGATTGGGTGAAGATATCGATGTATAACGGTATTGATGTTTCAAAGTGGCAAGGTAAAATAAATTGGAGTAAAGCAAAAAAGTATATAGATTTTGCTATTATTCGCGCAGGGTATGGAAAGGGAAACGTAGATGAATACGCTAATTACAATATAGAACAATGTGAAAAATATAAAATCCCTTACGGGCTCTATTGGTTCTCCTATGCATATAATAAGGATATGGCGGAACGTGAAGCAGACTACTTATTACGAGTGATAGGATACCATAAACCGGAATATCCTTTGTATTTTGATTTTGAATATGATAGTGTTGATTATGCTAAAAAAAATGGCGTGAATATAAGTAAAACATTATTAAAATCTATGGCTACAAGTTTTTGTGAACATTTAGAAAAAAATGGATTTTATGCGGGTATATACACAAATGAAGATTATATAAAAAATAAATACCCCTCGGAGATATTTGATAGGTTCGACTTATGGTATGCGAGATATAACACAGAACCTAATAGAGATGTTAATTTATGGCAAAAATCATCGACCGGTAAAATTTCCGGTATTAATGGAAATGTAGATTTAGATGTTGCGTACATAGATTTCCCGTCACTTATGAAAGAAAAACATTTAAACGGTTGGTAAAAAAATATGGCTGATTGGATAGGTGGAAATTTTTATCTTACAAGAGAACAAATGGAAATGAATGCCACTTACTGTTATGGATGGCTTAATGCAAACGGGTGGAGTTTAAACGCTATCTCTGGAATGTTTGGAAATATGCAAACTGAAAGCGGAATTAATCCGGGGATATGGGAAGATTTAAATGAGGGCAATTTAAATGGAGGATTTGGTCTTACGCAATGGACCCCTGCATCTAAATATCTGGATTGGGCGAATGAACGAGGGTTGGATTATACCCAAATGGATAGTAACTTAATGCGGATAGAATGGGAAGTTGCAGAGCATGAACAGTGGATATCAACATCAGCTTATCCAATGAGTTTTGAAGAATTTAAAACGAGTGAGGCTGACCCCTATACTTTAGGGATGACTTTTTTATATAATTATGAGCGGCCTACTGATTTAAACCAACCGTTTAGAGGTACTCAAGCTCAAGAATGGTATAAATATTTGAGCGGGGTTGACCCGCCTGACCCACCCGGGCAGTTGCATAAAATGCCATTTTATTTTTATTTGAAAAGGAGGTATATTTAATTGGTAAAGAAAAGTGAGGACATTATTTTAAAGCTAAAAGAAATTTTAGGCGATAGAAATGATGATGATGTATTAAGTGTGTATGAAGATATACAGGATAGTATTTCGACTACCGACAACACTTCAACTTATGAGGAACGCATAAGACAAATTAGTGAAGATTGGGAGACAAAATATAATGACTTAGACGATTATTGGCGCACTAAATACACAAGTAGATTTTTTACTACTCCGGACGAAGTAGTAGATAGGCATGAAGAAGATACAAAATCCGAAGAGGAATTCGTATCATTTGATGAATTATTCGATGAAAAGGAGGGTGTATAAATGCCAAAAGCACCAACAAAAACTAATTTAACAGCAAACTCGGCACAGATATTAAATGCTATTCATGACAGTGCTACAGAGACATACAGAAGTATGGTCCCAAGAGCAAACAGCGAAGATATTGCTTCTATTAAAGAGATTGGCAATATCGTAATGAATTATACAGCACTAACAAATGAATTTTTAACAGCGCTTTATAACCGCATTGCAAGGGTTATTATAACATCAAAAACATATTATAACCCGTGGGAGATATTTAAAAAGGGCCTTGTGGAATATGGTGAAAGCATAGAGGAAATTTTTGTAAATATTGCAACTCCTCATCAGTTTGACCCGTCTGTAGCTGAAACTAATTTTATGAAACGGGAAATTCCTGATGTTAGAAGTGCCTTCCACACACTTAACTATCAGAAATTCTATAAAGACACAATAAGTGACGACCAGTTAAGACAGGCATTTTTATCATGGGAAGGAATTACTGACTTAATTGCAAAGATAGTTGATAGCATGTATACCGCGGCAAATTATGATGAATACCAGACTATGAAATATTTGCTTGCAAGGTCGATTTCAAATGGATACTTTAAGCCTTATACTCTACCAGAGGATAGTGCTACAAATATTCAAGGTGTTGTATCCACAATTAAAGGCGTTTCTAATATGCTAGAGTTTTTAGGAACAGATAACAATATGGCGGGTGTTTATACGAACACTTTAAAGGACGACCAGTTTGTTATAATAGATGCTAAATTCGAGGCACGTATGGGCGTAGAAGTGCTTGCAACTTCTTTTAATATGGATAAGGCTGAATTTATGGGCCATAGAATTCTTATTGACGGATTTTCAACTTTAGATGATAATAGGCTACAAAAGTTATTTGCAGACGACCCATACACCACATATACGCCTCTTACTGAGGATGAAAAAACTGCATTGTCTAAAGTGCCGGCTGTAATCGTGGATAGGAATTTCTTTATGATATTTGATAATTTCTATAAGTTTACAGAAGATTATAACGGTGAAGGGTTATATTGGCAGTATTGGTATCAAGTATGGAAAACATTCTCTGTATCACCTTTTGCAAACGCTGTATTGTTTGTAGATGCTGACCCGACGGTAACGGCTGTAACTGTTTCACCCTCTGCCGCAACTGTAACACAGGGACAGGGTATTCAGTTATCCGCTACTGTAACAGGTACGAATTTCCCGCCTAAAGGCGTGACATGGAAAAGCAATGTAGCAACTACAACCGTTGATGCTAACGGCTATGTAAGTGTTTCTACAGGGGGAACAGCGGGGCAAGTAACCATAACAGCAACATCTGTTTATGACCCTGAAAAGAGTGGAACCGCTACAATTACAACCGTTGCACCTACCGAGTAAAAATGTCTAGGAGGTAATAAAATGGTTATTGAACCAAACACAACTATAAGAGTGTTGCATGATGTACCATTAGATAATACATACAATGATACAATATATTTTTCAAGTTTAAGTGCACAACTTTCGTTTTTCAATTCTAAAACAAAGTTTAGCTTAAACGATTATACATACCAGCGGAATGACGAAGCTTTAATGATTGGCATTAATTCCGAAAAACTTTATGATTGTAACTATATAATGTATCAAAATACTGCTTTTGGGAATAAATGGTTTTATGCTTTTATTACCTCCGTTACATATGTAAATAACGATACTTCACGAATTACTTTCGAAATAGATGATATTCAGACATGGTTTTTTGATTTCACTTTAAAAGAATGTTTTGTCGAACGGGAACACAGCGCTACAGACGTAAGAGGCGAAAACCTTGTTCTTGAGAATATCGATTTTGGTCCGATTATTTGTTATGATAGCGTAAGGACATCATGGTTTAATAGTTGGTCTTTAATTATTGCATATGCTAGTGAAATTGCTGATATTACAAATCCAATTATTACAGGGCTATTTTCTCCTATTAAATATTTCTCTGCTCCTCTTAATTCTAGCACTGGTGTTAATAATGCACTAGAATTATTAGAAGGTTTGAAAACAGATAGTATTATTTCGATATTTTTAATGCCAACTGAATTTGCAACTTTACCTGATAAAAACGTCAGAGAAAAGGCTTTTATTTTAAGCGGTCAAAATAATATTGGGGGTAATTATACCCCTAGAAATAAAAAACTTTTATGCTATCCATATAATTTTATAGGCGTAACAGTAGATGGTAGAAGTGCAACTTATCGATATGAATGGTTTGAAGATTATAATAATTGTACATTTGATATTGACGGAATTATTAACTGTAATGCTGAGATTGCCGCAATCCCCTTAAATTACAATGGGTTTGATAAAAATATTGTCGAAAAAATTTCAATGAAGGCGTTTCCTCAAGTCCCTTATACCTTAGACTACTATAGGGCATGGTTAGCACAAAACGGCGCTTCATCATTTGTTGGATATATCGGGAGTGTCGGAAGTATTGCATTAGGTCTATTAAGTGAAAATCCAACTGCGGTTATTGGTGGAGCTCTCGGTTTAGGTTCATCTATCGCGAATGAATTAGAAGCATATAACGCCCCCAATCAAGGACGGGGCAGCTCTAGCGGTTCAGATGTAGACGTTGCCCTAAATTTAAAAGATTTTTATTTTAAGCGTATGCAAATTACAGTTGAATATGCTAAAATATTAGATGATTATTTTGATAAATACGGCTACCAAACAGACCGTGTAAAAGTCCCGAACACACATTCAAGACCCCAATGGAATTATGTAAAAACAAGAGATTGTTCAATTACCGGTTCTATCCCAGTTGATGCAATGGCTCATATTAAGTCTATACATAATAATGGGGTAACTTATTGGAAAAATGGAAATAATGTCGGGAATTATTCATTAAATAACCAACCGTAAAAAGGAGGGTAATATGAAAAGAAAATATGATAGGTGGGACAGCGCCATAAAAAATAATAGAACATATGACTATTATTTTTATCGATTAAGAGATTTGGCGATTAGCCGATATAAATGGCATAATTTGCCGGATAGTGTGGATGAAAGATTTTTAGAATTATGTCTATTTGACAAAGGAATGTGCGTATTTTTTAAAGATGAAGTTTTAAATTATCTATGTTTAAATGTTGCTATTTCCGGACAGTTAAATGTATATAATTTGCCTACTAAACGGCGGGCCTATGCAACTACAGGTTATAATAAAAACCTAAATTATGATGATAGTGTCATTATCTTTAATAACTTTTCACACACTCCTAGTATTGCAGATATTCATTATTTTTGTGATAAGCTATATTTAATAGATAGGACAATAGATATTAATACTAATGCACAAAAAACGCCTATTCTATTATTATGTAATGAAAAACAAAGACTTTCATTAAAAAACTTTTATATGAAATATGACGGGAACGAACCGTTTATTTTTGGTGATAAAGCATTTAGCGATTTTAATGAAATTAAGGCTTTAAATACAGAAGCAAAATTCAACGCATTAGATTTGTATGAATTGAAAAAAAGATATTGGAACGAAGCTTTAACATATTGCGGAATAGATAATCTAACGGTAGATAAACAAGAACGTGTAATCAGTGATGAAGTACAATCTTCAATGGGTGATGTAGTTGCCCAAAGATATGTGGGCTTAAGCGCAAGACAACAGGCGGCTGAACAAATAAATAGAATGTTTGATTTAGATATATCTGTCACAATGCGTTCTTCAAATTCATATCAAAATGACACGGAGGTTATTGAAGATGAGCAAGTATACGTCTGAGATAAGATTTATCTGTGAAAGTAAAATAGGCCTTTCATCATCATTAGGATATAATTCTGTAAATGATATTGTGAAACAAGCGGCACCAATTATTTTTAATTTTGACTTTCCTATATTTGATGAAACATACCGCACGCCTTTAGAGATAAAAATATTAAAGCATTTTTATACTAGGGAAATAGGGTTCGAAACTTTTGGATTGTTTCAATTAAATTTAGATACACTTTTAAATGAATTAATGCCGTATTATAACGAATTATATAAAAGCGCTTTATATGAATTTAACCCTCTTTATAACGTAGATATAATCACTGAACATGTTCTTGAATATAAAGGAAAACAAAATAGTGACAGCTCTACAACTGAAAATTTAAAAAACACTGAAACAAATGGGGGCAAAATAACAAATACCACTAATGGAAATAGTAACCAAAAACGTAATGAAAATAGTGTAAATACACTAGGTACTAATTCTACAGATTTATATAGCGACACGCCCCAAGGCAGTATCTCTAATTTAGAAAGTAATCGTTATTTAACTAACGCTAGAAAAATAACAAATGGTGGTAGTAACGAAAACGATGTTAATATAACAGATGATATAACTACCAATAACCAAAATGTTGAAAATAGAGACACTATATCAACAAGCGTGGGGAATAATAACACACAAACGATTGGCCTAAATTCTATTGATAATTTAGAAAAATATATAGAACACGTCAAAGGAAAACAGGGCGAAAGCTCTTTTGCTACCTTAATTAATGAATTTAGAAGTATGCTTATAAATGTTGATAAACTTCTAATTGATGAGCTTGAACCACTATTTTTCACACTTTGGTAAAGGAGGCAACTATGAATACTTTTAAACCGGTTGAATATGTAAAAGGATGGTGCTATCATGTACTACCTCTTGTATATGATGATAGTCTTTCATATGAAGAACAGATATGTAAATTAACAAATGCAGTTAATCAATGCATTACAAATATAAACAATCTACCTGAAATTGTGGAAGAAGCTGTAAGAGAATTTGTTGAAACTCAAGGGTTAGAAAACATTGTACGAGATGTGTTTGCTGAACTTGTTTTTATTAACGTAAAAAATCCTCCTGAGGATATGACACCCGCAAAAGGCGACAGTTTAACAGACGATACGGAAGCATTACAAACATTAATAAATTATGCAGGAAAGAATAACGGAATACTATTTTTCCCCGCGGGAAATTATATGGTAAAGTCGTTAACACTTCCGAATAATGCTACATTAATGGGGTATGATAGGTATAAAACTACCCTTGTTTTAATTGGTGGAACAAATGCATCAATGTTCACCGGAAATATTTCGAATTGTACTATAGCTAATATCGGATTTAATGGAAATAGAACTGTTCAAACTTTGCATGAACCACTTTTTAATTGTACTGTGAATAATGCACTTATTTCAAATGTGTTATTGTCAAACGCAAATACATTAGGAAACTTTACTAAAGCAGATAATTCACATTCCCAATTTAGTGATATTGTTTGTAATAATTTTAATGACGCTATTTTTATAAATGGTAATTCGCCTTGTAGTATTACAAACATATTATTTACTATGGACACAGGCAGTGCTAACACTCTTATTAATATTGATACTAATAATTCAATTTATGGGATTTTTTCAAATACTACTACAAATTACGGTATAGTATGTACAGGCGTAGGAAACACAGGTACAGGCACTATATTAAACGCTAGCACTGCATTACAAAATACGCTGCCCTCAAATAATTTTAATATTATGGGTACAACACAATCCTTCAATATTACTAATAATTTATATAATGAAATTAGCGGTACCCGCGAAGAAATAACAAAAAATAATAAAATTAATAATGTTGGTGGAAACGAAACTAGCTCAATAACAGGCGATTATCAGCTAACCGCAAATAATATTTTCTTAAACCCTGCTAACCCCCTAAAATACGGAACAGTCCAAAAATTAAACGAAAATTTTAATTATGTAGAGGCTCAGGACAAAAATAACAACCCGTATAAAATTTTAGTTGAAGGAGAAAACATAGAGCCCATACAATCAAAATCTTCTATGAGTGGAGAGCTTGTAACATCACGTGTCGGAAGATTTCTATTAAAAAATAATAATTACACTAGTGATGAAGGTAATACTTTAAATTTTGCTTATGCTCAGGGTTCTGTTATAATAGAAAGTACTAATAGAATAATTATTGCATATATTCCCTATAATACTGCTAACTTTCAATTATCTAATGACCTTATGCTAAGAGAATATTCTCTTTCTAATGGTAACTTAATTAGAGAAGCTATAATATCAAACGGCGGTCATGGAAACGGTATAGGATATAACCCAAATAATAACACATTATATATTGCTCAATGCTTTATGTATACATCAAAAGGCGTTAGCAACAAATCTAATGTAATCGTTACAGTGGATTATAATACCTTTACAAAAACTGGAGAATTTACGGTTAATAATCCAAGTGGTAGTGCCTGGGGTTATGCTACATATGATATAGAAACAGAAAAATTATATGTTGGTGGGACCCGTGCTGTGTATGAGGTTAATCCTACTAATGGAAGTATCATAGCATCATATAATATAGATTTCCCAATAAAAAGCGGGTCATTTACAGCGCAATCTGCTTATATGCGAAATAATATATTATATCAAGTAATTAGTAACCCTGAAATGTTAATTGTAAATGACATTAACAACGGATTTATAAATACGTATAATATGCCGTATTTTGGGCAACGCATATATCCGTGGGGTGAAAATGAAAGTTTATCTGTATTATCAGACGGCACAATATATATCACGACTTGTATGGATGGTGGACCAAATCCGGACAATGAAATTGTCCAAATATTCAAAACTAATTTGAATTATTCTGTCCCTCAAGAACAACCTTACTACGGCAGTCCTCTATTCTATAGTGATATTTATATTAATAATAATGTGAATAGTTTTAACCCCGACGGGTCTGAGGATAACCCATTTAACAGCACCGAAGAAATGTTGCAAGTACTTAGAAGTAATCTATATTACAAAGATATAGTTAATATAAGATTTACACAGGGTACTTATGGGCAACTTCGAATATATAAGATGAATAACTTAGATATTCAGTGCGCTAATTCGACTTTCTCAATTGTGCAAGTAAGTAGAAGCTCAAATATATATATTCGACAAGCATTGTTAGATAAATCTTTAACCACATATGCTAATAGTTGTTGTTCTATATATCATTCTATAGTTTCACTAATAAATTGTTATGTAAAAGAAAATTCTGTCATAAATTCTTTAAGTGACGGACTATTCTATTTTGAAACATCAACTATAACATGGCAGGGTGGAATATCTCCCCAAAGCGGATATATTGATGCAGCAGACTATGACGGGAATGTGTTCATTACGTTAAAAGAAACAATCTTTAATAATAGCTATAGATTAAGAAATATTAAATTGCTTAATTCGGTTAATATGTATGGCGGAGTATATCCTCTATTTGTGGGAACGGTTAACCCTACTGGAAGCGGTAAATATAATAGCTTTGTAGGTAAAACAATAGAACTATCGTCGTTAACCAATAACTTCTTTTTCATTACATTCGGAATAGAAACAACCTCAGGACGTGAAACTGCTTATAAGTTTTTCATTGATGACTTTTCAAGTGCATCAACAACATACTTTATTAGAGACTTTAATATGGCCGATAGCATTTCATCATCGTCTGGCGGTTTACAAATGTATGAATTAAGTATGCAAATGACGCCCACAGGTTTTAATTATAATTGGATACATAATATAAACTTAACAATTAGCGGAAGTACAGTAAATGCACAGATACCAAACCCACAGCCAACGAATACATGGGCATTAAAATATATTTATTTATCTAACTTCTAAAAATAAGGGGGTCTAAGCCCTCTTATTTTTATCCAGCAAACCTATAATAAGAAACAATGCAACTATAATTAAAGCTTCCATAATTATTCAATAGATTTTATTTCAATCACTATACTATTTTTATGATTGCGTAAATTAATAGTAAAATCATGTTTCATATAAAATAATTCTACTAATTTCGCACTATCAATACTAATAACTGCCCTTTCTAACGAAATATCTAGTAAATTATATGGAATATCAAAATTAGCCAAAGTATTCGTTACAGAAGTTAATGCTTTATCAATTCCCATTATATTCACCTCACTTTTATCCCTATTGTAATTTTATCACGACAAATATACAATTTTAAACCACAATTAATTTTAAGTGTATATAAGTCTTGTATATTTCCATCTAAAATAGTAAAATATACGGTATCCATTTGTACACCCCCTAATTCGTATTGAATGTGTAACTGGTTCATATTATTCATTAAATCATTTAATATCCTCGCGACGGTCATTATTCTCTATTGCCTCCATAACATATAAGTCCATTAATTTTAAATCTAATCCACCCTTTAATTGGCTATATAAATCAATAATTTGTTGTAGTTTTTTACTTATCGCCTCCATTTCACCAATACATAATTTTGAAGTTTTTATGCAATAATAAATGTGCGTTACATTCCTTATCATCATTTCTAAGTTTTCATCAATTTTATCGAAATTCATATAATTAACCCCCTTATATTTATTTAATCCTTTTCTCCCTAAACATCTTTTGATTTTAACCTTTCTTTCCATCGTTTCATTTTTCTTTTTGCAAAATATTGTTATTTAATATTTTATACT
>OLWT01000959.1_pt1 | contig 16622 bp, 8 predicted proteins | sample 1674001 | NCBI WGS metagenome assembly OLWT01 (sample SAMEA103958137, study PRJEB25191) | human gut metagenome | biome: human-associated habitat [ENVO:00009003]; feature: intestine environment [ENVO:2100002]; material: feces | place: Germany | collected 2013/2015 | reverse complement strand
AATGGTGGGCACTGCAGGAACGTTCACGTCTTGTAAGGACTATGATGACGACATCAAGGACTTGCAGGGACAAGTTGACGGCTTGGCTGGAGACGTTAAAAAGCTACAAGGCGATTTGACGACTTTAGGTACTACAGTCGACAACTTAACTTACGTGAAGGATGCAAAAATTGAGAACGGCAAACTAGTTGTCGTTGACAAAAATGGTAATCCACATTCGTATGACATTCCGGCAGGTGTAACCTATACATTGTCTGTTTCTAAGGATGGGGACGAAGTTACAATCTCTTTGAAGGGCAGTGACGGTAGCACGTCAGATGTAAAAATTGATATGCCTAAAGGGTTTGATGCTACTCTGCTCTCCATAGATAAGGATGGCAATATATTGTACGATGATGAAAAAACTGGTGGAAAGATTGACTTGCCCACAGTTCCTACTCTTACTATGGAGATTTTGGACGAAGACGGTGTCAAATTGGGTTATATTATAAAATATGGTAGCGCTACTCCTATCAATCTGCGAATTTCAGATGTGTTGCCTATCACAAGCTTCGAATATATTCCAGAATCTATTCTGCAAGGTTGGGGTGAACGCGTAATTGTATTCCACAAGGATAGCTATAAACCGGTAGAAATTAAAAATGATGCAATTGTTGCACTTGCAAAAACAAATTATTTGCCGAATCAAGCAGCACCTCAATTCCATGTAAATCCTTCTTCTGCTACACAAGAACAAATTACTAAAACAGATGTACTAGATAAGACCGTTACAATGACCAAAGGTGTGAACGCGGGTCTTGTTACTTGGAAAAACACTGTTATTGAAGGAGGATTGGCTACTGTGACTTTGGAAGCCAACCCGAATTTGTTTGCTAATTCTAGTTTGACTGAAGATAATGAAAAACCCGAACTGAACGAAATAGCTCTTCAGTTTACAACCAAAGCGGGAAACAAGGTTACTACAGAATATGTAGGTGTTGTAAACCGTACAGAGGAATTGAAACTTGTTTTAGCTGATAAAGAGGTAACTAGTGAAAATGCAAAGGATGATAAGTGCCATTTTGCAACGAATTTAGCTGCTGCCGAAGAACAAAAAGCAAAGATTGGAGTAGACAATAAGCCTGCTGCTGACAACAATCATTTGGTACAAAATGTTGTTTATGATGATGCGGTTTCTGAGCAAGGTATTGATTTGAAGACTTTGGTTACAACTTGTAATATTGCCGGTTCTCAACATAAATTCTTCAATTATGCCAATTATGCCGATACATATGAACTGACATTTGAGGCAGTGGAATATAAGGTGAACAATACTCCGCAAGAAAATTATATGACTTTGGAAGATGGTATTTTCCATGCAAAGAATTATGGCGGTGTAGACAAGAGCGCTATCGGTAAGTCTCCTATTGTATTGGCTAAGTTGACAGACAAAACTAACAACAACGAGTTGGTTGCAGCTGCATGGATTAAACTGCTGATTGTTGCAGGTGAAGTTTCTACTGATATTGAGGATGATTATGTAGCAGAAAAGAAAGTGGAAACAAATCTGGGATGCAACAGTGGTGCAGGTTGGACGTACGAGACTGAAGACGAGTTCATGAGTGCACAGGTTTATAACTTCAAGAACAATGCTGACTTGGAAGCACTGAGCAAACAACAATGGCATCATATCTATGCATTCGATGAAGATGCCACCACCGAATATGCCGAAAATCAGGTAGGTGACTGGACGATAACTGCAACTGAGTACGATGAGAATAATGAAGCTAACCAAGTGGTAAAATTCGTGCTTAAAACAACTCCGTTTGAAGTGAAGTCTTATGTGGGCTATGCCGTATTTACTAAAACAACAGAAGACACTAAATTGGATGCTGTTGCCAACAGCCGTACATATCCTGAAAATGTGGTTATCAAGTATGTTGTTGAAGTGAAAAATATCGACTTTACTGCTAATACTCCACAAGGCTCTACCGCAGGCGCTAAGATTGCAGAATACTGGTCAACATTCAAGGGAAAATCGGCTATTGACATTTACTGTGCAACTCCGGATGATGCAGGAACAACAACGAAGGCTGTTATTGAACAAGACTTGTTGAGCAATTTCTATGGACGTACTGTAGCTCTGAAATATAACAAGGAGGATGCAGAAGAAAAATATCCATCATTTGCTCATGAAAATATGACTGTTAAGTTTGTATTCTCTGCAGAAAACAACAAGCGTATCGTAAAGGGGAATGACGGCAAGAATTATGAATTGTTTGTAAATGCCGACGGCACTCAAATTCATGCTCTTGAAGTATTGGAAGGTGATTTCACAGCTATCGCTTCTGATGAAAATGTAATTGCAACTCTCAGCGAAAATGAAACTGATGACAATGGTACTGCTACTGAAACATCGGATGATGTGACTATTGCCGAAAATATTAAGATTTCCTACCAGAGCAATGACGTTGCCAAGGCTGTACTTAACTGGGCTGCACGTGATACAGATGAAATGTTGTATGCTACTATTGATATGAAGTATTACAATGGCTGTGACCAGTATGTTCCTGTAACCGATGGTACATTCAATGCCAAATTTATCCGTCCGGTTAATATTTCCGGAAATGAAGGCAAATACTTCGAGGATGGTAACAATGAAGGTAAGAGCGTATTGAACTTAGGAGACTTGGTTGTATTGAAAGATTGGCGTCTGGATGCAAGCAGTGGTTTGAATGAGTTCTCTAAGCACTTGAATTACTACAAGTACTACAACGTAACAGCTATCAAGTTAGCTGAAGACAAAGACATCCTGACTAATTTGAATAACAGTGAAACATTTGTTCCTATCGAAGAAGTATTTGGTAAAACTGGTGCAGAAACGTTGTTGACATTTGATTCTAAACCACAAACATACGAGAATGTTCCTACAGAAGTTCCAAACTTTGGTACTGTGACCTACAACAATAAGGATGTGAAAGTTCACTCTTCTTTCTACCTGCGTATTCCTATTGAAGTTGTTTACGTATGGGGTAGTGTGATAGAAGAAATCGATGTAGAAGTTAAGCCTACTCTCTAACATAGAGAAAACTGTACTTCTAGAAGTACTCTAAATTGAAAAGGGGATATGTTGATAATCAGCATATCCCCTTTTTACACTTCTGAAATTTGCCCCTTCATTTTCATTCGGCTATCCTATTCTCAGCATAAAAAATGCCCCCGTTCATTTCATTCTCCCTCCACTTTCCACTATCTTTGTCCCCACGATGAAAAAGTTTGCCGACGTCATATTGCCTTTGCCTTTGTACAGCTACTTCACCTACTCCCTGCCCGACGAATGGGTGGATGAAGTGCAGACCGGTTGCCGGGTGGTAGTGCCATTCGGACGGAAGAAATACTATACAGCCATCGTGCGCAACGTGCACTATTGTGCCCCCACCGAATACGAAGTAAAGGAAGTGTCCGCTTTGCTGGATGCCCGCCCGATACTGCTTCCGCGGCAGTTCAAGTTCTGGGAATGGCTCTCCGATTACTATCTCTGCACGCAAGGAGACGTCTACAAAGCTGCCTTACCCTCTGGCTTGAAGCTGGAAAGCGAAACAATCGTAGAGTACAACCCCGATTTCGAATCCGATGTCCGCCTGCCGGAGAAGGAACAGAAGATACTGGATATGCTCTCTGCCGACCCGGAGCAATGCGTGACGAAACTGGAGAAGGAGACCGGCATCAAGAACATACTTTCTGTCATCAAGTCACTGCTCGACAAAGAGGCCATCTTCGTAAAGGAAGAATTGCGCCGTACCTATAAGCCTAAGACCGAAACCCGTGTACGCCTCACCGCCGCCGCCCGCAACGAACACCGCCTGCACATCTTCTTCGACGAGTTGCAGCGCCGTGCCCCCAAGCAACTGGACCTGCTGATGAAATATCTGGAACTCTCCGGCTACCTCAGCGGACGAGATATAAAAGAAGTCTCCAAAGCCGAACTGCTGCAACGCACCTCCACCACCCCTGCCGTATTCAACGGTCTTGTGGACCGTGGTGTATTCGAAGTCTACCAGCAGGAAATAGGTCGCATAGACAAAGCACTCCTCAAAGAAGTCATCCCCGTCAACCCGCTGAACGAGCACCAGCAACGCGCTTATCACTCCATCTTAGAGAATTTTCAAAGCAAGAACGTCTGCCTGCTACATGGTGTCACGGCAAGCGGCAAGACCGAAGTCTATATTCATCTGATAGAAGAAACCATCCGGCAAGGAAAGCAGGTGCTCTATCTCCTGCCCGAAATAGCCCTCACTGCGCAAATCACAGAGCGCCTGCAACGCGTTTTCGGTTCCCGTCTGGGCATCTACCACTCCAAGTTCCCCGATGCGGAACGGGTAGAAATCTGGCAGAAGCAGTTGTCGGAAGCAGACTATGACATTATTCTCGGCGTCCGCTCCTCCGTCTTTCTTCCTTTCCGCAACCTCGGTCTTGTGATTGTGGACGAGGAGCACGAAAACACCTACAAGCAGCAAGACCCTGCTCCCCGCTATCATGCCCGCAATGCAGCCATTGTACTCGCCTCCATGTATGGCGCCAAAACTCTGTTGGGCACGGCAACCCCTTCCGTAGAGACCTGGCACAACGCCACTACCGGTAAGTATGGCCTCGTGGAACTGAAAGAACGCTATAAAGAGATACAACTGCCGGAGATTATCCCCGTAGACATCAAGGAGCTGCACCGCAAGAAGATGATGAACAGTCCCTTCTCTCCGCTGCTCCTGCAATATATCCGCGAAGCGCTGGAACAGAAAGAACAAGTCATCCTCTTCCAGAACCGCCGCGGCTTCGCCCCCATGATAGAGTGCAACACCTGCGGCTGGGTACCCAAGTGCAAGAACTGCGACGTCAGCCTCACCTACCACAAGGGGCTGAACCAACTGACCTGCCACTACTGTGGCTACACCTACCAACTGCCCCGCATCTGCCCCGCCTGCGAGGGCACTGACCTGCGCAACCGCGGCTTCGGCACGGAAAAAATAGAAGATGACATCAAAGCCCTCTTCCCCGACGCCCGCGTAGCCCGTATGGACTTGGACACCACCCGCACCCGTACCGCCTACGAGCGCATCATCTCCGATTTCCAGCAAGGCAAGACGGACATCCTGATAGGCACGCAAATGGTGTCCAAGGGTCTGGACTTCGACCACGTCAGCATTGTGGGCATACTCAATGCCGACACCATGCTGAACTATCCCGACTTCCGCGCCTACGAGCGCGCCTTCCAGCTGATGGCGCAGGTTGCTGGACGCGCCGGACGGAAGAACAAGCGCGGCAGGGTGGTGCTACAAACCAAAAGCATCGACCATCCCATCATCCCGCAAGTCATTGCCAACGACTACGAAGCCATGGTAGGCGGGCAGCTTGCCGAACGCCAGATGTTCCACTACCCGCCCTACTACCGCCTGGTGTATGTCTACCTGAAGAACCGGAACGAGACCCTGCTCGACCTCATGGCACAGACTATGGCCGCCAAGCTCCGCACCGTCTTTGGCAACCGTGTGCTGGGACCGGACAAGCCGCCCGTAGCACGCGTACAGACCCTGTTCATCCGAAAGATTATCTTGAAGATAGAAACCAATGCCCCGATGGCACGTGCCCGCGAGCTGCTCGTCCAGGTGCAAAAGGAGATGGTGGCGGAAGACCGCTTCAAGTCGTTGATAGTGTATTATGATGTAGACCCGATGTAAATAACTCGTAACTAAAGAAATATGAAGAAGATACTTTTCGTTTGCCTCGGCAACATTTGCCGTTCCTCCTCGGCAGAGGGAGTCATGAAACATCTGATAGAAGAAGCCGGACGTGCGGATGAGTTTTTAATCGATTCTGCAGGCATTCTGTCCTATCACCAGGGCGAACTGCCGGACAGCCGGATGCGTGCCCATGCTGCCCGCCGTGGATACAATCTGACGCATCTTTCGCGACCCGTACGTACCGAGGATTTTTACAACTTCGACCTGATTATCGGTATGGACGACCGCAACATCGACGACCTGAAAGATCGTGCCCCTTCAACCGCCGAATGGAGCAAGATACACCGCATGACGGAATACTGTACAAAGTTTACCCATGCCGACCATGTACCGGACCCCTACTACGGCGGTTCCGAAGGTTTTGAGTATGTGCTGGACATTCTGGAAGATGCTTGTGCGGGGTTACTGCAGAGCATTTAATCCAGCGGCATTACATGATACAGTGTCCCCTGCCTTGACTTCTTGTTCGGTATTTCAAGCTTCTTGAGCGTCCGCCCGAATACGGCAACCTTGTTGATTGCCAGACGGTCACGCGTCTTTGTCTGTAAAGCGGAAAGAATCTGCATGGGCATCATCCATTGCCCCTCTTCATCCTCTTCTGCCGCACGGAAATGGCTGTGAAAGAGTTGTTCCAGTGGGGTGAGCTGTTCAAATTCCCGGTTCGTCCGCTTCAAGATGGCTTCATCGGCATCATCCAGCCAGTAGCGCTCACCTTTGGCTACGGCATTCAGAGCTTGTGCATAGAGCTGGCGGTAGTTGATGGTGACATTTGTATCGATGGGGCCGGTGACCTCAATGCAGATGAAACGGCGGCTGCCACTGGGGTCGGACAACAAGTCCTTCTGGTTGCTGGTGCCGATGAAGGAGGCATACCGCCGCATCTCACGGATGGTGCTGCCGTAGGGTTTGCGCAGGTTGGCAACCGGTTTCTGCAGCAGATGCTTCAGGAAGCCCTGCTGGTTGATGTTGATTTGATCGAACTCATCGATGTTGACGAGCAGAAAGCGTCCCAGACTGCGCTCCGCTTCCTGCCTACTCTTGAAGTCGATGCTGTCCGTATAGCCGAAACGCAGCTCCGGTGGCAGCAAAATGCGGCAAAAGGTGGATTTCCGGAACCCTTGGGAACCGACAAGCAGAGGAGAAGTATTGTTTCCGTGTTGCCGGTCCATTCCACGCCAGTGTGCCACCATGCCCAGGAACCAGCGGTAGAACAACTCCCGCCAATGAGGATTGTGGCACGGGACGAGATCGGCCAACGCCCGGATGCGGTCTTTCCCGTCCCAGCGGCCGGTATCGTAAAGGTATTCTTCGACGGGATTATAGAGTGGCACATGGTCTGAAGTAAGGAAACGATTGATGTCGCGGTCCCATACGCGGATACCCTCCTTCAGGGCATTCATGGAGACCGTACTGCGGGCACGCTGGTCAGCAGGCTTGAAATAGAAATGGACGGAGTCGCGCTGACGGTATTCCAAATCATCCAGAACGGTGTTGTAGCGGAACTCATACCGGCGGCCCATAAACTCTTCCAGCCGGAAAACGCTCTCCTGCTCTTGCGTCAGACTGCTCTTTTTCCCGAAGCCTTTAAGCTCTTGATATAGGTTATGAATCGTTTGACGAACAATGAATTCATCCGCTTCCCGGTAATAGTGCATCAATGTCTGGCGGACTACTTCCTCTTCGGGGATGCCTGCCTTGAAACAATGTTCGGCCAGAGGCACCAGCAGTATCCGTAAATCCCCGTCCCGTTTCCAGCCGCCCAATCCGCGGAATGCACGGTCAAGGGCTGATTCGAAGAGTATGGCGAAGGTGTCCGAGGCTTTACTGTCCGGATGCAGCCGCAACAGCGGATTCTTTTCTGCGAGTTTTCGTTGCCGGAAGTTCTCTTCCTCGGGCATGCCGAGGGGCTGTTCCAGGCAGAAAGGTACAGCGGCAGGATTGTAGTATGGATATCCGTCCAGAGTCATGCGGCAACTCTGGGTAAGGGAAGGTTCTTTCAATGTAATGGCAAACGGCAGTAAGGGCTGGTAGCACTTCACCGCCATACGGTAGGCGTGGGCATGAAACAAGGTGGCATCGCTCTCCCGCTTCGGCGTTGTGCCGTCGGGCAGGGCAAACAATACCCATATCTTGGCACTCCGTCCGCTGGAACCGCAGAAAGCGGCAAAGGTCTGTGGCAGCAGGGCGGCTTGTTGCTTTACATATTCCGCTTCGGCAATGCCCGACAGACGGTTTACTTCCAGTTGTACGAGTCCGTTATAGTTCTTCATCCGCCGTTCTCCCTCTTGTGTACGGCTATATTCCACGGCAGGGTAGATGCGTGGCAGTTTGTCTATATGTTCGTATTGGGCGCAAGTACCCTCCAGTTGAGGAAGGATGGCCCGGAGGGTCGATACATGTCCGGCTTTGGTTTCGGTTTTCAGTTTTTTAATCAGTGCATCCGCTTCCAGGGTGCTGAGGGCTTCCTTTCCGCTCTCTTTTTCTGCTCTAATCAAGGTAATTTTCATTCTGTTTGTCAGCTTGTTTGGGTAAATATAATTCTCGTAAAGATACTACATTGAAGAGCTGAAAGCAAGCATTCTGCGGAATAATTATTAAATGGATACAAGTCTCCACGACTCATGCAGAGAAGTGTTAAAAGCAAGTGAGTTTCTTTGTCAAAACACTGGCATTCCTTTGCTTTTCTCCCTTTGTTTGTCTACTTTTGTATAGGGAATAGATGACGCCTAACGACCATGAACAGCTCTGCTTACGGCCATGAAGCAATTGCTTGACGACCGTAAGCAGAGCTGTTTATGGCCGTTAGGCGTTTCTCTTCCCAAAGCTTTTACGGATGAAGTACGTAACCCGCACCTATTCCGCATAGGGCGCGAACGTATTGTACAACAACTTAAAAGACATTGAACTATGGCAATTTTATTCGATTGGTATGAGCTCCCGGAACCTAAAGACAAACAGCGGGAAGAAAAGATACTTCATCCGCGCATCCGCTTGAACGGCTCTACCACTACCGACGAACTGCGTCGCAGAATTCAGGAACGCAGCTCGTTGACGGAGACTGATGTCTCGGCGGTACTGGATGCCTTGTCGCACGTCATGGGGGAAGACCTTGCCGAGGGGCGGCAGGTGCATCTGGACGGTATCGGCTATTTTCATCCCGTACTGACGAGCACGGAGCCGGTGACCGCTGCGACCAAACGAAAAACCACCAAGATTAAGCTGAAGGGCATCAAGTTTCGTGCCGACCAGGTGCTGAAGAATGAGATAGGTGCCATCAAAGTTAAACCGCTGGGGCTGAATGAGCATTCCCAAAAGCTGAGTGACAAGGAGATTGACAGGCGACTGACGGGCTACTTCTCTACGCATCAGTTCCTTACGCGCGAGAGTTTTCAGGTTCTCTGCGGGATGATGCGTTCCACTGCGCAGCTTCATATTCGCCTGCTCCGCAGCGAGGGTAAGCTCGAAAATGTGGGAAAACTGAACCAACCGATTTATGTGCCTTGTACGGGGTATTACGGTAGAGACGAGTAGGTTACGGTAAAACTTAGGCGTTTTGAGTAGGTGGAAGCAGATTTTGCTTCCACCTTTTTGGGTTGCTTCCACAGCGGGGCAAATGCCGATGGATAGGGGGGATGCAGGAGGTGGGTGGAAGTGTGGAAGCAAAGTGATGGAAAATAAATTTCTGGAGGGGATTTAGAAAAAGAAAGCAGGAAAGTAAAATTAAAGATTAAAAAAATCCCTGGCCTCAAAGAAGCCAGGGATTCTAATGTTATTTCAAGGTTTCTCTAAATAAGTCCTCCATAATAAAGGACTTATTTAGGAATACATTGATTAGCGTTTGTTTACAGTCATGCCAAGTTCGATAACACGTTCGTGCTTGTACATGTCAACAACTGTAATCTTCAATGTAGAAGGAACAGCAGCTGTCGGGTTAGTTGCCTTAGAATTTACGGTGAAACCAGTGATTTTACCTTCCTCGATGTTTACAGTGAAGTATTCATCCACTTCACCGTTGGCATTGGATACCAAGTGGGCTTCCTTAATTTCCAATGACTTTTCATAAGGTGCGCTCAAAAGTGCACTATATTCACTGTCACGAGAGCTGATACCCTTAATATACTTAGCATACTCTACAGTAACATCTTTACCATAAGTCAGTTCTGTGCTATAAGGTAATGTCGCAGTAGCTTTCAAACCAAGGTCATCCTTAGTAGCCCATCTCCAAGTGTATGTATCGTTGTAGATGCAATTGAATACAGTCGGGAAAGAAGCAGCGTCGATAGTGTAATTAACAAAGGCACCATCTTTCTTCTCAGAAGAAATCTTACCATAGTTGTACACTGCAGTTGTAGCATGCTGAGTCTTATTGTCAATGTACTTTTCAACTACAGACAAAGTTTCTGCACCAGTTACACCATTGTCAACAGTCTTATCACCGTTTACCATAGCAGCAGCAAATGTTATCAGATAATCCTTTGCTTCACCCTTACCGAAGTTGAATACTTGTTTCATTTCCATTGTACCTTCTATAGCCTTCTTAGCAGTCCAATCGTTAGGAATCAAGTAGCAGTTGTAAACGCCTTGAGCATCCAGCTGGTTAGTCTTGATAGAGAATCCTTCCGGCAATGTAGTCGGCAATACTTTCTGTACAGAAATGGTACTTTGTGACAAGAATGTACCTTCAGCATCAAAGAATTTAACGATACCTTCGTAAACCTTGTCATTCTTCATTGTCTGGAGGTCAACTGTAGCTGTCAATTTAGCGTTTGCGATATCTTCAATCTTAGTAGCCTCAGTCTTACCGTCAGCTTTGTAGAATGTGAATACAATACCATCAAGTACATTAGCAGTTTCTGTGATATTAATCTCATCCTTAGCATAAATGCTCAAGTCGAACTTGGCAGCACCGGCAGGAACTGTGAATTTAGCCAGGCCTGCATAAGCGTAAGTAGTCGGAGCATCGACATATGCAGTCGGAGTGATTACGTATTTAGCTTCACTAGCTATTTCAGAACCATTACCAGCCTTCACCCAAACGATTACTGATTGTTCAACTCCGGTATAGTCGATAGTAACCACCTTCAAAGGTACTACTACGCCCTTGGCATAAGCACCACTAATTGTGATATCGAATTTGTTGTCTTTGCTAACAGTTTCTACACCTGCAATAGTCAAGCTTTTGATAGCAGCTTTGTCTGTTGTAGAAAGAGCCTTATTATCAATATCAACAACAACATAGCTACCCATGATAGGGCTGGTTCCTTCTTTTGAAGCAACATTGATTTGGAATGCTTCACCACTTGCTACAGGGTAACATTTCTCTGTATTAGGTGTCGCAGTAGCAGATGGATTTTCATAAGCTGTCAAATCCTTTTTAACTTCTATCGTAGATTGAATAGTTGAGTTCTTTGCAATCTCATCTGCCTTAGTATAAGTTTTCAGTGCTGATTTCGCAGTAATATCATAAGTTGATGTTACAGTTCTTGCATCCTTAGTTGCTGCAAGTGCAAATAGGACGCTCTTATCCTCACTTACTACTTTTTTACCAAAAGCTTCGAGATCAGCCTCTTTGTTCAGTTCTACTTTAACTTCGTAGAGACCGTTAGAAACAGATCTGGTCAACAAGCCGTCGTATGCTTCTGTGCTGAGTGTAATATCACTGAGAGCTTCACCCTTGCTATTGATAAGAGAGAACATCTCGTTTGTCACAACAGCATTTACGGGAGCTACAGAAATCATGAAACTAGCCGGAGTTGTGTAAATCTCATTGGCATTGATTGTGAAGCTGCCAGTAAATCCTTTACCGAATTCGTATGATTTTGCATCTTTCACGCTGGCGTTCGGATTCAGCTTAGCAGGAAGCTGTGCATAGTTCAGTTCCAGTTTCGGATTTGCTGTCTGAAGATCCAGACTTGTAATCATCTCCGTAGTCAAGCCTGTCAGTTTCGTAACCTTTTCAGTCAAGTCATTGATTGTTGCCGCAAGTTCCTTCTTTGCAGCATCGAACTTAGAATCGATAGTAGACTCCAACTGTGCCTTTACTTTGGCTACTTCATCTTGAGCAGCCTTAATTGCCTCTGTTTTTGCATTGGCAGCATCAAGAGCGGCTTGAGCGGCAGCTTTCTCAGCTTCTGTTGCAGTAGATGCAGCGTCATTAGCTTTCTTCACAGCTTCTTCTGCTGAAGTCTTTGCAGCTGCAGCTTCTGTTTTTGCGGCATCCAAGGCTGCTTGCAAAGCTGCGATTTGAGAAGTCATATCTTCCTTAGTCGCAAGCTTGTCAATTTGTCCTTGCAAATTCTCGATGTCATCATCGTAGTCCTTACAAGACGTAAACGTTCCTGCAGTGCCCACCATTAAGGCGCTGAACAGGATTACACTTAGAAACTTCTTGTTCATAATTGAAAACTTTAAATTTATAAATTTAAAAAAATAAAAAGTGAATAATATCTCATTTTGAATCCCTTTCGCATACTTGTTTTGTTACTAAGTATTCCGTTACTTCGCAGGTAATGAAATCCTGTTAATTTCGTTAATAACCAAGGAATAAGGAGAAAATAGGTGGGGTTTGTTCAGAATAGTAAAAATCAACCCGTTGGGATATTGGAAAGATAATATATAGTCTTAATCTCCAACATCATAGAAAAGCTACAATAGAAATTATGAAGTTAAAAAGTCTCTAATTTTCAATATAAGATTCTATCTTTCAGTTTATTGCTTACGTTGGGAAACTTTTTGTAAAGCCAATATCAATCCGCTCCTCAAAACTTTGTTTGAAGACTATAAAAAAGAAACAACAAGTTTGCTCTACTTCCTCAAAAGAAGTAATCTCTTTTATACTGGATATCCTTCGTTTTTTACAAAAGAAATTACCCTTTGATTGGCTTCGTCAATCTTTCTGTTGCTGAAAGGTTTCAGATAAGTTTCCGTCACTGTGATGGAAGAGTGCCCCATGGCTTCTGATATGATTCCAGGATGTATCTCGCAGTGGTAAGCCATGGTCGCCCAAGTATGGCGTGCCGCATAACTACTGAGTGCCGACTGCATTCCCAAGCATTGTCTGAGTACTGCCAAACGTTGGTTGAATGCCCTGAGTGCCGACTGGTATTCCCGGTATGCCGCTTCTGTGCCTTCCTCACTTTGTAATATGGGGAATAAATAAGGAGAGTCCTTGTCCTTGTTTGCTATCATTCTCACCATTTGCATAGCCTCCGGCGTCAGTGAGACGGTCAGTGCCCGTCCCGTCTTCCTGCGCCTATAGGACAAGGTATTTCCTTGTAAATCCCTTTTGTGCAAATAGGCCAGGTCCACAAAAGGAATCCCTCTTAGCATAAACATCAATACAAAGAAAATTTTTGTTTTCTGTCGGGTGTTGGGAGAATTACCGGCCTGCAGGCTCATCTCTGTCTCCCGTACCAAGCAGCCTATGTCGGAAGCTTCGAGCGCCTTTTTCCTATCCGCCCGTGTGCCGGTATACACATGCTCAAACAGCCTGGGTACATATCGCACCAGCTTTTTGTCCACCGCCCGGTTGTAAACCGAACGTATCGCTTTGATATAGGTGGATACCGTATTCCAACTACAATTCCTCTGCCTGAGGAAGTTTTCGAATCTCTTCAGCACGGTCGGGCTCAGCTTGCGCATGGGCATCGGTTGCCATTGGGTGAATGCCGAGAATGCATTCACCGCTGACTGGTAGATGTGTGCCGTCCCCCACCTGCCGCTTTCCCGGAGTTCCCCGATGATTGAGGAGAACATCTCTTGTAAGGTAATTTCATTTCTGCTCATTTCCAAATTATTTATAAAAAGGTTTATCCTGCAATTATAAATAAATTGAGAGCAAGTGCAAAGGCATCATTCTGAAATCTGCGAAACGGGAATGATGCCGTATCCGACAGCTTATTTGTTGGCTAACGTCTGTTTAGTGGCTGATATACGTATCCTGGAAGAACCGCTTGTTATCATTCAGGCTGCAAGTGGCATCCACTCCGGCTTGTTGCAGGCGTTCGGCAATCTCATTCAGTTTCTTTCTCGAAACCCTTCCGATATAGAACAGACGGTAGCGGTAATCGTTGTCCAGCAATTCCATGACGTGCGTGAAATTCTGTTCGCGGGCAAAGTCGAAGTTTACTTTTCTTAGGTTCTGGTACGGATAGCGGATAGTCCTGCCTACGCTGTGTATGATGAGGCCGTTATTGTCCAACGTCAGGTAGCAGAAGCGGGTCATCAGCATGCTGATGAAAAAAAGACTTAATGCAAACGAAATGATAGCCGGGATGAAGCCCCACCATACGTTGCCACTGATGGAATAATATCCCAATATAAGGAATATCAGGAATAAGACAAAGAACCAGAACATATAGAGTGACGGACGCTGGTATGTTTCTGTGGGAACCTCTGCGACTGTCCGTTCCCTCGGTGCGTAGTTGTCGAAGGGGATTTCTTGGGAGACCAGGTAGCGGATGACCGAGGAAGGGTGACGGAAAGGAGGCAGATAGATTACTTTTTCTTTCCCTTCCTTTAGATGTAAAGTCAGTATGCCCGGACCATATTTGTCTTTCGCAGCCAAGTTGCTTTTGCGGGGAACCTGGTGGTAACGCTTCATGAAACTGAAACTCTTGATTTGGTGCAGTCCGATGTGCTGGCTTTGCAGCAGTTGTTCGGCTCTTTTCTGTTCTTTACTGGTCACTTCCATAGTTCTTATTTTTTAAGTTCGGGATAACTGATGCGGGTATGGTATATAGTCTTCAGCTTCTCCTTGAATACGTTCTTCACGGTGGCAATATCCTTGAAGGTGATGGGGCATTCCTTGAAATAGCCTTCTGCCACTTGCGAATCGATAATCTTGTCTACCAGATTGCTGATGCTCTCTTCCGTATATTCGGGCAGACTGCGTGAAGCGGCTTCCACCGAATCGGCCATCATTAGGATAGCCTGCTCTTTGGTGAACGGGTTGGGACCGGGGTAGGTGAATGCCTCCTCGTTAGGGTCTTCACCGGGGTGCTCGTTTTTCCAGGAGATATAGAAATACTTCGTTTTCCCACGGCCATGGTGAGTGGTGATGAAATCCTTGATTACTTTGGGGAGATTGTTCTTCTCGGCCAGCTTCAGCCCGTCCGTCACATGGCTGATGACGACTTGGGCACTTTGCTCATAGCCCAGATTCTTGTGCGGATTGACTCCACCCGATTGGTTCTCGGTGAAGAACACCGGATTCTCCATCTTGCCGATGTCATGATACAGCGCTCCGGTACGTACCAGCTGGCTTTTGGCTCCGATACGGTTGGCCGCTTCCGCCGCAAGGTTGGCAACCTGCATGGAATGCTGGAAGGTGCCGGGAACTGTCTCGGACATGCGGCGCAGCAGGCTGTTGTTGATGTTGGACAATTCGACCAGGGTGACATTGGAGGTAAAGCCAAACGTCTTTTCCACCAGGAAGAGCAGGGGATAGGTGAACAGCAGCAACACTCCGTTGATGACGAAATAGGTGTACATGCTTCCGTTGATTTTTGTCAAGTCGTTTTCTGTAATCAGCTCGAAAGCAAAGTAGACGGCAGCGTAGGTCAATATGACGAGGAAGGCTGTCCGGAACAGTTGCGACCGTTGTGAAAGTTCCCTCAGACTGAAGATGGCAACCAGCCCCGCTGAGAGTTGCAGAAGAATGAATTCATGCGGATAGCGCAGGCAGATGGAGCATATCAGTATGGTGGTGACTTGTGCGATGAAGGCCGTGCGTGAGTCGAGGAACACCCGGATGATGACCGGCAGCATGGCATACGGGATGATATAGACATTGAATATGTTGTTGGCAACCATGATGGCCGTCACCACGCAATAGAACATGATGAGGGCGAAGAGCAGGGAGAGGCTGCCCTTGCGCTTGTAGTAATCTTTACGGAACAAGTCGAGGTAGAGCATGAAACACAGCATGAAGATACTGACAAACAATACCTGCCCCGCCAGCATCAACCGTTTTTGCCCGATGGACTCACTGCGTTTGATGGATTCTTTCCGTAGACTCTCAAGGATGTTGTATGTCTCCTGGCTGACAATCTCGCCGCGGTCGATGATTTTCTGTCCGCTCAGTACGATGCCGTTGGCCCATGAATAGTTGTCGAGCATCTCCTTCTTAGCGGTTTCGGTCCGCTGCTCGTCATAGGTCAGATTAGGGAACAGATATTCGTTCAGCGAGCATTGCCGTAGAATGTCCGGGCGGTAGTGGGCGGTATCGGCCGTGAGTATATAGTTATAGGCATCCTTCACCGAATATACCTTGTTGATGTCCTGCTGGTTGGCCAGTTTGTCGTTAATGACCATGATGGCGGTTGTGCTGTCCTTATGCAGTTGGTTCAGCTCTTCGGTAGAAACGATGCCGGCGCGATATACTTCAGAGAGTTTCCTTTCCAGAAAGCGGACGTAGTCGGTGGAGGGAAGCAGGCCGCGCAGGTGGGTCTGATAGTCTGCCTTCAACTTGGCGAGCACACTTTTCTCAATGCTTTTGTCCAGCTGGAAATACGGCTGGAAGGCGGCGAGGATACTGTCTTGCTCGCGTTTCACCACTTCATCGGCCTTATAGATGGGGAAGTCGAAGGTGGCCATGAGCTGTCCGTACTTCCAGGGCTTGTCAATGTCGAACTGGTAGTTGAATTTACCGTCACGTGGCAGAAAATAGACAATAATCCCCACAGTGCCGATGAATATCAGTGCTCTGTATAGCAAATCTCTGAGCGAGAACTCTTTTTTTGTATTGAAATAACTCATATCGGCTGAAATTTTTGCGAAAAGTACAAAAAAAAACATTAGTGTGGAAAAAAAGGTTTAATTTTGCCGTCTAAAATATTCATAAGTAAG
>OLWT01000958.1_pt1 | contig 16633 bp, 21 predicted proteins | sample 1674001 | NCBI WGS metagenome assembly OLWT01 (sample SAMEA103958137, study PRJEB25191) | human gut metagenome | biome: human-associated habitat [ENVO:00009003]; feature: intestine environment [ENVO:2100002]; material: feces | place: Germany | collected 2013/2015 | reverse complement strand
CTGAACACAATGCTTCTGCTGTCCGGCGGAGATTTTTTCAGCCGTTGGCTTGAAGGCTGGAACCTCGGCGGGCTGATACTCGTGCTTATCGGCGCGGCTTTGATAATCATCGAAATGCTGATCCCGGGATTCGGCATTGCAGGCATATCGGGCGCGGCAGCCGTGATTGCAGGGCTTATCATAGGTTCGAACGACCCAATATCCGCGCTGTTCTCGGTTGCAATACTTGTTGTAATTCTCAGCATCGCAGCGGTCATAATATTCAAAGTTGTTTTCGGCAAACGGAAAACAGCAAAAAACTCCCGCATTGTGCTTAACGAAAGCATTGCAGCGGAAGCGACCGACCGCGTGACCGCCGAATCAGCCGAGCTCATCGGCAAACAGGGGATTGCGCTCACTGCGCTGCGGCCGAGCGGTGCTGCACTTATCAACGGAAAACGTTACGATGTGCTTGCCGACGGTGAATTCATTTCAAAAGATGAACCGATCGTTGTTTGTGCCGTTGAAGGTCTGCGCATCAGCGTTCGACGCCCGAACGAAGCGGAATGATTCATCGTCCTTGACTCCGGAGCGGAGTTCTATCCACACTCAATGAAAAAGAAACTTATTGACGACAAAAAAGAGAACAAGCGGCCGTTTTTCTATTCTCAGTTTTATGACGCATCGGATATTGAAGCGGCAAGCAAAAATGCATACAACACCGAAATGAGCAGCAAAGAGCTGAACAGACGGCGCAAGCGGGACTGGATCTTTCTTCTTATCGGCGTACCTGCATTCATCGCACTGCTGTATCTTATCGCCTTAGCTTTGCGCTGAGCCGGAAAGGGCTGCCGCCGATGCCGCAAACGGTATCGCATCGCAGCCATATATTCCGGAACAGTATTTGAACAGTATTTATTTGAAAGGAAAATACAAAAATGAACGCACTGAACCTTATTCAATTCGAAAACCCTTTGGTGTTCGCCGATGCCCCCGCAGCCGGCATGTCTGTCGGCGCAATCATCGGCATCATAATCGGCGCAGTCATCCTGCTGATATTCTTCTTCTCCTTCTTCCCCGTCGGGCTTGCGATTTCGGCAGGAGCATCGGGGGTTCATGTCGGGCTTTTTCAGCTTGTCGGTATGCGTATCCGCAAAGTAAACCCGCATCGCATTGTTGAACCGCTCATCAAGGCAACGAAGGCAGGGCTTGATTTAAATCTGAACAAGATGGAAGCGCACTATCTTGCAGGCGGCAACGTTGACCGCGTTGTGAATGCGCTCATCGCCTCCCAGCGTGCGGGCATCGCACTTGATTTTGAAAAGGCATGCGCAATTGACCTTGCGGGCAGGGATGTTCTGACCGCAGTTCAAATGAGCGTCAGTCCCAAAGTTATCGAAACACCCGTTATCGCCGCAATTGCAAAGGACGGCATTGAGCTCCGCGCAAAGGCAAAAGTCACCGTTCGCGTCAATATCGACCGTCTTGTCGGCGGTGCAGGCGAAGAAACGATCATTGCCCGCGTCGGCGAAGGCATTGTTACCACCATCGGTTCTTCCGTCAGCCACAAGGATGTTCTTGAAAACCCCGACTCCATCTCTCAAACCGTTTTGAACAAGGGTTTGGACAGCGGCACGGCATTTGAAATACTCTCCATTGATATTGCGGATGTTGATGTCGGCGTGAACGTCGGCGCAAAGCTTCAGATCGACCAGGCGGAAGCCGATAAGCGCATTGCACAGGCAAAAGCAGAGGAACGCCGCGCAATGGCGGTTGCACAGGAGCAGGAGAACAAGGCGGAAGTTGCAGGTATGCGCGCCCGCGTTATCGAGGCCGAAGCCCAGGTTCCCCTTGCAATGGCTGAAGCGTTCCGCAGCGGCAATCTCGGCATCATGGATTACTATAAAATGAAGAATCTTGCCGCCGACACCGAAATGCGCGAATCCATCGGAAAAACCACCGCAGGTTCCGCCGATGTTAAATAAACAGTCAAAATGCACCCGTTTCCGCGGCTGTCATGCAGTTGCGGAAACGGTCGGCAATCGATTTAACGAAAATTAGTTTACGGAATCAAACAAACAGAATCCAAACGTATCGAAAGGAGGCAGCCATGCAGCTGTTGATATTCATTGCGGCAATCGGCTTCTTTGTTCTCAGAATTCTTGCGTCAAGCAAGAAAAAGCAGCCTGAAACCGCCGAAAACGGTGCTGCGAATCGGTTTGCCGAAAACGAATCGGACGAATTCGCCTTCGGAACGGGTTTTGCGCAGGGGAAACCGAAGCCTGCCGCACAGAACCGAACCGAGGGCAGAGCATACAGTGCATCCGACTCCTATTGCGGCACGGCAAACTGCACCGGCGGCAGCATTCACGAAGGTGCTCATGAGGGCGAAGTTCGCGCTCCGCGCTCCCCGTACGGAACCGGCGGCGGAAACATGCGCAGCAATGCATCCTCCGGCAAAAAAACCGCAGCAAGCCAAACGGCAAAGAAAACTGCGGCACGGCAGCCCGCCGCCGCAGTCCGAGCCGATGACGATCCCGCATATGAGCAAAAACAACCGGTTGAAGGCACAAAAAAAATGCAGAGCGGAGCGGACAGGCTGCTTAAAGCCATCTCGGCTCAGCCCGCAGTTACCCAGGGCATTATCTGGAATGAGATTCTTTCCGCACCCACCGCGGCAAGAGATTCGGATTGATACAGCAGACTTTTAACCGAACGGCAAAGGCTTTTTATTGAACTTCAAGCAGGAACAAAACCGCTTCCCTTTTCGGAGGCGGTTTTATTCCCGGATTAGAATTATATGATAACTAAGGAGAAGCTGACATTTTGAACCGAATCATCTGTTTTTATCAAGCGTGTTGTCTGTCAATATAGTAATCTCATCATCACTTAAATCAATCTCTTTGATTGGCGTTTCGCTGATACCGCTGACTTTTTTCCTTGCTGTTTGGATTTTCTTTTTTTTACAGCATCGTATATTAACAGAGCAGCACATGCGCCCATTATGGCGGTACCCACACTGAGCCCAATCATCGGCAGTACCATGCTTGCTTGTCCACCCTCGTACAGTGCTTTTGTGTAATTCTCCGGTCCATGCATCTCACGCGCATATTTTGCCATTTGTGCATATGCCCAAATTGACCCATCGTAGTTAGGAATCTCATTAAGTCTCATATTTTTTAATTATCCTTTCATAATTTTATTTTAAATAAATTCAACCGTATAGTCCGCAAAGCAGCCGAGAAAGTTTCCGATAAGTTTTTTTGCATTCGATTCAACGGTGTCAAAAAAACCTTTTTTCTGAACCTCCTCAAGTCCTTCCGATTCAATTTCCGAAATCAGCGTTTGATATTGCTCAAAATCGATCGGATTCAGCATACTGTTCTGTTCATTGCATACAACGCTGTCCCAAATCAGCTGATTGCTCATGATTTTCGCCTGAGGCAAAGTGACATAGATCTTCATGCTTTCATTATCCACCCGAACGGCAATGTCCTCAAGCGAATAGCCCGCTTTAACTATGCCCGTGCAGGTCAATTCAACATGGTTCGTTGAACCCGGAATGGGAATCTTGTCCACAAAATAGCGGGTAAAATCCTTCCCCCGGGTCACGGTGTAATCTCCTTCGCATGTTACAAGCTCACCGATTTCAAGAATCTTCGCCTCAACTTCATCCACAGTGATGATGGATTTTTCAACTTCACCCGGAAGCTTCAGATCGATGCCGCTGCTGCTTGCGGGAACAACTTCCGCTTTTCCGCCGTTCGAACGATTTCCTAAAAAGTATCCGACTCCGAACACAATTGCCGTCACCAGCAGTGCGGAAAAGACAGCACCCAAAACCTTTAAGAATTTCTTCATGCCCGCATCCTCCTCTTACAGCCACGCTGTGATGAATACAATAAAGTAAAGTGCCGCAATAACGCCGACAATACCCAAAAGAATTTTTCCGATGATCTTCATTCTTCTTCGCCTACCTTCATTTCCGAAATTTTCCGCATTGCCTCGATTGGCTTCAACCGGCAGATAAGCCCGACTTTGTCCGCAAGCTCTCTGTTCTCCGCCGCTTTTTCGACGAGAAGCGAGGCAATAACCCTTTGTTTAACAGTCATTTTAAATCTTCTTTCGGCTGTTGTTTTTTTGTATGACTGAATTATAATGCAGTTCATCCTTCGGAAAAAGGGCAAAAACTGCGGAATAACCCTGCCGTTTTCCCTAAAAAATGCAAAAAACGCCGATTAAATGCATAAATCGACGTTTTCAGGTTTAATCCGCAGCTGCGCAGCCCGTGCTATCCGCTTCGCAATAGTTTTTCTGAAGTTTGATTTCTCCGTCGGCAACCATTTGCTCAAACCAGAATTGAAGCGTTTCAACCGTTACGGATATCTTTTCCAATTCGGCCTGAATACCCGTAAAATCAATCATTTCATCTTCCGAAATTTGTCCGTCCGCCGTTATCTCAATCAGCCGTTCCTGCTTTTTCTGCATTGCGTTGAGCGATGCAAGCATTTCAAGCACAATTCGAGACAGATCCTTGACCTTTATCTCCGGAACATATTGCTGCCCGATGGGACACTCGTGCGCACAGTAATAATTGCACAGATTCGGGTTTCTGTACCCGCGGGACATTTCAAGCACTTCGTCCGAACGCGGCACAAATCCCTCGTTTTCAATTCGTTCAATGCGATCCGCCGAAATCCAGCCCAGCACTTCGCTCGCCTTTTCCCGCGAATAGCCCATGTTTTCACGGCAAATTTGATATTGAGTTTTATTATCCTTGTTCGATGTTCTCCCCATTTTTTCGTTCCTCCCGTTTTTTTCATTCTGCGGATGCTCCTGTGAAACAGCTTTGTAAAACAGCGGAAGCTGCAAAATCTTAACCCAAAACCGTGCCTGCCCGTTCCCCGTGCCGCATATTCGCTCCGCACATCGAAAAAAATCGTTGCTGCAATTCGGCAATATTATTTTACAATAAATATATCCGAGTTTCAAGTCGAATTGCGGCGGAAAATCTGCCTTTTTCACGACAAAAGAATTGCGGCGGACGATAAGCATTATTCATACCGGACTCAACTTTGTTTAAAAAAACGGTTGACATGTTTAAATTTGAACGCTAAAATATATGTACATTCATATTTCTCATGCATATCTCTGCATATGCAAAATCGGATTTAATGCAGCAAACAGGAGGTCTTGTACATGTTGAATAAAGCATTTATAGAACTTTGCGGAGATGCCGACAGCTTTTCTCCGGGAACCGGCATGATAATGGCGGACAGGCAAATCAAGCGTGCATTGGAGCGTGACGAAATTTCAATCGATGAAATCGGCAACGCGAAAGCTGTCGCACGTTTAAGAAACGGCAAGTGGTTTATGTTGTTTGGCGGATGGGACTACGATGGAAATCATACCGCAATGCTCGGTGCGGCTTTAGGCGATGTTGCCGGATCTGTATACGAATGGCACAATATAAAACGTAAAATCGGGAAAGACGAATTGATTCAAGCGAATTCTTTTTTCACTGATGATACCGTTATGACCTGCGCCGTTGCGGCGGGACTGAGCGAAGGTTTACGCCTTCTGCCCAAAGACTGGCTGAATTTCCCGAATTCCGAATCTGTACTTTTTTATGCTGTTCAGGAAAAAATGCAGCAATTTGGAAGACTGTATCCCCATGCAGGCTACGGCGGACATTTTCGCCGATGGATTTCTTCTGAGAATCCGCATCCATACGGCAGCTGGGGCAACGGTTCCGCAATGCGTGCCTCCTATGCCGGATGGGCAGCAAATTCATTGGAAGAAGCCGAAAAACTCGGTGAAATTTCTGCAAAAGTGACGCATGATCACCCTGAAGGCATCAAGGGTGCAGTTGTCGTTGCCGGATGCATATATAAATTGCGCTCCGGAGCGTCCAAAGCAGATGTTCGTGAGTACGCAGGCAAGTACTATGACTTGAATTTTACGCTTGACGAAATACGTCCCGATTATTCCTTCGATGTTTCCTGCATGGGTTCTGTTCCGCAGGCACTGAATGCATTTTTTGAGGGAAACAACTTTGTTGACGTCATTTCGAATGCCATTTCAATCGGAGGTGACAGCGACACAATTGCTGCAATTGCCGGCGGAATTGCCGAAGCAATATACCCGATTCCGCAGTCGCTCCGCAGCGAACTCATCGACAAGCTTGATGATAAGCTCCGCAGAACCATTGCTGATGCCGTTGATTTTTTCATTCTTAAAAATTATTCCGAGTAATGTGTTGTTTGTCAGAACCGCCCGTAAACCGTAAAGTTTTCGCAAAAGATTAAAACGCAGAAAATTTGTTTTGAATTCTGTTCTTTTCGTGATATACTTTACGCAGCAAAAAACAGTTTGCCCGACACTCTTGTCCAAGTTGCGGGCAATCTCATAAATAAGCTTGCGAACGGGCAAAGCTGAATGCATACGCTGCCCGGCGCATACCGTCAGACTTATAACAATAAACCCGGAGGTTATTTACAATATGTACGAACCCAAACCCATCGACACAAGCGATGTTGTTCTTCCCGCGGAGCTGCTTGCTCTTACGGAAAAAATTGCCGAAAACGTTCACGAAGTGTGGGCCGCAGGCCGAATTGCCGAAGGCTGGACTTACGGTGAAAAGAAGGACAACGATTTAAAAACAACACCCCTGCTCGTTCCGTATGACGAGCTTGCGGAAAGCGAGAAGGAATATGACAGGAACACCGCGCTTGAAACCTTGAAGCTGATTGTCAAAATGGGATACAGAATTGAATTGCGTGACCCGAATCAATGACATTTACGCACATTAAATTTCTTTTCCCGAATTTCTGTGCCGAATGCCTTTTTCTGCACGGATTTTCGCTGTGATTGCGGTCGCTGTGTTTTCTGCCGTTCCGAGCGGCGGAAGGATTGAAACGGCGATACGCAGTCACAATTTGATATGCTTCAGCCAATAAATAAAATGCAGAGGAGAACTCACTTGAAAGTTTTATTCCGAGACAAACTTAAATCTTATTTTTCAATGGCTGTTTTAGGTTTGCTTGCAGGATTCTCCGTTGTGTTTTTCATTGAAGTGCCTGACAACGGTTTCTGGTCGTTTTATTATTGGAGTTCGAGCACCTTCGGCTTCTGGATGTTTTCGACTTCGTTGATTGTTTTATTCAGCGAGAACAGAAAATGCGCGGCAATCAATGCGGGAATTTACATATTCCTGATGTTCCTTATTACGACCGTACACCAATCCTTCCGACTCTACCGCAGCGGAGCGATGCAGCCGGAGTCATTATCCAAACTGATACCGAATCATATCGGAGGCTGGCTGCTATACAGCTTTCCGCCCGCTTTTGTATGTGCCGTGTTGGGAATAATCCTATGGTCCGGCAGAAAAAACACGATATGGGGAAAACTGCTCCGTACAATGCCGGCGGTATTTTTGTTTGCGGAAACAGCCGTTCTTTTTTACAGTGTTTTTGTTTATCACACAAGATTTTTTTCGGCATTAAGCGATCTTGTCTGCTTTCTTGCGTATTCGGTTATTTTTTTTAAACAGGCAGGAATCAGCAGGCAATAAGCTCTCGATTAAGCTTGCACAATTGTTTTTCGGAAGCTGCACAAACCTCAAAACAAAAACAGGGCAGCTCCCGAAGGATCGTCCTGTTTGCTGTTTTCATTATTGCTTTGCAGAAAAGCCCTTGATATGTATATTTTCTGTTTTCCGTATTGCACATATTTATTCGGTGTGGTACAATAATTGAGGTATGCACAGCTAATGGCGCGGCTGCTCACTGCACCCGTCTATATCATGTTGTGTAAAATTAAAAAATCAGAGGAGAACTCACAATGAAAAAAATTACGGCGATTATCCTTGCTGCACTGATGCTGCTCAGCTTTGCGGCATGCGGCGGAAACAAGAAAGAACCTACTCCCGCGCCCGCCACAGAAGTTCCCGCGACGCCCACCGCGGAACCTACAGCGGAACCCACTGCGGAGCCCACGGAAGAACCCACTGCGGAACCTGCCGACAGTTACAATTACAACCAAGCCACCCGCGAATTCACAACCGACTTCATCAAGCTGACCGCACCCGAAGGCTACATGCTTATGAACATCGGCGGAATCGTTGCTTTTGCCAGCAGCGTGGATGAAAATTCACAGAATGCAGTCATTTACATGAACGCACCCATCGGCGATGACGCCGCAATCAATTTCAGCCAGTCTGTTGAAGAAATTGAAGCTTACTTTAAGGAAGCTTTCGGCGGAACCGTTTCCGACGACAAATGTTATAAACTGACCGTCGGTGATCATCCGGTAATTTATTATAAAACAACCGTCGATGTCGACGATGTTCGTGCATACGTCATTGCATGCTACATCTACTCCGGTGATATGCTGACAATGTTCACCGCACAGCTGTATGATGCCGAATCTTTCGAGGCTTGGAACTCTGCCATCAATGAAATGACAATCAGCGGCGAACAGCTCGGTTCGGCCATGACTGCCGAATAATCACAACAGCAGAATTTTACGAATTTCATAAAAAGACCGCCGAATCTCTCGGCGGTCAATTTTTGTTCGTTTTTTAACTTTTCAGATAAAGCCGATTAAAGCCGAACAGATTTTTGTTTCAATCCGCATTGCTTTTTCAGCTCCGATGCCTGCATTTTTCAAAGTCCGATTCGGCGCATAAACCCGTCATATGTTTCCACGCGGTCGATATCGGTTTCTGCAACGGATTTCATGCTGTGCAGTCTGTTTGGAATCAGCCGCAAATTCGACACCGCACGCACGATCCACGCCAGCGGCAGCAGCCAATGCCGGCCCTGAAGAAAGGTATAGCGCGATTCGATTTGCCCCGCAGGCGGAAAAAGCATATTGAGTATCAATTTGCCCTTTGCAGTCTTCTTCGATTCCGAATTGCGCAGCTCTATCACTGCATGGTCACGGGAATGGCCGAACAGATCCGAATCCAGAGTATAGCAGAGAAGCTTTTTGATCGCCGCTTCGTCCGGCGGCGGAAGCGAGCAGCCGCATTCCGTGCCGAACCATGCGCTGCATGCATTCATCAGCGTATGAAAAAACCCGGTCAGCTGCAAAGCTGCCATCTCCCGCTCAATGTTTTCCATATTCAGCCGTGCGCTCTCATTCTTCATATACAGGGCAATATCCAAATACATCCGCAGCCCCGCTCCGCCGCCGTACAGATGCTTTGCAAGATGGCACACCGTATAAATAAAATGAAAATCCAAAGCAGGTCTGTACCGCAGCCCGTCATCCGGTTCCGCATACCGCCATGCGGCATCGAAATATGCTTTTAAATCGGCTCTGTTATCCAGATTACCGTCCATTAAATTCGTATGGATTTCATAATATTCCGCACCTTTAATGTAGGAATAAGTCGGCTCCCAGTTTTGTTTCACCGAATAACCCAGCGAAAGCATCAGCTCGTGTACCTTTTGCCTGTCTTCCCGATGGATCAGCATGTCAATATCCCCAAACGTGCGCAGCTCCGGAACGGGATAAAGCTTTCGGAGATAATAGCCTTTAACGGGCATATGTGCAATACCCCGAACCATAAATTCTTTTGATAAAGTTTCAAAGTCCACGCGGCGGTTCAGGTTGCCGACAATCGCACCGTACAAAAAACCGTCCAGTCGGCGGCAAACTTCCGAATCCTTCGAGAGCCTCCAACGCTTGTTTTCATACGCCAACACAGGCAGCATGTTCTGCTGTGCCGCCGCCCGCTGCAATTCCGCCATGTTCCACGGTTCTTCCGTTTTCGGCGCAGTATCCTGCACAAAACTGCGCAGCAGTGCCGTGAATTGTTTTTCAATCATTTGCCGATATCCTCAACCCTTATTCGATGTTATAAACACGAAATCTGCGGATTTTCTCAAAGCTTTTTGAAGCGTTCAATTATTTCATCCGCGATTTCGTCCGGCGTTCTTCCGACGGTGTTTATGTGCTCGGCACGCATATCCCCGCATTGCGCATCAAGGCATGTTTGTATATTATTCATGCACCAACACTCCTCATCCTCTCCGCGCTTAATTATCCTGTCGTGAATTGTCTGCCGATCGCCGTCAAGAATAACATACCCGACCGAAATGCCGCCGTTCGTCAGCCGCTGAATAATTTCCGTATACGAAACATCAAGCACAAGCGTCATCGGCACAATAATGTCTCCATCGTATTTGCTGCTTATATCCTTCAACAGTTTGCAGTTCAGCTCCCTCCAAAGCGGGTACCCCTCAAAAATAATGCTGTGTTTGCATTCCTCGGGATAATTGTCCCTGACAGCATTGCCGACCTCCTCCGCATCAAATATATGCGCTTTCGGCAGCTTCGCCCTGAGTTGCTCCGCAACAGTCGATTTTCCGACGCCGTATGCACCGTTTATCCAGTAAATCATTGCTTTCCTCTTTCCTTAATGCTGCATGTATGCCTTGATATGCAATAATGCAGTTTGCTTAATTCAGTCCCGCAGCAGCGGCTTCCCGTGGCAAGAGGACAACCGTCTCGATATGCCTTGGGACAATAGCGTGAATAAAAATGCCGTTATCTACGCTGCCCGCACAACCCTCGGCGTCAGAAATATGCCGTTGACCAGTTGAGTCAGAGCATCTGGATCGATTATATTGCCTCGGCAAATCGAGTTATTTTTTGCCTCCACGCGTATATGGAGCAACATGGATTTCTTTACCATTCCAATGACGCGTGTATCCAGAAACGGTATGTTCAATAGGCGAAGCATGTGTACCGTGTTCCAAGCTATCCGAAATAGCAGAAGCAATTGTTTCAGCAGCTTTACTCGTTCCAGAAGAGTTTACGGTAGGCTTATTACTGTTTGAAACGGTGTTATGAGAGCCACTACGTGAACCACCTACAACTCTTGAAGCACAATAAGATAAGGCTGCTCCAGCAGCAACTTTCGTCCCCTCAACTATAATTGAAGACAATAAAGGATGATTGGTTTTAAAGTTTCTCCACCCATCCGTTACTTTGTGAAATCCACGGATAATAAACGATTCGGATTGATTTGTAATTGGGACTGAATCAGCTCTCGGACTATCACTTTTCGTAGCAATAGTTTTTTTCTCAGTGTTAATAGGTTCGGCTTTTATTTCATCCGCGATTTTAGGATCACTCTTAACAGCTTTTTCCTCAGGGGCGGCATTGTTTTCATTCAGCACCGCTGACCTTTCTGTACAGATTGGTACGCTAAGTTTAATTACCTCGCATGGAATATACTTTCCATCACCAAAATCATGGAACTGTTTGGTAACAGGGTCATAATACCAATTTGTAGGATTCTGCCAATTCCCACGGTGAGCCTCAAAATGCTCTTGATGAGTAAGGAATTGTATATTGTCGGGTTCACCCTGGAATTCAGGATATTCCGCTGCACTTTTCATATGCTGTCCTTCAAAGGCTTTACCGTCTTCGTCGTAGGCTTTACCTCGGTCGATAATATCCTGCTGCTGTTTTTCAGTCCAATCTCGTGTACCTTCGCCCTCTAATACACGCTGCTGTTCCTTTTCCCAAGCAAGTCTGATTGCTTTACTCGCATCAGCTGTTCTTCTCGACATAGGATCACTCTCCTATCCCGAGCAAGTCATAAAGATCCTTCAGGAATGAATAAAAATCTTCATATGCTTCATCTTCTTCAATCCGTCCGCCTTCAAGATTGTAAATTGAGATTTTTTCCCCATCTCTCTCGCAGAGAATAGGATCACCTGTGGACAACGCGCCGATTACAATATACTTGTCATCAGGACAGTCAGCGCTATTAACATCTATTATCGGCTTATGTTCAATACCATAAAACTGTACGCCAGCGGGCAAAAAACACTCGCCGCCATCAGAAAACGTTAACCACTCTCTATATTGCGTTGGGAGTTTTACGTTGTTTTCTTCCTCAAACCGGGTAATCTGTTCCTCGGTAACGCCATCGAAAAACGACATTTCCCCCTGTTCACTAATTGTATCAACTATATTTTTCAGTTCGTCCAAAATCATAGATAATAAACCTCCGTTACAGTACGAAACTGCACTCCACGCTGGGATTTCACACGGTAGCCGACAGAAATGATAACATCAAGATTATAATAATCGACATCATACGCTTTTCCGTCGGAAGCAGCGTGGGCAAATTTTGCCCACACTGCTTCCTTTTGAAGTTCTCCCTCTTTGAAAATGTTTCGCACGTGCTTGCCAATCACACTTCTATCACGCTGAAACAGCTCTGCCATCTGATCAATGGAAAGCCAAACGGTATCTCCATCGAAGGCCGTTTCAATCTTTGTCAACCCATCCTCTGTGGTATAAATCATCATTTCAGAATTGTTCTGCTCATTCTCCCAGCGTTCCTTGGTCACTTCACCTCGTTTTCTGCCATTGCAGGAGCTTTTGCTCCTGCAATGGCGGTTTGGACACTTATTTCATGATAATTATATCATGCCGCTTTCACGGGTTCAATATCGTTTTCATGAATATCCTTATCGGTATCATCTTTTTCAGACACAGCTTCCTCTATGACGAGATCGGGCAGCGCGTCAAGATTCATAACCACGGCATACTTTTCAATCAAATTTGCCAGCAAAGCGGCGAAGCCGCTCCATTCATCTACCATAGGCAGTCTCCCTCTCTTTCTCCGTTCTGTGCGTATATGCCGCCGGCACTTCCTTCGGAATACGATCCAGCACGGCGACGGCATCCTCATAATCCCGATGCAGCTTGGCGTCAGCCAGCTTTTTCAAGGTGCTTCCCTGCGTGGCTTTGTCCAGCGACTGCTCCAACTGCTCTGTTTTCTTTTTCAGCTTTTTATTCTCGGCAGTTGTAACCGTGAACGCCGTATTGTACTTTTTCAGTGTCATGTGCATCTGCTCCACAGCCGGGATATACTTGTCCAAAAAAACGCCGATTTCTGCTGCTTTTCCCTTGGCATTGAACGCATTGACGCCTGAAAGCAATTCTTCCAGCTTGGCCTTCTGCTTGGTCAGGCGGGTCATCTCCTTGAATACCCTCGGCGGGATATGGTCACGTCCGGTTTCGCTGGCGCTCTCGCCGCGCTCCAGATCTGGGTATTTTTTGACCATGTACTCCCAAAATTGGTCCCGCCACTGCGTCAGCTTCTTCTTGTTGCCTACGATTTCTTTGGCACAGAGCCTCCCATCCGCTGTCAGCGGGACAAAAGAAAGGTGCATATGGGGCGTTTTCTCGTCCATATGCACCACGGCGGATATGATTGTTTCTGGCTTCTGGTTTTGCTTGATGAAGTTCAACGCCTCCTGAAAATAGGCTTTGATTTCGTCTTTCTTCTTGCCCTTAAAGAACTCCGGCGTTGCGGTCACAAGAGCCTCCACCAGCCGCACGCTGTCCGAACGGGTGCGGCAGCACGCCTCTGCAATCTGCTTTTCCGCTTCGGCGCGGTATTTGCGCTGGGGTGTCACCAGATGAAAATTCAGGTAGATGCGGGACGTGTCCACATCGGGATTACTGGCGTATTTTTCCTTGGTGCGCTCGTTGTGCGACTCAATATTGGAAATCTCCGGTCCTTTGTATTTAGCAAAGCGGAGAATGGCAAACTGCGGCTTACTCATTTATTTTTCCCTCCGTTTCTGCCAGATCAGTTCATAACCCAGCGCGTCGGCAAGCTCGACGACCTCTTTATAGCGGATGCTCTCCCGCTGCAACTTGGCGGACAAATTGGAAACGCTGTCCGACCAGCCATATTCATCATGTAACAGGTCAACAACTTCCTGCATGGTAAAACCGGCGCGAATGATCTGCGCCTTGATTTCATTGCGTACACTCATATTCAAATCCCCTCCAAAACTCAGATAATAAAAAAGCGAAGCCGGTTCGTTCTCCGGCGCATCCACTTCGCTGTATCGCGAAAAAATCTGTTGCTGTCAAATCCGCTCAGAATTGCCGTTATGAAGTCCTGTTCACAGGTGACACCTATCGACTTTTCTGTTCCGTGTGACTTCGCTCTAAAGCGTATGATTTCCCGCGTTTCCGCACACCCATGTTGCTGTTCTGAGAAGCGCGATTCAGTAAAACCATTTCTGCCAACAGGCAAATAATTTACGGATTTCACTTAGCTTGATTTCGTGCCCAAAAATATAGGCTGTATCGGTCAGAGTTTTTCATATGGTGGTATTTCAGGAAAAACAAAACGTACATACGTACACGGCGCAGTTGCAGAAGAATCATCGCCAGTCCTCCTGTACGTACGTATGCTCTGAAACATCAGAAAATCCGTTTATATTAGGTCTGGCAATCGCTTCAATACCGAAGAAGCCCCATACACGCCGTCCGGCAGCATTGGTGATCTTGTTGCAGTATTCCAGATTGTACTTGCTTTGGTTTGCAATCACACTCTCGCTGAAACTGCGGCGTTTAAGCGACGTCAGATTGTTTTCCTCACACCACATCCGGTAAATTTCGTACAAGTCTTTAGAGCTGATGGTACAGTCTGCTTTCAGCCGGATGTAGCCCTCTGACTCCAGAAAATCAAAGACGTTGTTGTTATCTCGTTTCACTGCCTCCCGGTTATCCCGTGTGCGCTGGCTTTCCGTAAATTTGAAGTTGTTGGCAACAAGCTGCTGCAAACCCTCAAATGCCCAGAGGAAAATCCCCTCGGCTTCGGCTTTCATCTTTTCGGCAAGGTCAGGATCATCTATCCGTCCCGCAGGCTTTTCCTTGGTAGTCAGCACAAGCTGTCGGCGGTAAAATCCGTCGCTTCGGTCATATAGCGCTTGCAGATCGCCATTGGAGAACGCCAGCAGGCGGGCAAACATCCACCCCTGATAGCTTTGCTTACCCTTGCGCTCTAAGTCCATCTTGCCTTGAGCGGTCACGATGGACTTGACATAGTTGGTCTGCCGCAGTGCTTCCATCCGCATATCATCATCCACGCACAGCAGAATGTGTTCCAGGTCGGCGCGGGCAAAGCGGTTTTCAGAAATTTTGCCGATGCTGCCATCCTTCATGTTGCTGCCGAGAAGCGCAACCAGCACAGCACCGATCTGTGATTTTCCTTCACCACCGTTTCCCTTAATCACCATCATGCGTTGCCCCTTATTGCTGGGAATCAGGCAATAGCCAATAAACTCCTGTAAGGTTGGAATGTCCTCTGTATAGAGAAGCCCATCCAGAAAAGAAAGCCACCGGACGGGAGCCGGTGCGTCAGGGCGGTATGCCACCGGCAGTCTGCTCCGCACAATGTTCGGTCTGCCCTCGGTAAAGCTGCCGTCCAGCTTCAAAGTACCGTTTGCCAGATGGATTCTATCTGCTTCCGGTGCAAAGTCCTCTACATGAGCCGCCAGCTTCATCACTTCCAGAATGTTGGTGATCTTGCGGGGAATATTGTTCACTGCGCAGCACTTTAGTTCCTCATAGATTTCACCCCGAAGCGGCAGATCATCGGTCACCCTGCCGTCCTGCGTAAAAAAAAGCACCGTTGGCAAAGATGATTTTCCGGCTGCTCAGAAATTCATCACAGAACAGTGCCTCATTGATATTTGTGCCGTCAAACCAGATAGGCGCGTCTAAATTAGCCGATTTCCGTTTCGTCACGGGCATCCACCTCCTTTTCCGTCCGTTTCAGGCGTTCTTCCAGCCGGTCGATCATGCCGTCCTTTTGAAGCATATCCACAGTTTTCACACAAGCCTCCAACTCCGCAAAGGTTAAAATATCTGCCAGATCCTCGATATAATCGAGCATCCGGCAGGCTTCCACAAAGCGGTCATCTTCGTCCTCGCAAGCTTCATATCCTTCGTTTCCGCCTTGCGGCGAAATCTCACTCATTCCGCTGCTCGTCCTCTCCCCATCGGAGCCGCTTTGCTGGGTTCCGACGGGGGTCCCAAATTCCTCCGGCGTTTTGGGCGCGTATTGCACCTTCCAATGCGCCAAAAGATGCAGATAATCGCACAATATCCGCTGACAATGTATTTCCTCTTTCTGGAACGCTTTCGCCAGCGGATATTTCGGTTTCCGCAGCGCTGCCGCAGCCGGGGGCTTGTCCGGGTCAATCCCAAAGTCATACTCTAGCTTCTTCGCCGCGTCATAGCTGCTCAGGTTGAACAGCTTTGCCACAAGGTCGATCACGTCACCAGTTGCCCCACAGCCAAAGCAGTAAAAGTAATCCTCGTTCAGCTTCATGCTAGGTGTACGGTCATTGTGGAAGGGGCAGCAGACCATGCTGCCACGGTTTACTTCCAATCCGTAGTATTCGGCAGCCTCTTTCACGGAAACTGCCATCTTGATTTGTGTAAATAAATCCATACCTGTTTCCTCCTGTAAAATAATTGAACTTCGCCGTTCTGCCCGATGCCGTTCCTGCCCGAGTCCTTACCCCGGCGTTGCCTCTTCCTTGGTACGCGGAATGCGATACTTCTCCGGAAGCATATCCTCATCGGACGATCATGAAATTTTCAAGGTGCTGCGTGGTTTACGTCTAAATTTTAGTAAGAAAACAGGCTCTTTCCCGTATATCCAAGAGGTAGGAAAAGTGGGGTAGAAGTTGAAATTTTCCACGCTTTGAGACACAAAATGAAAAAGCATGATATAATACAGGAAAATGGAAACGGAGGCTGCTGTATGCAAGTCAAGCTGACAATCGGAGAGCGGTTGAAAGATTTACGAGTA